>Ga0247844_1007655_pt1 | contig 12114 bp, 10 predicted proteins | sample LaCtaG_FD_192421 | JGI IMG/M metagenome (GOLD analysis project Ga0247844, IMG submission 192421) | Freshwater microbial communities from meromictic Lake La Cruz, Castile-La Mancha, Spain - LaCruzMarch201714.5m_1 | ecosystem: Environmental > Aquatic > Freshwater > Lake | place: Spain: Castile-La...
CAGCCCAGCCCTGCACTGCTAGCCGTTGCTGTTGCAATAAATTTATTTGGCACTGTGCTTCATTTTGGCAGCGATGCCCAAAAGCATTTCACCTTGGAACTTCGAAAAGGTTTAATTACCACAGGTTTCTTTAGCCGTTGCCGTAATCCTAATTATCTAGGTGAACTTTTAATTTATGCATCTTTTGCTTTAGTTGCGATGCACTTTATTCCTTGGCTAGTTCTAGCCGGGTTTGGATTTGGAGTATTTCTACCAAATATGCGCCGCAAGGATATTTCTTTATCACGTTATCCAGAATTTCAAGATTGGTATAAACAAACCGGATTTCTGTTGCCGAAGTTGTTTATTTAGAAGCTTTATTTCTTACAATTTAAAAAAGTTAAAGGGCCCTTCCAGGCCCAATGAGTTATTTGGTTGATAAGGCTAACTTCACCCCATCTCCCCTAAGGGTCAGGCGGCCACGGGGGCGGCTTGACGGGAGAAACGAACGATGTTGTTCGCTGTTACGGTTTTGCTCTCACCGAGCAGGCTTCAGTCATCCGCCTGATGCCCCGTCGAGACCATTGCAGCCCCTTGAAGCAAAGGGGAATGGAGCTGAGCGGAATCGAACCGCTGTCCGAAGCACTGGTGTGGATCACCTAGTTCGATCGAAATCGAACCTCATCATTGTGGCAGGAGTTGGGCTCAGTGGTTATGTCTGCACTTAATACACCCAACTACAGCGTTGTGGCGGTAGTTGCCCCCGGCCTTGAAGCGCCAGCAGCTGAAGAGCTGAGCCGGCTCGGTTGCACAGCCGTTAGGCCTCTACGGCGTGCGGTGCAATTTCAAACAGATCAAGTTGGTTACTATCGCTTGCATCTGCAAGCTCGCTTACCTTTTCGCTTTTTACGCCACCTTGGCAGTTTTCCCTGCAGCAGCCGCGAGCAGCTGTATCAAGGGGTGCAGGCAGCAGCTGATTGGCAGCAGTGGTTGCCCCCCACTACAACTTTTCGAGTGGAAACAAGCGGTAGTGCGCCGGGCCTAACCCATAGCCATTACTGCGCCTTGGAAGTGAAAAATGCCTTGGTGGATTGGCAACGTGAGCGCTGGGGCGAACGTTCCAGCATCGAACTAGAAAACCCAAACCTCGTTTTTCATCTACACCTTGGTGCCACAGAAGCCAGCCTTTACTTAGATGGCAGTGGCGAAAGTTTGCATCGCCGCGGTTATAGGCCCGCCATGGGCCTTGCTCCCCTTAAGGAAAACCTGGCGGCTGGTTTGATTGCTCTCACCGGCTGGGATGGTTCCTTGCCCTTGGTGGATCCCCTTTGCGGTTCTGGCACTTTATTGATAGAAGCAGCTGCCATGGCGCTGGCGCGTGCGCCAGGGGTGGGGCAAGGGCGCTTTTTTGCTTTGCAGCGCTGGCCTGATTTTGATCCAGGGCTATGGAGCGCTGAGCTGGAGGCAGCCACTGGTTTGGCCCGCGATGGGCTCAGTGATGGTCGCCCGCTTGCCCCCATCTATGGCATTGAGCGTGATCATGAGGTGTTCGAGCAAGCTTGCACTAATGCAGCAGCTGCAGGAGTGGCGCCATGGCTGCAATTACAACAAGGGGATTTTCGCGATTTCCAACCCCCTAATCAGCCTGGCGTTTTGGTATGCAATCCCCCCTATGGCGTGCGTTTAGGTAAGGATGAAAATCTGGAACAACTATTTTTTGATCTGGGCCAAATGTTGAAGCAGCGTTGCAGTGGCTGGCAGCTGTGGTTGTTAAGTGGAAATCCAGCCAGCACGGCGCCAATGCGCTTAAAAGCCAGCCGCCGCATACCTATTAGTAATGGCGGTATCGATTGCCGCTGGTTGCACTACGAAATCCGCTAACGCCCCAAAAGGGTGCGGGTGGTGCGGGTTATCCCAGCAGTGGTTTGGGGCAGATAGGGCCCCTTCAGTAGTTGTCCGCCAATGCGCAGAAGCAAGCCAGCCAGCAGCAGATCAGCTGCCCCAATGATTAAAAAGGCGGCTAACCAGGAAAGTTTCCAGCTCTGCACAAGCCATAAAGCCAGAGCGCCATGGCCCACCAAAAGTGCACCGCTCAGCAGCACTAAAGCCGTAGTAATAACGAGCCCTCCCACGATCAGGCGGCGTTTTTCGCGATCTGCCTCCTGCAGGGCAATACGCACATGTAGATCAAAAACCGATGTAACTAAAGAAGCAAATTTTGAGCTGGTGCTGCGGGGGGTGGAACTGGCCATACCCCTAGCGCCTGCGGCTGCTTAAAAGCAGGCCGGCAAGAAGACCAACACCTGCCGCAATGCCAAGGGCTAATAAAGGCCTTTCCCGCACAGGTTGTTCAAGCTTTGGCCGCAAGTTGGCATTTAGATCATCCAGCAGCTGCTCCAACTGTTCTTCCAGTGGTTGCAAACTGTCGCCAATACGACGGCCCTGCTCCCCTGCCACCTCCATAAATTCCAAAAGTTGTGCCTGGATAACGCTGGCGGTGCGTCCGGTTTGGTCTGAAATCAGCAACACCACTTCATCAAAACTGCCACGAGTGTTAGCGAGGGTGTCGTGGGTGAGCTGCGGCCATTGTTTTTGAATCGCTGGTAGCAATTCAGCAAACCGTTCCCGAAAAAGTTCTCCCACTTGGCCTACAGCAGTTACTGGGTTGGAACTGTCCATATCAATTCGCAATTGTTAAAAGCAACCTATCTGGCTTGGCGCCACTTGGCAGCATTGGCTGGTTCCCCTTGTGCAGTTGAAGAGATTTGCTAGCGTAAATCTAATTCTGTTTCGGGGCAAAGCCGCCGCTGTCCTGTTGGTATATATCAATCAGGTAAGCCTCACTCATTTTAAATCTTTTGGCGGTTCGGTAACCATTCCGCTTGATACCGGTTTCACTGTTGTAACAGGGCCGAATGGATCGGGTAAGAGCAATATTTTAGATGGAATTCTTTTTTGTCTTGGCCTAGCAAATAGCCGTGGTATGCGGGCAGAACGGCTGCCGGATTTGATAAACAACGGCGTAATACGTGAAGGCAAAGCGGCAGAAGCGTCTGTTTCTGTGCGCTTTGATCTACAGGATTGGCAGCCGGATGAAGCGGAAGCAGGCCTTGAGCCCCCTAGTGAGGGCCCTTGGATTAAGCCAGGCCAAAAGGAATGGAGTGTTACTCGTCGCTTGCGGGTGGCAGCCGGCGGTACATACAGCAGTAGTTACAGCGCCGATGGTGTGAGTTGCAACCTGCAGCAACTGCAAACCCAGCTGCGGCGTTTACGGGTGGATCCCGATGGCAGCAACGTAGTGATGCAGGGGGATGTAACCCGAATTGTGTCGATGGGTGCAAAAGATCGCCGCGGCATAATCGACGAACTGGCAGGTGTTGCCCTCTTTGATAGCCGCATCGATCAGGCCCGCGGCAAGCTTGAAGAGGTGCAGGAGCGGGAAGAGCGTTGCCGCATTGTTGAAGGTGAACTTCAAGCCTCCCGCAACCGCCTTGAGCGGGATTGCCAAAGGGCCCGTTTATACCAAGAACTGCGCCTTAAGTTGCAACTTGGCAGGCAGCAAGAACAGGTGCTGCAGGTGGAGCATTCCCGCCTTCAATTGCAGAAGCTCGAGCAGCAACATTGCCAAATACAACAATCTGAGATTCAAGAGCGGGATGCAATTCAGGCGGGAGAAATAGAAATTGCAGCTGCGGCAACAGGCCTCGAAAAATTGCAACTGGAGGTGAAATCCCTCGGCGAAGATCAACTATTGGCGGTGCAAGGCCAACTAGCTGAATTAGATGCCGCTGGCAGGGAAAGGCAACGGCGTGTTGAGAGGCATCAACAGGAATCCAGCCAGATTCAGCAGCAACGCCATCAATTGCTACAAGAGCGTGGGGGATTGCTAGATCAAAAGCGCCAGCTGGAAGCTGCTGATCAAGGTCAAGAACGCCTGCAAGCTCAGGCCGATTGTTTGAATGCCGAGGCGGCGGTAGAACTTTCTCGGCGCCGTTTGGGGGAGGTGGCGGGAAGATCCGGCAGTTGGCTAGAGGAGCAGCAGCAGCTCAGCCGCCGCCGCCAAGAGCTGCTGGCTGAGTTAACCCCGCTGCAATCTGAGCAGTTACAGCTGGATGAACGTTGCCGCCAAGATCGAGAAAGATTGCTTGAACAAGAGCAGCAACTCGGGCAGGAACGCCAAGGTAGTGATGTTGCAAAACAACAACTTGAGTTGCTGCAACAACAACTTGAGCAGCTTTTGCAAGAAGCACACAAACAACGCAACAGCACCCAAAGCCTCGCTGAAGCCCTTTCCCTGCAGCAACGCACCCGCCAGCGATTGGAACAGGAACAACAGCAACTTGAGCGGGAGATCGCTCGCCAAGACAGTCGCCGCGAAACCCTGCAAGAAAGCCGCGGCACCGGCGCCCTACGGGTGCTATTGGAAGCTGGCCTAGAGGGCATCCACGGTTCTGTAGCTCAGCTGGGTGAGGTGGAAGAGCAATTTCGCCTCGCCCTTGAGGTGGCCGCGGGTGGCCGCCTGAGCCAGGTGGTGGTATCAGACGATCGCATCGCTGCCCGGGCAATTGAACTGCTCAAACAAAAACGAGCCGGCAGGCTTACTTTTCTACCTTTAAATAAAATTCGTAGTAATTCCAATTCGAGTTTTAGCTCCACTGCCCTTGAGAGGGGAAACCCGATCGCTGCAAGTGCTGGTTGCCTTGGCAGAGCCCTCGAGTTGCTGCGTTTTGAACCTGTTTATAGCGAGGTGTTTCGCTACGTATTTGGTGAAACGCTTGTTTACAAAGACCTGGAATCAGCCCGCCGCGAGTTGGGCCGCAGCCGCATCGTTACCCTCGATGGTGAACTGCTTGAACGCAGTGGTGCAATCACCGGCGGCAGCCAGCAGCAGCGCAGTGGCGGCCTCAGTTTCGGGCGTGCAAGTGAAGGGGATGAAGCGGAACCATTGCGCCGCCGTTTGCTTGAACTTGGCGAAACCCTGTTGGCATCAAGGCGGAAGGAGCAGGAGTTAACGGCAAACCTGGAATTGCTGCATACCTCCCTCGCTAATCAACGCTCCCAACAGGCGGCCTTGGAGGCGGAACTGGCGGCAGCAAAAAGATCCCATGGTCCCCAATTGAGCCGCGAAAATCAGCTGCAACAACGCCTATTGCAATTGCGCTCCGCAATTAATAAAGATGCTGAGCGGCTACTGCAACTAAGCGCTATTAAGGCGCCCTTAGAGAAGGAAAGAGCAGCAATCGAAGCAGCAGAAGCCAGCGCCGGCGAACAACAAGATGGCGCCCGTTGGCGTGTTTTGCAGCAGGAATTGGAGCAGGCCGACAACTCCCTGCGTATTGCGAGGGAAGAGAAAGACGCCTTGGAGGCACGTCAGAGGGAATCCGGTCTGCAGCTGGCAAGGCTGCAAAGCCAGCTAGAGGCCCTAATTACGAACGAGCAACGCATCCAAGAGGCAGCAGCAGCGCTTAGCTCCGAGGTGCAGGAGTTGCGCCAGCAGCAGCTTGTGGATCAAACCCGGCGCTTGGCCTTTGAAACTGAGCAGCAGGAATTACAAACCCGTTTTGGTGAACAACGCCGCGCCCGCGATCAAGCAGAAGCCCAGTTGGCGGGTTTACGCCAACAACAACAACAGCATCAATGGGAATTGCAACGCTTGGCCGAACAACTTCAAGCGCTGCAGGAAGAGCAGCGCAATCTCAGCTTGCGCCTAAATCAATTGGAGCTGGCACTACCTGATCCGCTGCCAGAGATACCCGAGGAGCTGCGGCATGCGGGCCTTGAGGCTTTGCAGGAACAACTGAAGGTGGTGCAGCAACGCATGGAGGCCCTTGAACCGGTAAACATGCTTGCCCTTGAAGAACTAGAGCAACTGGAGGCGCGGCTTGCTGAATTAGCGGAGCGCCTGGCTGTGCTCGCTAGTGAACGTATGGAATTGTTGCTGCGGGTGGAAACTGTTGCCACCTTGAGGCAAGAGGCGTTTATGGAGGCTTTTCGAGCTGTAGATGGTCATTTTCGTGAAATTTTTGCAGGTCTTTCAGAGGGGGAAGGCCAGCTACAACTTGAAAACGAGGCAGATCCCTTGGAGGGAGGCCTCACCCTGGTGGCCCATCCCAAAGGCAAAGCGGTGAGGCGCTTGGCTTCTATGTCTGGGGGTGAAAAATCTCTCACGGCCCTTAGCTTTTTGTTTGCGCTGCAGCGGTTTCGCCCCTCCCCTTTCTATGCACTCGATGAAGTGGACAGTTTTCTTGATGGTGTGAACGTGGAAAGGCTCGCCAGCTTGATCTCCACCCAAGCAGATGCAGCCCAGTTCCTAGTGGTGAGTCATCGCCGCCCAATGATTGCCGCCAGCACTCGCACCATCGGTGTAACCCAAGCCCGCGGCGCCCATACCCAAGTGGTGGGTTTACCCTCTGCAGCCTGATGGCCAATCCTGCGCCACAATGACTCGATTATCAATAGAGCCCTTGCAGGCGCCGCCACCCTCCGATTCCAATCCTGTTCCATCAGATCGCCTCTGGTTGCGATCTGAATTGATGGGCACCCAAGTGATCACCCGCGACACCGGCCGCCGCCTAGGTGTTGTGGGTGAAGTGATGGTTGATATTGATCGCCGCGAGGTGGTCGCCCTTGGTTTGCGCGATAACCCGCTTACCAGATTTCTGCCGGGGCTACCCCGTTGGATGCCCCTCGAGCAAATTCGCCAGGTGGGCGATGTGATCTTGGTGGATTCGGTTGATTCTCTTTCGGAAAAGTTCAATCCCGAACGCTTTAGCAGGGTTATTAATTCGCAGGTTATATCTGAATCTGGAGAACAATTAGGCCGCGTATTGGGATTTAGCTTTGATATCGAAACTGGCGAACTCACCACCTTGGTGATGGGGGCCGTAGGGGTGCCGCTGCTGGGGGAGGGAATCCTTAGTACCTGGGAACTAACCGTTGAAGAAATTGTAAGTTCTGGCCCTGATCGAATAATTGTTTATGAAGGTGCGGAAGAAAAATTAAAGCAATTAAGTAGTGGATTGCTAGAAAAACTCGGTATCGGTGGTGGCAACTTAGAGCGGGAGGAGAGGGAGCGCTATCGCCTTAATATGGTGCCGGTGGAAAACCAATTGCCTGCGGCCCAGATAACTGAACAGGAGCAGCTGCGCCTTCAAGCAAATAAATCTGAACGCTTTGCTCCATCTGCATCAAGCGAAGAGCGTATTGAATACGGTTCAAGCCAAAAAATAAATCGGAATTCTGAGCAAAAATATAGCCAAGGATCAAATTCAAATTATGATCCTGATTACGAATATGTGGAATTAGAACAACGGGCGCAGCGTCGGGAGCAGCTGCAGCAGCGTAGATATTTAGATGAAGATGTTGCCGAACAGAATTCAAATCGAAATTACGATAAATATAATAAATTTAACGACTATGAAACCAGAAGGCAGCCCCTAGATGTAGATGTGGAACCCGTTGAGATCAGGCGCGAAAGCTTAGAACCAATGTCTGATCCGATAGACGACGACCCCTGGGCTTAACGCTTAAATTTTCTCAAAGTTTAAGGATGCAGAATTCACGCAATAACGTTCACCCGTTGGAGCAGGGCCATCTTTAAAAACATGTCCTAAATGTGCATCGCAGTTTGCACATCGAATTTCAGTGCGTTGCATGCCGTGGCTTTGATCTGTATGAATACTGATCGCAGTTGGATTAACCCCTTGCCAGAAACTTGGCCAGCCGGTACCTGATTCAAATTTCGCATCGGATTTAAAAAGTTCTTTATCGCAGCAGATGCAACGGTATATTCCATTTTCTTTGTTATTCCAATACACACCTGAAAAGGCTCGTTCAGTTCCCCCTTCTCTAGCTACTTGATACTGCTCAGCTGTGAGCTTTGCTTTCCATTCCTCTTGGTTCAATTGCATGGCCTATCAAATTGCAAAGGTTTAGTTCTGTAATTTAAGCAATTGTTTTGTAATTTGTGGGTAGTAATTCATCTACCAACCGCGCCAGTTGAGCCACCGCCCCTGGTTTTCCCCTTAAATGCCGCAGCTCCTCAGCCATTGCCTCAAGGCGTTCAGGGTTTTCTAGCCATTGGGCGGCTTCTGCTCCAATCTCTTCTGGAGTGATCGTGCCCACCCGTTCTGGCACTACTAAGCGGCCGGCGCTGATATTTGGCCAAGCAAGGAAGCCTCTATTTCGCATACGCCATGCCGTGAGCGCTATTCCCAGTAACCATCGCAACAGTGGCAAGCGCGCCAATAAACCAAGCCAACCATCCCAAGCCTGCATCACGTGTAGGTGTTGAGTTGGAACCAGCACAAGCATTGGCACGCCCAAGGCGCCTAGTTCAGCGGTGTTTGCTCCAACAGTTGTTAAGGCAAGAGTGCATTGGCTTAGGAAATTGTGGGCCGGTTGGTTTTCAACCAGCATTATTTCAAGGCCGCTGCCTGTGATCAAGCAACGCTTCCCACTTTCACTTTCACTTTCACTTTCATTGCTCAAATGCGGTGTGCTGCCTCCATAAAACCGCTGTAGGGGATTATTTACATCTCCATATTTAATAATTTCTGCGGCAGAAGTAGTTGGTGCCACCGCTAATAAAAAACGCACTTGGGGCCGCAGTTGATGCAGGATCTCTGCGCAACGCAGCATGAAAGGCACTCCTAGCTGTAATTTTGCTCCTTTTGAGCCCGGCAGCAGGGCCACCCATTCTCCAGCCAAAAGCTCTGTTTCATTGCGGGCGGCATGGGATAAATCCGCCATTAAATCTCCCACCACCGTGCAGCGCTTTTGCCACTTGGGCTTAAGTCGCGCTGAAGCTGCTGTGCCCATAGCGGCAATGCGGTCGTTCCATTGGGGCCAGCGGGCCACCCATTCGGCGTAGGTGATGTGGCGATAGCCAAGTCGCGCTGAGAGCAGCACCGTCCAAAATTGATCGCCCCCCAGAAAAACCACTACCCCTTTTGCAGGCCAGGGGCCGTAGCGCTTGGGATTAATAAGTAGTTTCCAAAATTCTCTAGCAGGAAATACCCGTTCAAATAGCCCCATTGCGCTGGCCACTCGATGTTCAGTGGCGTTTGCATTAGGGCAGGGCACTAAAACCAGCCTCAGTGCATCAGGCCCTTGGGGCGCCAAAGGCCTTAACGGGCGAATTTTATGCAAAGCGATAGCCAAAGGCCTCACCCAAGTAGTGAGTTCCCCAGGCCCGTTGCAAACCAGAACGATGCTTCCGGTTGGATCTGATGCGGATGGCGAGACTTGAACTCGCAAGACCGAAGTCACACGCCCCTCAAACGTGCGTGTCTACCAATTCCACCACATCCGCGTGGCTTGCCGAAACGGCAAGATCGCACTTTACCAGCTGCTTCAGCTGCTGCTACTGATTCCACCACTGATAGAATCACTTGTTATAGAGGGAGGTTATGGCGATAAAGAAACTTTTAATAGCGAATCGCGGTGAAATCGCTTTAAGGATCATCCGCACCTGCCGTGAGATGGGCATAAACACGGTGGCTGTTTATAGCACCGTAGATCGCACTGCGCTGCATGTGCAGATGGCTGATGAAGCAGTTTGTGTGGGGGATCCCCCCAGCAGTAGGAGTTATTTAAATATTCCCAATATCATCGCCGCCGCCACTTCCAGGGGCGCTGATGCAATCCATCCTGGTTACGGCTTTTTGGCGGAAAACGACCGCTTTGCCGAAATCTGCAACGCCCATGGCCTTACTTTTGTTGGCCCTTCTCCTGAATCCATTCGTGAAATGGGAGATAAATCCACCGCAAAAGCCACCATGCAGCGGGTGGGGGTGCCAACAATTCCCGGTAGCGAAGGCTTACTTCAAAACCCCGAAGAGGCAGCTGAACTCGCTGAATTGATGGGCTATCCGGTAATGATTAAGGCCACCGCTGGCGGCGGCGGCAGGGGAATGCGTTTTGTGCGCAGCAGCGAAGAATTGGAATCTTTGTATAGGGCGGCCCAGGGGGAAGCGGAGGCTGCTTTTGGTAATCCAGGTTTGTATATGGAGAAGTTTATTGATCGTCCTCGGCACGTAGAAGTGCAGATCCTCGCTGATCGATTTGGGGAGGTGGTGCACCTAGGCGAACGCGATTGTTCAATTCAAAGGCGGCATCAAAAATTGCTGGAAGAAGCTCCAGGGCCGGGTTTAGATCCAATAATTCGAGCCCGAATGGGCGATGCAGCTGTGTCAGCGGCAAGATCGATTGGCTACGAAGGGGCAGGCACTGTTGAATTTCTGCTCGATGCCACCGGTCAGTTTTATTTCATGGAGATGAATACCCGCATCCAGGTGGAACACCCTGTTACTGAGGTTGTTACCGGCATTGATCTAATTGCTGAGCAACTACGAATTGCAGCAGGTGAGCCCCTACGTTTTCGACAGGAAGATATTCAGTTGCGGGGCCATGCGATCGAATGTCGCATCAATGCTGAAGATCCCCGGAATAACTTTCGGCCAGCCCCTGGCACCATTACAGGCTGGTTACCCCCCGGCGGCCCTGGAGTGCGCTTCGATAGCCACGTTTATACCGGTTACGAAATCCCCCCTTTCTACGATTCGTTAATCGGCAAACTTATTGTTTGGGGTGAAGATCGCCCTGCAGCATTACGGCGTATGCGCCGCGCCCTTTCTGAATGTGCCGTGATTGGAGTGCCAACCACGATTGAATTTCATTTAGCCCTTTTGGATCGCCCCGAATTTCAAAGGGGGGAGGTGCATACAAAATTTGTGGAGATGGAAATGCTTAAGCCAAATGCTGGGCGGAACGCAACAACTGGCTAACTAAACCCTGTTGACCCACAAGAAGTTCTCGCATCAAGCTCACCAAGCCAACCCAAATAACAGGTGTTACGTCTACGCCACCTATGGGCTGAATTAAGCGCCTGGTGGGGGCAAGCAGTGGCTCAGTTGGGATTAACACCAAGGCAACTAAGGGATTAGTGCTGTTGAGCTGTGGATACCAGCTCAGCACTATGCGTCCTAGGAATAAAAGCGTCCATGCCGCCAGCAGGATCCCAATCAGATTGTTACTGGCGTTAAGGAGAGGAAGGGGCAGTGCTGTCACAAACTTCTACGGCTTTATTGATTGATCCTAAAGAATCCCCTAATACCCGTAGGATTCGGAAATTACTGAAGGCGCCATGACCCCTTCCCTTTCAAATTTCCTTACCAGCTTGGGAGCTGGTGCCCTAATCGTTGTGGTGCCAATCACAATCGCTCTGATTTTGATTAGCCAAACCGATCGTCTTGATCGCAAGCTTTGATTTGTCTGGCATTAGTAGCAGTGGCCCCTAAACTGTTTCTACATGGGCTTTAGCTGCCCGCTCTGGGCCCCGGAGGCCATCCATGGTTAATGCCAGCCTGAATTGGGCCAGCATCGTTGGCATTGTGCTTGCGGTGGGCGGCACAATGCTCTATTTCTTGCGCAGTTTTAAGCCCGGCCTTGCCCGCGACTACGACGTATTTTTTGCGGCCGTTGGTTTGTTATGCGGCGGAATACTTTTTTTCCAGGGTTGGCGCCTCGATCCAATTCTGCAATTTGGTCAGTTTTTATTAGCGGCTACAACGGTATTTTTTGCTTACGAATCTGTGCGTTTGCGCAGTGTTACCACTGAACAAGCTCGCCGTTCCGCTTTCTTCGATGAAGATGAACCGCTGCCCTCAAGGCCTCGCATGGGTCGTAGCGAATGGGGCAATGAAGACCGCTTTGAAGACCCCCAGCCCCTGCGGCGCAAGATTCGCTCTAGAGCCGATGATATGGATGAACCAGAAGAAGAAATAGATAGGGATTTTTATCGGCCGCGGCGTCCGGAGCGTCCGGCTATTCCAGAGCGGGCCCAAAGCCGTTTTGCAGCTAGCACTGATGCCCCCCCAGAATTTGGAGCCCGCCGCCGCGAACGCGATAATCGCGAATCAAAACCCAGAGCGCAAACCAGCTCGCCTACAAGGGGTATGCCCCCCTCAGATGATCTACCTAGATCCAGCAGACGCCCTGCCCCATCTGCAAGTTCAAGCTCACCAACCCGTTCATCAAGGCCGGATGCTGCTGCAGCCATCAGTGAAGCGGATTTCAGCCCGCTGCCACCTCGTCCCCGCCCTACCAACGCAAACAACCTAAATAATAACAATC
>Ga0247844_1007657_pt1 | contig 12112 bp, 5 predicted proteins | sample LaCtaG_FD_192421 | JGI IMG/M metagenome (GOLD analysis project Ga0247844, IMG submission 192421) | Freshwater microbial communities from meromictic Lake La Cruz, Castile-La Mancha, Spain - LaCruzMarch201714.5m_1 | ecosystem: Environmental > Aquatic > Freshwater > Lake | place: Spain: Castile-La...
GATGATTCGGTTACCTATCAAGCAGCTGTTGCGGAATACACCCGCCGGGGCCGACTAGAAGGTGAACAAAGGGGCCGCCAACAGGGTCTCAAGGAAGGTGAACGCCAAGGAGAAAAGAGGGGCCTGAATCAAGGCCTCCAGCAACAAGCTCAATCCTTAGTGCTGCGCTTACTACCGCGCCGCTGCGGCCAACTAAGCCACGAACAGGAACTAGCGGTAAGGGCACTACCACTGGAGAAATTAGAAGCACTGGCAGAAGCATTGCTGGATTTTGATGGCCCCGAAGCATTGGACGCTTGGTTAGCGGTTTAGCTAGCGAACTAGCTGTCTTGCTGTGATCAATATCAAGTTTTGGCAGCCTTATGCCAACCCAGGGGCCCCGGCCCCTTTTTTTTGGCCTAAACCAGCCCGCAATAGCCTGTTTTAAGCACTGATAAGCAACTTTGTTTGATAAGCCCCTTATTGATATCAGGGGCTTCACCGTCCGCCGGTGGCAAGGTTGTTTGCCATGCCGGTGGTTGGACGCCTAGAGGGAGTGGTTGTCGCTGAATTACCAGAGAAGACTCCTGAAGCTCACCAATAAATAAGATCAGGCCTTGAAAAATGTAATCAATTTTGTATTGCTTGCTTGTATAGACGGCTTTTAATTGTTTGTATTGCCCATTGATTTATGCGAAAGCGGATATATCTCTAGCTGCCCAAAACCTTTGCAGCCACAGGGTTTTTCTATACCAAACTGATAGGCCAGCAATATCGACAAGGGCATCCCAGGGGGCATAACTTCAGTTCAAGCCCCCACGTGGGGTGAATGCATCTCGTTCAACCCCACAACCAACCCCTTAGACAAATGCCTTCCGAAACATCAAACCTCACTCCTCCCTCCACTCCAGACGTTTCTAATTCTCAGCTTTCGCAATCTTTTGATCAGGTTAAAGCGGCTGGTCTTCAAGACATTGCATTAACAGTTGATGCTGGCGCCACTATCGGTGCTAATTCCACCGCTAAATCATCAGCTGCATCCGACAACGTCACTGGAAGTAGCACAAGCGTTTCTAACGTTGAATACAACTCTGGTATTCAAGCTTCTGCACTTCAAAATGCTACAAATACTGCAAACATTAAATCTGATGCTGGCCTGAGCGGCATTGCTTCAACTTTCGCCATTGCAAATGCTGATACAAGCGCTGGAGATTCCAATGCATTTGCTGGGATTGCCAAATCAGCTGGTATACAGGATCTCGACTCTCTTGTTGTTGGCGGAGAGCTCAATGGTCTTGGCAATGCAGTAAATAGCATCAGTGCTGACGCAAACACTGTTGTTGGTAGTGCCAGTGCTGCTGCAAATCTTTCTGATTTCCAGCAAGGTATTGAGGCCGCCCAAATTGGTGTGAGCTCCAATGCCACTATCCAAGGCCTTTCACAGCTAACTAATGCTGCTTCTGCTTCAGCTACCTCTGGTACTAACTCCAAAGCTGATGCTGAAGCCACAGTCAAGACCCTTCAGGGTTCTGTCCTTGATGGCCTCAGCATCGGCGGTACTGGCAGCATTGCTGGTCAAGCTGGTCTGAGCAATCTTTCCACTGCTGATAATGTTTCCGGTAGCTCTGAAGCGCTTTCCAAGCTTGATCTGGCCGCTGGTCTTTCAACCACGACCACAAGTTCTGGGACGATTGATGGTACTGATATCAAGAGCGACGCTGGTCTAACTGGTATTTCTTCGATCACCAATAATGCCACTGCTAAAACCAGTGCTGGCGATGCTAACGCTGATGCCATTGGCACAACAATCAAGGGTGCTCAGCTAGGGGATCTAACGGTTGGCGGTGTAGGCACCATCGGTGGTCAAGCTACCTACGGAGCCAAGGCAACAGCAGAAAATGTCAATGGCGGCCACTCTGATGCGCTGGCTTCTTTGACTACTGTTCAGGGTCTGGATAATCTAGATGCAAATACAAAGCTGGACGTTAAGTCCGATGCCACTATTCAGGGCCTAGCAAATATCACTAACGATGCTTTGGCATCCGGCACCAATGCGGTTGGTTCATCTCCGACCGGCTCCCAGGCAATCGCAGAAGCAGTAACGCTTCAAGGTGCTGATCTTGGCAGCAACACCGACATCGGTGGCATTGGTTCGATCACCGGTCAGGTGAACCTCGCATCTAAGGCCACTGGCGAAAACGTAACCGGCAACTCCCTGGCTTCCGCCTCCTTGGGCGATCAAACCGATGCCGGCGCCTTCAATGGTGGTCTGGCCCAGGGTCTGTTCACTGGGGTGGATGGCAGCAACGCCGCCTACGGCACCGACATCAAGTCCGACGCCACGATCAAAGGTCTCTCGACCCTGAATCTGCAAGCTGATGCCAACACCACCGCTGGTGTTGCTGATGCGGATGCCTACGCAGGCATCATCGACGGTGCCAGCCTTGGCGACGTTCAAATCGGTGGCATCGGCACCTTTGCCGGTCAATCCACCTTCACCGGTAAGGCCAACTCCAGCAACGTCACCGGTGCTACTTCTACCGCCGACGCCACGTTGGTGGATTCCGACGGTATGTCTGCCCTGGCTGGTCTCAAGATCAGCTCCGACGCTGGCATCACCGGTCTGAACACCGCCAACCTTTCGGCCATCGCCGAGAGCACCGGTGGTGCTTCTGCTACTGCAGCTACCGCCAATGCATCTGCTCAAGTCCTCCAAGGTGCCGAGCTAGGCGCCGCCACTATTGGTGGCATTGGCAACATCACTGGCCAGACCAACTTCACGTCTTTGGCTGATGCCTCAAACGTAACTGGTTCTGCTTCTGCTACCGGCAACCTTGGCCAGGGTGGTGGTTTTGTTGAAGGTTTGGATCTCTCAGGCAACACAACTATTAGCAGCGACGCCTCGGTCAAGGGTCTGGCTTCCATCAACAGCACCGCTAAGGCTGAAACCACTAAAGGTGATGCACAAGCTGTTGCGCAAAGTGACCTAATTAATGGTGCTGATCTCGCGGGCGGCCGTGTTGACATTGGTGGACTCGGCTCAATTACCGGTCAGGCCAACTTTAACTTCAATGCCACAGCTAAAAACGTTGAAGGTGTTAGCAGCGGGCTGGGTGTAGATGCAACCGCAGATTCCGATTTTGCTACCGGTTTAATCGGCAAAACAGGTACTGCAGCTGCAGATAATGCTGGTATCGATGTTTCTTCTGACGCCACCCTCTCTGGTATGGCTATCGGTTCGCTGAAGGCCAGTGCCTCTAGTACCGCTGATTCCGCTACCGCCAAAGCTGGCGCTGGCGACTCCGCCACCGGTGCTTTGCTGCCTTCCCTGAATGTGGGAGGTATCGCCAACCTCTCCGCTGCCGCCCAATTAGATTCTGCTTCTACAGCAACCAACGTTGGCTCATCAGGCAAAGATGCCACTGCTGAAGCAGGCATTGGCCAGAATGTTACTGGTTTGGCCTCAGGTGATTCCACTGCAGTCGTTACGGGAACAGCCGACTACCTCGGAACTAATCTTGCCAGTGTTCTACCCGCTGAAGATACTTTCGGTGCACCCAACATCAACGTGGCTTCCGATGCCACGTTGAGTGCCCAAGGCTTCAGCAACCTCGATGCCACCGCTGCCAGCACCGCTGGCGATGCATCAGCCAAGGCTGGTGGGTCTGGATCCGTCGTCACTGGCATTGCCAAGGACATGGATATCAGCGTGGGTGGAATCGGCAAACTGACTGCCCTGGCCCAAGGCACAGCTGATGCATCCGCTGAATCCGTTACCGGTGATGCAAATGCCTTCTCTGTTCAAGCAGCCAATGGCGCGCTCGAACTTGAGATGAAGACCATGTCGGATGCCACCTTGAGCTCCACCGCCAAGGTTGTAGGTAGTGCCGATGCGATGAGCACCGGTAACTTGTCCACTGTTAATAATGGAACTACCGCAAGTCCCGCATTCGTCTACGGCGACGAAGCATGGGCCTCCATGGACTTCGATGCCACTGGCATTGAAGGTCTGGCTCTCGGCTCCGGTGGCGTTGGCAACCTTTCTGCCACTGCCAACGTGATTGGTACTGCCAATGCAGAAGGCGTGGCAAGCCTTGCCGATGCCCGCGGCGACATTGATGCGATTGGCATGAATGATGTCTGGATGAACAGTTCCTCCGATGGCACTGCCTCAGGTGTTGGCTTGGTTAACGCTGGAGTAACTGCCAGCAGCACTGCTGACAGGGCATCGGCCGAAGGCGACTTCGACGCCATGGGCATCAGCAACCTGCAAATGGGAGTTGGTGGTGTGGCCACCCTCAAGGGCCAAACCCAGGTCACCGCAAACATGAGCGCAGACAGCGTGGCTGGCAATGCAAGTGCCTTCTCTGGCATCGAAGGCCTTGAGGCAATCAATAGCGGTCCCAACTTCGGTGTTAATGCTTCTTCTATCACCGGTTTGAGCAATATCGAGCTCGATGGCGCCAGCAATGGCACCATCCTCGGCACCGCTTCCGGCGCCTTCAATACCAGCGCCGAATCGGTAACTGGCAATGCCAATGCTCAGGCTTCGCAGATCTTGAGGGGCATCAACACGCTGAACCTCGATCTCGGCGGCAACGGCGGCATCAACGCCATCGTTAACGACACCAACTTCGTTGAAGCCCATTCCGTGAGCGGCAATGCCACCGCTGTGGCCTCCGTGGATGCCATCGGCCTAAATGGCGGCAACATCCACATCGCTGGCAATGCTTCGATCATGGCCAACGTGGGTGTGGATTCCAGGGCAGAAGCGTCTACCGTTTCCTGATAGGGCCGGGGGGAGTAAGCCCACGGGCGCTCCCCCCAGTTTTCTTCTTGTGCCTTATCCATTTCTTCGCGCCATGGCCCATGACCTCCGATCTAGAGGTAGTTAACGTCGATCCCGACCTTGACTGCTATTCGGAAGAGGCCATCGAAGAGTTGATCGGCGACACCACCGCTGAACTAGCTCAACTACTCAGTGGGGCAACAGCCACGCTCAAGCAGGTATTACGGGAACTAACCCGCGTGCTCACTGAAGCCTCAGACCTGTTGCTCCTGCTGGGTTCTGATCTCCTGGATATCCCAGGGGCCCTCGTTGCTGATCTGCTCAGCCTCGCCGAATACGACCTTATGAATGCACCAATGCTTATCAGTTGAATTTTTATCCACCACAGCCATTTGTTAAGGGCCCTAAGGGGCCCTTTTTATTGGCTTTTATATACTTAGTAATACCAAGCTATACGGATTTTCTTGTATTGCTCCAGCTATATTGATACATACAGGGCTTAGATAAGTTATTCTTACGTCCTTGAAAAGCCAATGATATCAACTAATTTGGCTTGTATATATGCCATACATTATTGAAATTAGCTCCCGTAAGTGCGTTGTTGTGTATATGCTTAGTTCACACATTTGTGTCGCTCCTCCGCCGGCTTACCTCCCATGGCAAACGCCACCTCCAGGCAGGAACTCGACCTACTCCAGGGCCTAGTTGCCGACAGCCTGCACGTGCAGGCCGATGCTGAGCTCAATGCCGGCACCGATGCCGAATTAACCGCTAATGCCTCCAGTACCAAAGGCGAAAGCAGCGCCACCGCCAGCCTTGATCAATCCGATGGTGTGCTCGCAACTGAGCTCACCATTGATGGTGATGCCACCGCCACCGGCAGTAGCAAGGTAAAGCTCACCGCTGATTCCACAGGCGTTACCGGCGATGGTTCCGCCAGCAGTACCGTTAATACCAGCACCGGCCTCACCACAGATCAGCTCGATATCGGTGGCCAGAGCAGCCTCACCGGCAGCAGCACCGCCACTGTTATTGCCACCACTGCCACCACCGGTGGTGATGGCCGCTCCACAGCCCAGATCAACGATGCCACCGGCATCCGCGCCAACAACACCAAGGCCGATGGTGATGTAGCAATCAGGGCCAGCGCCAGCAATACCCTCACCAGCTCCGCCACTGTTACCAATTCAATTGGAGATGCTGGTTTCCCCGATGGCGCTAGCGCCAGCACTGAGCTGGGCAACAGCACCGGTGCCAGCCTCGGTCCCCTAGATCTGGGTGATGGCGCCACCGTGGCCGCCTCGGTTACAACCACCAGCACTGCCACCGCTAATGCCACCACCGGCAGCGCCGCAGCCGAAGTGCTGCTTGCCGCCGATCAAGGCAGCAGTATTACCGGCCTTGATCTCACTGCTAATCCAGATACTTCAAGCAACAGCATTGCCGGCGAAGGCAGCCTCCAGGCTGAGGTTCGCCTAAACAGCAACGCCACCGCCACCACCACCACCGGCGCCGCCAGTTCCACAGTTAACGCCGGCCTGGTGCAAGGCACCTACTTGGGTGCCGCTGAAACCAGCATTGGCGGCGATGGCACAGTTTCTGGCGCCATCACCATGGCAGCCACCAGTGAAGCCACCAACGTTAGTGGTGGTGATGTAACAGCTACCGCCAGCCTTGAGGGGGCCAAGGGCCTCAGCCAAGACGACTCCACAACCAAGGCCAGCCTCCTGGTGAGCGGTGATGGCACCTTCACCGGCACCGTGTCTAATACCGTGAGGGTTGCTGCCACCAGCAGCGCCGGGGATGCCACCGCCGAAGCTGGTTCCGCCTCCGGTGGTGATATTTACGGTGTTGATCTACAAAGCGCTACCGTTAATGGCTCCGGCACGCTCACCGGCCAGGTTGCCACCAACACCAGCGCCACCGCCACTTCCACCGAAGGCGAAGCCACTGCCCTGGTGGATCCCGCCAACCGCACTGCGGTTCAGGCATACGACATTGAATTCGGCAACGACGGTGCTTTCACCGCCACCAACAGCAGCGTTGCTGCCGCCACCGCCACTTCCACCGCAGGCCTTGCAATCGCCCAGGTGGGTAGTGATGCCGCCGCCCTTAATAATTCCGCCATCGATGGCAGCTACCTAAATGTGGGTGGAGATATCACCCTGTCGGCAATCACCAATGGTGATGCCGATGCCACCGCCACCAGCGTTAGTGATAGTGCCACCGCCCAGGTATTCACCAGCAATGTGGGTGTAGCCCACAGCGCCTTTATCGGTGAAGCCGATGCCACTTTCACCGGCACCGCCGTTAATACCTCCAGCGTTAAAGCCAGCAGCGTTGGTGATGAGCTCAGTGATGAGGTGCTCGCCGCCGCTGATCTCTCCTCCATCGGTTTCGACACCGACGACCTAGCCGGCGGCTTTGGCCTCAACATCGCCGGTAATGCCACCGTGAACGGCACCGCTGGTATCCAGAGTGATGTGTCTGCAAATATCACCCTCGGTGATGCCATTGCCAGCGGTGATTTCTTTGGCTTTGGTGTTCAGCTAGACAACGTAGATGTGGGCGGCACCGCCACCTTTAAGGGCATCGGCTTGATAGACACCAGCAGCGTGGTGGCTGATGTGGGTGCCAACGGCCTCGCCGCTGCCACCAGCACCATTTCACTCACCGGTTTGCAGGTGGCAGATAAAATCCAGGCAGGTGATAACGCCAGCTTTGAAAATCAGGTGTCTGGCAAGCTCAGCACCATTGCAAATAATATTGGCGGTAATGCTGATGCCAGCTCCACCTATGGCATCAATGGCATGGATCTTGGCACCCTTGATTTGGCTGCTGATGCCACGTTGAAATCTGTATTAGTAGACGATTTCAAAACCACTGCTAATTCAGTTAAGGGCAATGTTAGTTCCGGTTCCGATGCTTCTCTACTCGGCATCGGCCTCAATGGCCCTGATAGCGCCGTAGCTGGTGATCTCAAGGTGTCCTCCGTGATGAGTCACACCAGCTTTGTCACCGCCCAAACCGTTCACGGTAGCGCTGATGCCAGCGATCATCTCAATGCCGTAGGCGTTTCTGTTAGCGACCTCAGCGTTGATGGCAACGTTACCCTCAGTTCCAACGTGGTGGTTCGTGCCACCAGCAGCAGCGATAGCTGAAGCCTTTTCTTCTCTAATCCCTTCGCTTTCCTGCCATGCCCACCGAGATCACCACCACCACCGAGCCCACAATCACAGCTCTTTCGGGTCAACCTGAAGGGCAAAGTGATGATTTAAATATTGTTTTAACCCAAGCCCAGGAGTTCAGCGTTGATCTCGCTGAAGATGGCACTGATATCACCCCAGAAGAACCGGTTGGCCCCCCCAGCCTCACCCTTGAGATTTCCGAAAGCAATACATCCGGGCGCAGTGGTTTTCTCAGCTTTAATGATCTCGATGGCAGTGGCTACGCCGAGCTGATCCCGCTGCAATATCGCCCCAGCCCCCTCGGTTCCTTTACCCTTGCCGCCCCCAATGCCGAAGGCTTTAGTGCCTGGAGCTATGCCCCCGGCCGGGGCCTTGATGCCGGTGAATCCGCCATCGATAGCTATCTGGTAAGCGATGTAAACGGTGCTTCATATCAGATCAATGTGCAGGTGCAGGGGCAAGACGACCCCTCCGTAATTGATGGCGACCTCAAGGGCACCATTGTTGAAGGCGTTACCACCAAACAATCGGGCACATTATTTGTGCACGACGCCGATTTTGGCGATGCCGTTACGATGCCAGCCGGCACCCATCTTCTGGCCTACAACGGCGAACAGGGTAAATACGGCACCTTTAATTTCAATGGCACTGGCACCGGTAGTGATGCCACCAATGCCGCTAATTGGACCTACACCCTCACCAATAACCAAGCCCTGCTTGATCAGCTCAACACCGGTCAAAAGCTAGTTGAAAGCTTTGAGGTGCTCAGCAGTGATGGCCAATCAGAAACCATCGAGATCACCCTCCATGGGGAAGATGATCCCGCCATCTTTGGTGGTGCCAGGGCAGATAGCAGCACCGCCGGTGTGCAGGCAGAGGGTTCCCTGCTCAGCGCCGGCCGTAGCTTCACCATCAGCACCGATGCTGCTGCCGATGCCGTAGATCGTGCCTTTAGCCTTGGCGACGACATGGTGGCAAAGGCCATCGCCCATGCCGATGCAATTGCAATCGAGCACGATGGCTCCCTGGATGCCATCCTCGGCAGTGATGCCCCGGGCTTACTAAATCTGGTAAGCCGCCACGGTGGTTTGATTAGTGTTTCCGCCGATGCCCAAGCCAGTGCCGATGGTCTGCTGGCCGGTATCTCCGATGCCGATGCCCAAGCAGGTGGCTTGCGCAACATCAATGTATTCACCGATGGCAATGGCGATATCACCCTTGGGGTGGATGCCAACGCAGAAGCCATGGCCGATGGCGAAGTGGTTATCGAGCTCAAGGCCGATGCCGATGCCTACGGCGTGCAAGGCACCGACAATAATCGCAACTATGTTTCGATTATTGGTAATCCCTTCGCTGAAGTAGCAGCTAAATCGTTATTAGTGGGTAACGATAATGATGAAACCCAAGTGGGTGGCCTCAGTGCTAACGCCATTGGTTTACAACACCTGGCCGTGAGCAGTGTTGGTGATACCAACAAAATTGGCGCCACCGTTGAAGCCTCGATTGGCGCTAAAGATCTTGGTTCAAATGTGAGCTCTGATGTTTATTCGATCACGATTGGCGCCAGTGCCATCGGTGTAGATGATGTGTTGGTGCGTAGCAATGCCAATAACCAGGTGAATATGAAAGGAGCTGCTGCCCTAAAAGTTGATCTATCTGGTTGGGATGATTTTGATGCAGGTGCAATCGATCATTTAAATAGTTTTGGTATCCACAGCTCAAATATAACTACCACCACCGGTAATGATCGCATTGAAGGTAGTGCAACGAGTGCTATTAATCAATTTGAGTTGTTCCTTGATACTGCAGATCTGTCTGTTAATGGTGGTGGTGTAGTTGATACCTTCATCAGCACCGGTAGCGGAAACGACGAAGTGTTTGGCACCGCCTCCGGCGATGGGCTGCGTGCCGCCCAAGGTTTTGTTGATAGCAATGTAAACACAGGCACTGGCAATGATTTGGTTAGTGGTGGTGCTAGCGGTAGTAGTTTCCTGATGGGTATTGGTGATGATGTAATTAATCTCACGGCCAGTGAAGGTTCGCTGCTTGATGGCGGCATCGGCAACGACAACCTCAGGGTTACCGGTTTCTCCAGTAACACCCGACTCGAGGGCGGTATCGGTAAAGATCAGCTCCAGGGTGGTAGCGGTGATGATGATCTCAGCGGTGGCATCGGTTCCGATGTAATAAGGGGTGGCGCTGGCGCCGATAGGTTCCACTTCACTGGTGCCGACATGCTCAGTGGCACCGATAAGTTGGTTGATTTCAATGGCAGCGAAGGCGACAAAATCCTGCTGAGCAGCAACCTCACCGGCTTTGAAAAGGGCAGCGCCGTTAATTTTGTTAGCGCCGCCCAAGCTCAACAGGCTGGTTTCAATATGGATCAAGCCGTGATAGTGGATTCCATGGCCAATATCCAAGCCATGGGTACTGTTAGCAATAGCCACCTCGCCTATGCCACCGATACCGGCGCCTTGCTTTACGACGCTAATGGTGATTGGAGCCAAGGTAGCCGCACCGTGGCAGTGCTAAATGAAAACGGCAAAAATGCCAACCTCACGGCCGCTAATATTGAAATCAGCTGAGTGCTGCTGAGTTGAACATTGATCAACCCCTAGGCTATCGGGTGGTATGGCAACTGCGAGTGTTGTGTTGGAATCTTGGTGATGGTGAATCATTAGTGATTGAACTAAGTGATAAACCGCTGCCGGAAGATCCAGTTACATTAATGGCCGTAATTTCTAAGCAAAAACCAGAATTGCGCCCGATTCAGGCAAGTGTAGTAAAAGGGGTAATTGCAATTGATTTTTATGGTAATCACCTTCCCTCAAATTGCTTGAACCCTGAGCAGGAAGCTTGGTTATGTGAAATTTCCCGTGAATTATTATTGCCAATTATTTAAGCATTTGTGTTATTATTGTTGGGATTAATTAGAGTCGTGTGATTTGGATCTTGGCTATTTTCTAATGTTATTTGGGCATTGGTGAGGTCCGCGCCAAGCTTGGTGGCGGCATTAAATGATGTGGTATTCACCACTTGGGCAACGCCAAGGGCATGGCCATCATTATCAAATACCTGAGTTACAAAATCTTCTTTGCTTGTGTTAGTGGTTTCCTTAAACCACACTTGCGTCATATCACCAAGGGCACCGATTGCTGCTGCCCTATAACCTTCAAGTGCATAAGCCTCAGTGCCATCGTTATTGGTTAGCAAACGGGTATTAACATCTAAAACGGCTGTTTCTTTACTGCTGCTATTACCTTCAAATAGCAACAGCCCAGAGCCGCCATCAATTACCTTATCTTTGCCGGAGGCCGCTAATACTGTGCCTTTGAGATTTAACCCCAGCACGCCATCACCATTGATATCCACCTGGCGCCAGCTGCCTGCATCAATGCTGTTATAAAGCTCGGTTTCTAGTTTGATCACATCCACTTCTGTAAGTAACTCTGTATTACGTAAGCTGGCGGCTTCCTTGCCATCGGCCGTTCCTTCAAAGCGTTGCAATCGGAACACACTGTCGCCCGTTACTGGATCATCACCGCGCAGAATTAAGTCGAATTGCCATTGGCCACCGCCTTGGCCAGCTGCTGGTGCAATCCAATCGGCATCAAAGCCCACTGCCGCATAGCCTTCTGGCAGGTAGGAATTGACGTAGTTATTACCGCGGCCATCGGTTAATTGAATTTTATCAACACTGCCCATTTGCACGCTGCCGCTGCTGCGATCTGGGTTTACCACAGACCAACCACCGGAAGCATCTTTAACCATTGCCCAATTCACCGCTGCATCACCCAGGTAGGGATCTTTCACTGTGAGGTTTGCATTGGCACTCAGGGTGGCTGTGCCATCACTTACCGTGAAGCCAAGTTTCACATCACCGGCTTGAGAAGGCATATATTGCCAGCCGCCAGCTACGGCTGTTACCTTGCCACCTCCTTCTAATACTTTCAGTTCGGTAACATTAAGGGGATCGCCATCTACATCATAGAAAGCAGTACCAAGTAGTTGCTGTTGGGTAATAGTGGTGGGGGTGGTTAAAGCGATACCAACGGAATCAGGGGTTAGGGCATTTAAGTTTGTGCTTAGCCCGTTAATTCTGATTGGTGCATCATTTCGCCCTTGGATCTCTAGCGTTATCGGTGCTGTAACTGTG
>Ga0247844_1007658_pt1 | contig 12111 bp, 19 predicted proteins | sample LaCtaG_FD_192421 | JGI IMG/M metagenome (GOLD analysis project Ga0247844, IMG submission 192421) | Freshwater microbial communities from meromictic Lake La Cruz, Castile-La Mancha, Spain - LaCruzMarch201714.5m_1 | ecosystem: Environmental > Aquatic > Freshwater > Lake | place: Spain: Castile-La...
TGTTACCTCAACAATCTCACCCTTAATTATGAGTGTTCCATTATCTACAGAGATTTTTAAGTCATCCTTTGTAAACCCTGCGATTGCAAGGGATAGTCTATATGTATCTTCATCTAGTTTAAGAAGATCATATGGAGGATATGATTGTGAGTTTGTTTTATGTGCTGTGTTTAAACGGCTTAACTCTCTATTGAAGCCAATAAAAAAGGGATCATTGAATAGATCCATTGCATACTTTGTTACCATTTTATTCCCCTTTCAAGCGAATAAGTTAGTGCACCCCCATTTGGCAGGTGCACTAACCATTATATCACTATCCTAAAGATACCACCAAATTGGTAGATACTGACTTTAAGTAATCATAGGTAGAACCATGGCTACCCTTATAGTTCTTAGCCCAGTGTGCTGCAAGGGCTGCAGTTGCAGGAGATGTTCCCATGATACGCTTACCTAAAATATCATATGTGCCAAGTGCAAAGAAATCAATTTCAGGTGCCTTGTTACTATAGAGTTCAACTCTGTTGTCTGCATTTGATGCACCTACCGCAATTGATTCAGCAATGCAGGCGGGGTATCCAATCTGAGTAGTCTTATAGTCATTTCCAGCACTAAAAAATACACCAACATTTAGACTTTGTAGTGAAACAATAGTCTTTTGTAGACCAGAATTTACTGGACAGTAGTTAGCACCCTTCTTAAACTTTGAGTACTCAGAAAAAGATGTAGAAGTTGCTACAATATTAAACTTTGTTTTATTCTTAATGACCCAATCAAGTGCTTGCTTAACTGTGCTATTTGAATTTACTGCAGCAAACATTGGATTCTTGTCATTTCTATCTGCTGGAACAATACGAATAAAAACAATATTCATATTTGGATTGATTGTTTGTGCAACCTTTACCATATTTGTTCCATGCTCAAAGCCATTAATAGCAGCACGATGTGCTGATCCTGGACCTTCCATAAAGGTTTGCTTATTTGGACAACGCTTTTCTTCCATTAAACATACTTCATGATAGATGCTTACTTGTGATGTATCTACTCCTGTATCAATGATTGCAATTGCTGGCTTTTCTTCAGCGTGTACCGCTGGTAAAAATGCAAGACCAAATACAACTAAAAATAACCCCACTACTTTTTTCACTTATATCTCCTTTATTTTAAATACTACTTGACATGGGTCGCCCCCTGCTTCCCATTCTGCTTCTTCTTCTTCACTCATATATGGATCACCATCATGAGTATTACAGAACGGTTCTGTTATCCATCCCCGTTCAATTCCATTTTCCATCCAGATTTCAAACTCATTAAAATCTGATTCAGTTTCTTGAATTTGTTTTAATATCTCGTCAAACTCTTCCATATATTTAGTATACCCCTATACCTGTAAAAAGTCAATTGGACCAATACAAGATGAACTAAATTGAATAGCACACCCTAAAGCAAGAGCAAGCCTACGCTTTGGATCTTTATGATTTTGGGTAGCATGAAGAGACCCAATAGCGTAGTCTGCCCCTGATCCTATGGCAACATAATCTCTGTCATAGGAAATCATAGTAAGCCCATCTGCTTCATGCTCATAGAGTTTACCTTTAATACCAATAAGAAGTGATATCTCACTATCTTTTCCACCAATATCCCATTCATTATAAAATTCTTTAAGGGATTTTAAAAACTTTCCATGCATGAATTTATCTATGTTGCCCTCTGGTGTTGGCGGTATAAAATTATATTGAATAATTTGTGCATCAAATGTACCAGAATATCCAAAAATATATGGACCAGATTTCCAGATTTTTGGTTTATCAATAGATACAATGTAACTGCCTTCAGAGGCACCACGTTCACCAGCAAGATGAATCTTGCCGTCTTTCATTATTCCTGCAATACAAGTCATGCCTACCCCTAAGTTTACTGTATTACCAGTATATCAGAGGTAGGCACGAGTGTCAAATAGGGTGTATTAAGCCTTAGATGCTTTTGCTCTGCGTATTTCTACAGCAGCGTCTTGTACGGTTTTTGCATTTTTATCTGTAGTAGAAAATGCTGCATTAATCTCATCTGCTGTAAGTCTACCGTCGTCCATAAATGCACGAGCCAACTTCTCAACTACAACTGCAACCGCACTAAGTCCAGCCACAGTCATTGCCTTTGCTACTGAAATTCCTGCTATTGCACCAGCGCCAATTACAGCAAGGGCATTTGCTGCAAAGACTGCTAGGATACGCATAAGTATATTCCAAATATTTTTTACACCGTTCATATTACTATTCCTTTCGTAGTGGGATTGTTATTAACCAAACCACCGTTGTTGCTAATACAGCAATACCAACAATGTCTCTGGCCGATCCTGTTAATGTTAGCCATGCAATAAAGAAGCCAAGGAGAGTAAAGGCTTGTGCGATTACTTCAACTCCAGCATCTTTCAGCCATGTGAAGAATCCCTTCACAACTTTTTTGATGATTTTCATATTATCTCCTCATCCCAATCATTACATTAGCAATCTGTGAAACAATGATTACTGGAATAATAACTTCTTGGGCCTTCTCTCTCTGATCGTCTGTCATATCCATACCTAATTCAGAGAAATTAGATAGGAGTTCTGTAACATCCACTTCAAATAATGCTCCAAGTGGGTCTGCCAAGAATGCTTCTGTTTGTACTTCTGTTACTGCATCTGCTAATGTAAATGGCATTGGTGTTTCTCCTGCATCTCCTGATCTTTCTGAAAACTCAACAAATGCTGAAGCAAGTGCTGGGTTAGATTTCATTTGCTCAGCAATCTGTGCAACTTCTGAAGCCTTAATACCAAGATCTTGTGCAACCTCTGACTTTGCTTCTTGTGTCAATGCTCTAAGTGTTTGACTAACTGCTGTTATTTGCTCAGCAGAAAGAGTAACTAACTTATTATCTTTGCTTGTAAGGTTAGCAATAACTCCAGATAAATCTTCTGAGGTTCCCGTTCCTTTTTCAGGAATAAGTGCCGCTAAAACTTCATCAGTAATTTCTACATCTGGTTCAGTCCAAGGATTTTCTTCAGGCTTTGGTTCTGGTCCAGGTTCTGGGGCAGGCTCTTCAGTTGGTTCTGGAGTTGGTTCTGGGGTAGGTGGTTCCTCTGGGGTAGGCTCAGGTGTGGGCTCGTCTGTAGGGTCTACTGTAGGCTCTGGAGAAGGCTCTGGTGTTGGTGGTTCCTCAGCAGTTGGTTCTGGGCTTGGCTCAGGAGTAGGTGGCTCTTCAGCAGTTGGTTCTGGGCTTGGCTCAGGAGTAGGTGGCTCTTCAGCAGTTGGTTCAGGACTTGGTTCTGGGGTAGGTTGGTTGGCTGCAGCATTGGCTGCTGCTTGTGCAATAGCAGCATTAAGTTCTCTTTGCGATTGCTCATCATAGTAACGCCATGCGTCATCAATTGCACTATTAACATTATTAATTGCTTGATTGTATGCGCTGATTGCATTATTTTTATTCTGTAATGCTGTGGCAACATTCAAAACTGAATTATTATATTCAGTTGTTTTATTATTTAGTGTTTGATTGTAACCATTAAGTGTTGATACTGCTTGATTATAAACATTTAATTTATCATTGTATACATTTTGGGCTGAGGTCTTTGCAGCAAGTGCATTGTTATATTCATTGGTTTGCTCTTGAGTTGCTCCAGGTCCAGAGGAAAATGTGTTTAAATTACAACTAAAGTTTTGTCCCCATACTCTTGGATTTCCAGCATAGTCACAGCCTGCTCCAGTCCATCCTCCAGGAATTCCCCATCCAAGAAGATATGAGCCTGGTCCTCCACCGTTGTACCACCATATCTCTACATCAAAAACTTTATCTGTTGTTACGTCATAGACTGGAGAGTAATCGCTCCAAGTTGTTCCTTGCTCTACCCAGTTGTCTATAGCCAATGATCCATCAATATACATTCTAAAGCCATCATCTGTGTACCCTGCAAAGTATGCCTGCGTAAACCATGAAGGAACTGTTATCCGACCACTAAAATTAACTATAAAGTTTTCATATCTATTTCCACAGACTGGAAGTTGCATAGAATTTGAGTTCCATGTCCCAGTACATATAACAGATCCAGTGACTGCTTGGCTACCATTTCTTAATAAGGTATAAACAGTATATTCCAGTCCTGCTCCACCAGCACTATTTAGGGCTTGCTGGGCTGTTTGTAGATTAATATTGGCTACACCAAGGGCATCATAGGCATCATTTTTATTAGTTAAAGCAGTGGCCACCTCTGCTGTTTGTTCATCTAGTGCTGATTGGGCTAAGTCTTTTTCTTCAAGCGCCGTGGTTTCTGCGTCAAGGGAATCATCATATAGATCATAGGTTTGAATCTGAGTTTCTTTTGCAGATACCGCAAGGTCATACTTATCTTCTGCTTCTTCAATTAAGGATATAAATTCATCTTTGTAGCCAAGATCATTTATGCTGTTATTAAGTTCCTGTATTTCTTGGGCTGCAACCGTTAATGGATCGTCAGAGTTAGCCTCTGTTGGTGCTATAAATAACCATCCAAAAGCAAGTAAAATAACCGTAGATATACGCAAGAGTTTGTTCAAGTAGGGGACTCTCCTCTTGCCTATTATATCAAATTATTCAGTTAGACATAATAATATAACAAAAAAGGGAGCCAAATTAATGGCTCCCCTAGTTGTTGGACTAATTACTTAAGGTAAGTAACCTTAGCCTTTGGATTCTTTGCATTCCACTTCTTTGCAAGTGCATTGAAAGCATCCTTAATTGACTTAAGTGCAGCAGCATTATCTGCTGTTAACTTAGCGATAGTTGCATCCTTAGCAAGGACAACTGCATCTGAAGCAGCCTTTGCATCAGCAAGAGCCTTAGCAGAAGCAGCCTTTTCTGCTGCAAGAGCAGCATCTGAAGCAACCTTAGCAGCAGCAGCATCTGAAGCAGCCTTTACGACTGCAGCATCTGCAATTGCCTTAGCAGCAAGTGCTGCATCCTTAGCAGCGGTCTGAGCAGCAAGTTCTGATACTAGATCACGAACTGTTACCTCAGCAAATGGAGCAATGGTGCGAACAGTTAGACCAACTACGTCTGCTGAGTTAGCATCTGTTGATGTAGTTGGAGCAAACATAATGAGTGCTCGTGTTCCAGTTGTTGGAAGTGTTGCAGTAAACTTTGCAACTCCAAAGTCTGAAAGTGTAGCACCAGTTGATGCTGTTGCTGAATCTAGTGTCGCTGTAGCAGCAAATACTGTTGCAGTAAGTGACTTACCAGAAACCTTGTTTCCAAATACGTCTGTTGCTGTAACAAGAATGTCTTGCTTTGTACCTGCAGCACCTGTTGCTGGAGCAGAAACGGTTAGATTGTTAATCTTACCAGCAGTACCCTGTACGTAATATGTTAGTGTTGTTCCACCGTTTGTAATTACAACTGTACCAATTGCTGTTGTCTTTGTGTAGACATAGAATGTTGCAGTTGTTCCTGTACCAGTTGCAATTGTCAAAGATGATGATCCTGATGTTGCTGCTACTGGTGCAGCAGATGTGTGTAGTGCAGACACGATTGTTGCGTTTGTTGTTACTACAGAAACAATTGTTCCTGTGTCAACTGTTGCCACGAACTTTAGTGCGTCAGCAGCGTCAACTGTGTTGTCTGCAGGGACTGGCAATGCAGCAGGTGTAGCAATTGCAGAAGCGGTTGTATTGGCCGTTCCAGCAAGATCTACAGCGACTGTCATTACAGCAGCACTTGCAGGTGTTGCTACCATTGTGCCCAAAGTCATGGCTGCAACCATGGCAAGAGCGATCTTCTTAAATGAATTCATTACTTCTCCTTGTTTGATTAAATTAATTTGTATTCATCTAGGAAATCTCTGATATCTTCAGGAATTTCCCTAGTTTCTAATTCTACCATATCCCTTTGCTTTTGTGCAAGTCGGGATGCAGTAGACCAAGTATGGATGTCAATTTCTAGGTTGGAATCCTTACTGGTATGGGATATTGCCCCAAATACCGCCCCACAAACGGCATCTGCCAAGTCCTTAGATTTCTTGCGTGGATGGTCAACCTTGTTATTTCTCATAATCTTAAGTTCACTCATCTCTTCAAGCAACAAAGGAATCATTGGCATAGCAACTCTTTCTTCATATATCATCATTGCTAAATCCTCATAGTGTTTTTTAGCAACAGAAACAGTATCAGTTCTTATACCAACAGCCTTTAATTCATTTTGAATATCAAAAGACTGCCATCTATCGAACGATACCATTCCAATATTAAATCCTTCTCTGCGAAGGTTTTGTATCCATAGTTTTACCTCAGATAGGTTGACAGGGCCTTCTACCTTTGGCTCCCACCAAGCAACGGCATCAACAATTACTATTGGTGCTACCTGCTCATAATCTTTAATAACTTGAATATTAACCCACTTATCAACATGGGCAATAGCAACTGCACACTTGTCATGCTTTTGTGCAAGGTCAGCATGAACATAGTATGTTTTTTCTGGATCTGGTGTAAATCCAGGATCAAATCTTCTATGACTATCCACAGGATTTCTTAAGGTCATGCATCTTTCTAACTTATCTTTTTGCTTAAAGAATGCATCAGATGAATATGTCGGGGTACAAAGGAAGCGCATCATTGCATCTCCCATATCCTTAAAGAAAGACATCTTAAAATCTTCAATACTTCTAGTAGGATTTACTTCCCATGTAGGTCTTTTAAGAGCATATACCTTTGGTATTTTATAAGAAATAATATGGTCTTCTTCCCATACAATTTCTAGTTGGTTATCTGTATTATCATGTGGTAAATCAGGATTAATTATGTAGGTATGTCTACGTTCTATTACATCTTTATCCATAATTACATCGTCATACCGCTTTGAAATAAAGTCACCTTGATAACGTGGGAATGAAAGCAATACAACCTTGCCTAAGTCTGGAAAACGAGAGTCTACAGTACCACTAAATGCTTTGTAAATATTTTCAGCAGTCTTACCTTGATCATTTCCTGTTCCTACCTCAGAGGCAAAACCAGAAATCTCATCAAGAACCGCCATCAACAAGTTCAAACCCTCGTGTGATTCACGCTCTGAGTGACCAGAGTAAACAGTAATTGCCTTGTCAAACTCAACGGAGTCTGCTTTTGGATTATACTTTCCAGCAAACCAAGGTGATCTTTCAATCTTTGATTTAAACCCTTTAAAGAATACGTTCTTGGCCTGTTGAGCATTTACTGCAACGTTAATAATATCTATAGCGTCTCCGCTTGGCTTTCCAAAATATCTGGCAGGATCTTTAAGGCAAAGTAACTTGTAAACAACATAAGCACAAGCAACAGTGGAAACAAAATCTTTACCACTACCTTTGCCCAACTGTAAGATGATTTCATTTTTTGTATATTTGTCATAATATTTTGCCCCGTCTATATCTCCTAATAGGTCTTGCAAATCTTCTTTTTTATATATCTGGCTCATTGCTTCAACAATGTCATATTGAATTACAGATAATGGTGGTTGACCAAGAAAGTCTGTAGACTCAACAAATGTCTTTGCATCTACAGGTATTTCGTCAAAGTTGTTTTCCTTAAGTACTTCTATGAAATCATTGAACATTGTGGACAACTGTAATCACTTCTCCTTCTTTTGCAAGGGTAGATAACCTTTGCATGATTAGGTCACGAACCTCTGGGTGTGATGATGCGATGTCTCTTAAGATTCCAACAAGTATCTCTTGTCGTTTTTCTATTTCTACAATTTCTTCAGCCAACTCTTTGTTTTCAAGCAGACCTGCCTTTTGTAACATATCAATACGCTTTGACTCAATATCCATTACAAGTTTAATAGCAGCAGTCTTTGCGCTAAGATTATTAGTCATAGATGCTTCATCAATAACCTCATATGACTTAGAGATTAACTTGCTATAGTGTGCATCTGCCCCAGCCAGTGCATCCTTTGCACGGGCACGAATGGCTGAGTTGTTTGATGCAGACTCTTTCCACTCATCAAGGTGTGCAACCACTCTTACTCTTGCTATTGATAAGTCTTTGGCAATCTTAGTTGGGTCGCTACCCTTTAGGTATTCAGTAACGACACTATTCATTTCATCAAGATGATTAATTAAATCCACTTCAGTTGACATATTTGCCTTCTAGTCTGTTTATTTCATCTTTAATATAAAAGATTGCTTTCTCAAGGTCTTGAATTGTTTTTGCTTCATCTTTTAGCCCTGCTCGCCACAAGTATTTGAAAGCATTTCCAATATTAAAATTTCTATGGCGAGTAATTTCTAAGCACTCTACGCCAGAAGGATCTGTCGTGTAATGAGCAGGGTGATTTACCTGATCAACGGTTATGTTTAAGTTATCGCTCATCGTCTTGAATTCCTTAGTTTAAATTTTGCAAGGTATACATAGACAGTTTCCACTGTGCATCCACACTCCTTTGCAATCTCTTCTGGAGTCTTCTTATCCATAACATAGCGTTTACGCATATAGACTTCCGATGTATATAGTTTACCAGCCATAGTATTATTTGTCAACTTCCGTATCAATAACATCATAATCATAGGCATTAGAATCTTCAAGTATCCACTTATCGTAACTTTCAACGTCCCACTTGTTTGTATTAATTAATCTATTTATCACTAGGTCTTTCTTGGTAACAAAGGATGGCTCTTTAATTCTTACCCTGTTGTTTGGCTGTACCGCAAAATTTCCGTCATCTCTCTGAATAACATGACCACATTTATGCTGCCCTGGGTTTTCAGAATACCCATCATCTAGTATGTTTGTTTCTGGGCTATGCCAATCTAAAGTAAACAGGTAAGTTCCAGGAACATTATTTTTATTTCTGTCAATGTAAGACATTCTCATATTGCTTAATGCTTGAAACTTTGTAACAGAAACATGTGGACTAAAAGAATTCCACAAAACAAGATTATGGATTGGTTCTTCTGGAACTCCTGGCTTAGCACAAAAAGCATTTATTGGCATACGCCACCAAATACCACCATCTTCCATCATAAAATGAAACAGTGGGCTTCTGGCCTTAATGCTTGACACTCCAAAGATTACACACGGAAAATACTTATCATGACTGTCTAACTGATCTCTTAAGAAGTTACCACGCACATAGCATTCAATAGGTGGTATGTTTGCATTTAACTCTGGCATTATTGATTATCTCTTTCTACTGTTTTTAGTTTATCCCAATATCCTTCTGGATTCCCCTGATAAACTTGACCTGTTTCTCTATCTACCAATAACCACTTTGTTGGCACAAGTGTATTTACTGTTAGAATAACCTTTTCATCTTCTTCTTTAAAACTAAAAGTATCTCTATCCATTAAACATTTCCTATTGCTTTATCCCAGTTATGAATAGCCCAATGCCCAATGCCAGCAGCATCTGCAACATCATAATCTTCTATCTTCTTATCATAAACAATGTCAAGCAGTTTAGTTGTTCTTTTCTTTCTAAAATCACGCTCATATGTTTTATACCAAGACAAGGACTTTCCAGGATTTGCAACCCTTACTTGCTGTTGTTCTTCCTTAGATAGTCTCTTATTACCAAGGTAGTTCTGCCATGTTATTGGAGATACCTTGCCTACCGTCCGAATACCGCACATTGCAGCAGCACCAAGCAATGCCCCTTGAACAAGAGCAAGGTCTGCAGCAGTCTTAGGGCTGTTCATAAAAACAGTATGCTCAATAACAATAGCATCAACATTAATAAAATTATTAAAAAATGCCCTAGTCTTAATAGCAGCATCCCCTACTTTTTCATATATGTCTTTACCTTCAAAGTTAATCTTGCCAACACTGTCTAATTTATCGTCAATATAAATAGCAAAGGCAAGACTGTTTGTGCTTGCATCTATAGCACAAATTCTCTTTGGTTTAGTCTTGTTCATAATCAAAGAACCCCTTTACCTCTTTTAACATTTTTACTACTGCTTTTTCACTAATATTACAGTTAGAGCAAAATCCTGAGTCATTGTAGATAGACAGTTGAACACCGCATCCACCAAGACATCTTCTGACTTTGCCCAAACGCTTTTGTCTTTTTGTGACCTGATATCTTTCAGCAATCTTATCTTTTGTAGCAAGATCTCTACACTCTTCGCTACAATAAATCTGATAACTTACTTTTGGTTTGAAGTGGTTTTCACATTCAAACCTATCACATCGTTTCACTCAATTCCTCCAGAGATGCAATTTTAATAACTCCCGCCTCTGCTTTATCGCAGTCTGACTTTAGTGGGCAGTTCTTGCAAATCTTTGCATTTGATCTATAGTTTTTCATAGGCAGTTGTTTTTCTTCCCATGCCTTACGAACAACTCTCATCCACTCAAATGCCTGATCTATCCAATTGATATAGTTTTCATTAATTTGAACTGGTATAGCAAGTAGTTCATGGTTATTTTTATTTTCATAAACCAGAACACCCTTTGCTTTCTTAAGAACCTTCATATAAATAAGCAACTGGATTACGTGACCAGCCTTTGGCTTATTTGTTCTCTTTCTATATTCAAAAACCATTTCATTAGTTGTCTTTACTTCAACAACTACTTCTTCATCTTGCCACTTGACTAAACCATCCACCTTGCCATAAATAGGAGGATCTGATTCTCTTAAATCAAACTCTGTATCAATAAGAATTCCAGAGCCAGCAAATGCCTTTCCAAGAATACGCTCATGTGAAATAATTCCATTAGTCATATTTGCTACATCATATGGAGTATTATTATCTTCAAAGTTGGCACCAGAAAATGCTAGGTACCAATATCTAGGACATTCTCCATGACCATATGCAATGGTAGATGGACCAAATGTTTTCTTCGTTTGAAACTTTGTACCACGATCTGCAAGGTACCCATTTTGAATAGTCTCAACAAATTTCTCTGTCTCAAATGAATCATTCTCTTCGGTAGGCTTAAGCATAATCTCTTTTAGTAAGTTCTTCGTCATTAGTAGTTTCCCTTGTTTCATCTATTATATCAGTTAACGCATTATGTACTTAAGCGCTGAGACCAAATCATTAATTGCTTCTGCTGCTGTGTAGTAAATATTCTTCTTTGCTCTATCACTTTTGTCTACATTTGTTAACCAGGTAGCCTTAAATGACATTTTTGCTGCAATTGCCTGCAGCCTTACTATCTCTAAACTTGCCACATGTGGCGGGATATCTGGCTTAATGATTAGTTTAGCAATCATTGTTAGTGCAACAGTTAACTCTTCATCTTGCATATACTCTGCAATTTCTGCTAACCCATTGACCATATCAATAGTTGTTTGTCCTGATTCATTTTGCTGCGTCATCTTTATACCCCTCTGTTAATTGCTCTAGCATTTCTACTTCAATTACTGCCAACCTTACCTTAGAATTTCCTTCACCAAGAACAATAAATATTGCTGGATCATTGCCATTTCTAATAGCATCTGTAACTGCTTTAGCCCAAATATCTTTATTTACTGTGATACCTTTTGGATATTCCTTAAAATCAACAGTAAAGTTTCTCCAAGTTGCATCACCTTTAATCATGCCTCTTCCACTGTTTTTTCCAAGTTTAGCCCCAAGTCTTTTGCTCTCTCCTCTTTCACTCATCTCCAAAATCCTTTTTCTTCTTTTTCTTAGCAACAAGTTCTACTCTTGATATATGCTTATTTTGGCACATCCACGTAACGTCTCCAGTTTCATACCAAAATCTTGCTGCAGTTACATCTTGTTTACATTTTTGACAAATAAACTTTCCTGGAACATGTAAAAATTTTTCTTCAGCCATTTGAAAGTTTCTTCTTCAAAGATTCTTGCAGATCAAGATCTTCTCTGACTCTATTGATAAACCCTTCTCTGCCTTGAACCTTGGTTCCATCTTCAAGTTGATACCAAGCGCCAGTTCTTGTCACTAGCCCTGCTAGTTCTGCGGTATCAACAAGATCACCAATAGCATCAATGCCAAGGTTATCGCCTCTAAAATAAAAGTCATACTCGCCATTTTGAAAACCAGGAGATGTTTTAGAGAACTGTAACTCCCAGCGAACTTTGCGACCAATCTTTTCTTCAATAAGTTTGTCACCAACATTAATCTTTCCCTTGATTGCTTGATTGTCTGATTCTGAAGAAAATAA
>Ga0247844_1007665_pt1 | contig 12103 bp, 11 predicted proteins | sample LaCtaG_FD_192421 | JGI IMG/M metagenome (GOLD analysis project Ga0247844, IMG submission 192421) | Freshwater microbial communities from meromictic Lake La Cruz, Castile-La Mancha, Spain - LaCruzMarch201714.5m_1 | ecosystem: Environmental > Aquatic > Freshwater > Lake | place: Spain: Castile-La...
GTTATCAAAACAATGCTTCAACAAGGATTAGAAGCTTTAGAAAAAGAAAACTCAAGTATAGCTACTGCCATATTTAACGAGGATGCCCAAGTAGATAAAATCAATTGCGATGCAGCTAAAATCATTGCAGATTATATTCAACAATACCCAGATAGGGCTTTTGCCTGTTTGCACTTTATAAGTGTGTTTAGAAAACTGGAACGTATTGGAGATCATTGCAGCAATATTGCCGAAGAAATCTTCTTTTACATTGATGCTAAGGTACTCAAACATTCATCAAGTCTAAAATAAGGCCTATTTAGTACAAGAAAGCGAGATAAATTTATTTTTAATTTGTCTCGTTTTTAGTTTAGTACGATATTCTCTGTTTTTTCAAGTAACAATCTAACTCTTGTAATTTTTAAAGAAAATTTTCACAAAGTATAGCCTATAAGTTAGATATAACTTCCCAATACAAAATATATACGTTGATTTATAAACCAAAACTCCAATAGGGTGTTTATAGTGCATGAAATGAATAATAAATATAATAATTATGGATTCTAATCGAATTTTGGTAGTAGATGATGAGGAGGATTTATGCGAGATTTTACAATTTAATCTTGAAACAGAAGGTTATACCGTACATGTTGCATATTCCGCCGAAGAAGCCCTTACAAAAAATATCAGTGATTTTGATTTACTAATATTAGATGTGATGATGGGCGAAATGTCGGGCTTTAAATTGGCACGAATTTTAAGTCAAAACCCAGAAACAGCAAATGTTCCAATTATATTCTTAACTGCAAAAGATTCCGAAACCGACCGCCTAACTGGCTTTAACATTGGTGCGGATGATTACATTTCTAAACCATTTTCTATTCGCGAAGTTCTAGCCCGCGTTAAAGTGGTAATTAGGCGTGGTGATACAAAAAAAGTTGAACTGCAGCCATCGGAGCAGTTGAGTCATGAAACATTGGTATTGTATCTAAAAAACAAAAAAGTATTACTGAACGGTGTGGAGGTTTCCTTTACAAAAAAAGAATTTGAGATACTTTGCATGTTTTTAGAAAACAAAAATAGAGTATTTGCACGCGAGGAAATACTAAACAAAGTGTGGACCGACGAGGTGTGCGTGCTGGACAGAACAATAGATGTAAATATCACCCGCCTAAGAAAAAAAATTGGTCAATATGGTAAAAATATCGTAACCCGCTTAGGTTATGGTTATTGCTTTGAAGAATAGTATTAATTGATTAGCGGTTGGTAATTCATAATTGCTGACCGCTATTTTTTTGAGTTTATGTGAACTACAACATTTTTTTTAATCATTCCAATTCATTTAAGATGTTAAGATATATGCGATTAGAGACTAAGATTTTCATTTACTTTTTCGGTATTTTTCTATTGTTACTTATTGCCATATCATTTTTTCAGTTTCGGAGGGAAAAAGAATTTCGAATATTACAATTGGATTTAAAACTATCTACCTACAATTACACCATAGATAAATACCTAGAGAAAAATGATCACGACTGGGACAAATTAAACAATTTTGTGCACCTTTTCCCAGACTCTACCCTGCGCATTACGCTCATAGACAGCACTGGAGTGGTATATTATGACTCATTTGTGGACAAAGGTGTACCTATGCAAAATCATCTGGGTAGGCCCGAAATAGTACAAGCCATGACTGCAAAAATGGGAAAGGCCGTTAGAAAGTCTGCTACAACAAATATTGAATACTATTATTTAGCAGAGAGGTTTAGTCATGGATACATCAGAAGTGCATTGCCTTATAATTTAAATCTAAAGAGTTTACTACAAGCCAATTTGCAGTTCTTATATTTCATGGCGGTTATACTTATAGCGGCATTTTTGGCAATCTATTATATATCACTTAACTTCACTAAGTCCATTGATAGATTAAGAATATTTGTAAAAAAAGCTGAAAACGACGAAATTCTTGATACAGATATTAAATTCCCAAATGACGAACTGGGCGAAATAAGTAGCAATGTAGTACAATTGTACAAACTGCTACTCAAAACCAAAGATGAGGTAAATAAAGAACGCGAAAAACTAATTAAACACCTTCAAATTTCACAGGAAGGTTTGGCAATATTTTCGGCAGAGAAAAAAGAGATATTGGCCAATACACATTTTATACAATACGCAAATATTATTGCTGATAAACAAGAAGAGAACTCTGATTTGATTTTCTCGCTTCCTGAGTTCTCAGAAATTACCACATTTATTGATATAAGCTTATTAAATAACGAAATAACAAGAAAAAGAATCATTATCAATAAAGACGGAAGAGTTTTTTCGGCACAATGTATAGTTTTTCAAGATGATACATTTGAAATTTCAATTAACGACATTTCCATTCAGGAGCATGAGTTTGAACTCAAAAGGCAATTGACAGAGAATATTTCGCACGAACTAAAAACGCCAGTAAGCAGTATTTTGGGGTACATGGAAAGTATAATTGACAACCCAAATCTGGATCCACAGCGTCAACACTTTTTTATAGAGCGTTCATTACAACAAGCACAAAGGCTTAGCGCATTGTTACACGACATTTCGATACTCAATAATATGGATGGCACCAACGAGTTATTTGACAAGGAGGTGTGCGACTTAGCTGAAGTTATAAGGGATGTATTGAATGACCTACAACTACAAATTGAACAAAAGAACTGCGAAGTAATTAGAAATTTTAATCACAATCTGCAAATTCAAGGCAATAGATCATTGCTCTATTCGATTTTTAGGAATTTAATGGACAATGCCTTGGCGTATGCGGGCGAAAATCTAACTTTAGATATTCATTGCTATAGAGAAGATGATTCGTTTTATTATTTTTCGTTTAGCGACAATGGAATAGGGGTAGGCGAAAAGCATTTGAGCAGATTATTTGACAGATTTTACAGGGTTGACAAAGGTAGAAGTAGAAAAATGGGTGGTACAGGACTTGGTTTGGCCATTGTAAAAAATGCAGTTTTGTTTCACAGGGGCAGTATTTTGGCAAAAAATGTACCTTGCGGAGGGCTTAGTTTTATTTTTTCGCTTAGAAAACACTAGTTTTCTAAGAAATATTTAAGGGATAGCACGCTAGTAATGTGAATGTTATAATGTTTTTGAAACAAATATTTCATTTTAATGATAAATTTAATTGATAAAAAGCTTGCCAGTACGAAAAAAAGCAGTACTTTTGTACTACAAAATATCGCGGAGTGGAGCAGTGGTAGCTCGTTGGGCTCATAACCCAAAGGTCGTTCGTTCGAGTCGGGCCTCCGCAACCAATGAAAGAATTCATAATTAATTTTATGGATTCTTTTTTTTTGTGCAGTAAGTAAAATTAATTTTTTTCGTATGTTGAAAAACAAGAATAGAAAAAATATGATTGCAAAACTACGTCTAATAGCATTGTCTGGAGTAATAACCACCATATTTACATCGTGCATGACACAGTCATTTATCTACCAGCCTTCCAACATTCCTTTGAACTTCTATTACACCTACCAAACAAATACAGCGCAAACAGGGAAGGCAATTTTTAGGCCAGACCGGTCTACTGCTAACACCACAATTACTTTAAACGACTCGTTGATTATTGATAGAAAAACAGTCAAATCTTTAACATTTGAAAATCTGCCAGAAGGCAAATACGAAATTCACTACATAAGTAAAGATAATAAGTACGAAGATAGATTAGATGAAATAATAAATTTTGAGATCAAACCTGGAGATTTAAAACATCATAGCATAAAAGTACCAAAAACAAGTCGTCAATACTATCAAAGTCATATCTTTAGTTTAGCACTGACCAGCATAACAGCAACATATTACATCTACACAATCGGTCAATGAACATTAGAAATGGAGAAGTATAGTAAATTAGCAAAAAGCAATGTAGGTACATTCATTAATCTGTTATGAATAAAAACATCAAACATATAAATTTTAAACATATAGCATTTGTACTGTATCTATTTACGTGCTCGTGTTCATCAAGTTATTTACCATTAAATCAAAATGTGATGAAGTTCGAAAAAAAAGGTGATATAGTGGTATCAAGTTACATTTCACCACTATATTTTGATCTTGGAATGTCAGGAGGGTATGCTATATCTGATAATTTTGGCGTATACTCTAGCTTCAATAATTTTGAAATAACCCAAGATAGAAATGGTTATCACTTTATAGATGATTTTATGTGGGATAATGAACTGATTATTTATAAAAAGTACAAATCAGGTTTATATACAGGGTTGAATGTTGGCGTAGGATTTGGCGGCTTAGACATACATGATTCCAAAAGAAATCTGATAAATAGACAGTGCCTGCTGCCTACGTTAGGCGTGCACTATTTGAATAATAGTCGACATGCTGCACTATCATGCAGATTTGCACGGTTCGGTAGTAATACATTTTACATTGACAAACCATATCTAAGCAAATATAATGGAGTGCCATTTTACGAAAAAAATGTTGATTATTTTATTGAGCCAGCAATTTCAAGTGGTTTCACGCTAGATATTGTAAAGATTGAAATGCAATATTCGGTGATTGTCAAAAACCCCAAAAGTAGCATTAATTACAAAAGTATCAATATTGGGTGGACAGCAAGTGTGAATCTCCGCAAATTATTCAAAGACAAGAATGCGCCAGTTAGCAAATTGCGATGGACATTGTGATTAAAATGGCGAAGCAACCGAGTATTAAAAGCACGGCAAAAACTGAATTTTAAGTCTCTAACTTTTATTTCAAAGGCACAAATTCATAACTCAACTTACCATCAATGACTTTGATTTTGGCATAACTTGCATTATTGGCAAAATCGGCCAAGGCATCAAGTGTCAAAAAAGTAGTGTTACCAAACTCGTTCACAGCTCTTTTGTGATCATGACCCATCACGACCATATTGACCTTGTATTTAGAAAACAATTCAAGCAACTCGGTGAGTTCAGTAACGAGGAGATTGGTGGAAAAAGTGGCTCTATTTCTAAATAGATTAACGTGCGAAAATATTGTGCAATTGCGATAATGCGACCTTAAACTTTCTAAATTATTTTTCAACCATGCCAACTGCTTGTAACCCAAAGTTCCGCTACCAGAATCCAAACAAATATATAGATCAGAATCGGTTGGAGTTTGAACAGTAAAGTAAAAGGTAGACGTACCATAATCATTCAAAAATGATTGCCACCCATCAAAATACAAGTCATGATTGCCAATGAGCATAAAATAGGGCGTATTGCCAAAATTTGAAAGTTGCTGAGTGAGCACATCATAATCCTCACTTTTGCCTGTTACAACATCTCCTACGAGTACTGCTGCCATATTTTCAGGGTTTTTAGCCGCTTTTGCAAAAGTGCTAAAATTGACAGTACCGCCAATATGGCTATCTGCAGCAACAAGTATTTGATAATTGGAAGTTTCGGAAATGATGTTTTTTGCAGGGTGAGTAGCATTCCAAGTCTCAGACATTGAAAAACGCCCGTTTACATCGTCGTGATAACTTGCTACGCCTGTTAAGTCCGCATCAAGTGCGCAAGCCATAAACAACGAAACAAGCGCTATAATTAAATGATTTTTCAGCATTAAAATTTATAATTTAGATTTTCCACACCCATCCTACTTTATAATAAGCACCAAAATAGTTGACACGAATATTAAAAAGACCTGCTTGTAAATAACCAATCTCTTGGTAAATTTGCATTGTAGATGTGGTATTATAGGCGTAATTTACAACAAACATAGGATTGGTTTCTTGTTGAATAACGTAGTTGTCGAAATTAGTAATTCTACATTCTACTCCGGATTTGGCGTTCCAACTTTTAAAATACGAGAAGGCATACATTAAATTTGGCACTTCCCATATTGACGCATTTACACCCTCAGCAACTTGATAGTCCGCAAATGCCAATTTTGAGAATCTAAAATTACGAATATTATAGCCGAGTTTAAAGCCGAAATCTTGAAGCCGAAACTTAGACAGAAGTGCAAAATTCTGCTCATACAGGCCATAAAACAATGGTTTCCAGGCATACAACACTCCAAAATTGAATTTACGATTGCGCCATTCCACATTATCGCTCAAGTTAAGTGCCAGCGCAGTAAAGCAATTTTCCTGTGCTTTTGAAAACGAAAACAAAGTAGCTGCACTTGCATTCAAGTTGAAAATATCTGCAGACACTTTGGTAGAAATATTTCCGTACATGCCTTGAGAAACTTGGTTCGAACCCAATTCCGTAAATACATCCATGCGTGTTTGAGAATTAATTGTCTCAAAACAGAAAAATACTAGTATAAAATTGAAAAAAAAATTAGCTATCAAACTTTATTGGTTTTAGAAAATAGACTTCTGTGGTTTTATAATCGGACAATTATTTGCATACAGGGGTAGGTTCTAACTCAATCACTTCGAGGTTCTGAATATTATCGCCATCAATTTCGAGCCGCACAAGTGTTTGCACTTTATGAAAGCCATATTTCCCGGCTGCACCAGGATTAACATGAAGTAGATTCAATGATTTGTCAAATTGGACCTTCAGAATATGAGAATGGCCGCAAACGAAAAGCTTAGGTGGGTTTTCGTGTATTTGTTTGCCAACAAGCATATCATATTTTCCTGGATAACCACCAATGTGAGTTAGCCAAACTTTTACATTTTCGCACAGAAATTGATTATGTACCGGAAAAAGAAGTCTGATATCAAAGCCATCTATATTACCAGACACTCCACGCAAAGGCTTAAATTGTTGCAATTTGTGAGCTACTTCGGTGGAGCCCCAATCGCCAGCATGCCAAATTTCGTCACAATTTTTAAAGTGTTCAAACACCCTGCCGTCCAACAAACCATGCGTATCGGACAAAATTCCTATTCTTGTCATATATAACTAGATATCTAAAAAAAATCTTTTTTAATAAAAGAAAAAGACTCTCAATGTACGTGCATTTTACCAAAATGAGACAAATATTCTACGCCAACATAAATCCCCACAAGAATAAATATTACAGCAGTAATACGGCGAAACCAAACTTCAAAAACCTGTATTTTATTGTAAAAATTACCAACGCTAGCAAAACTATAGGCCAAAATCCAGGAAATAACAATTACTGGCAAACCAGCACCAAGGGCAAAAACAACAGCCAAAAACAAGCCAGCAGAATCTGCCAAGGTAAGTGGCACTAATCCACCGAAAAACAAAACGCCACTATAGGGACAAAATGCCAACGAAAAAACAACACCCAAAATAAATGACCACTTGATGCTTCCAGCTTTTGATTTATGAATTATTCTATCGCTAAAACTCTCTGACGAATGGTGATCCGACGTATGCTTGTGAAATTTGAAAAACTCCAACATAAAAAGCCCTCCAACAATAAGGAAAGGTCCTAAAAGCATTTCGCCATAGGTTTCAAAAAAATGCTGAGTGGGCAAAACACTACCTCCAAATACAAATACTGAAGCCAATGCAGTAAATGCAACAATTTTGCCTAAAACATACATTAACCCATTAATGATTATTTGTTGTTTGTTTTTTATATCTTTACTCAAAAAACCAATGGCTGTAACATTGGTACAAAGTGGACAAGGGCTAATTGTTGTCATTAATCCCAGCAAGAAAGCTGTAAACAAAGGGAATGAGCTATTTGCTAAAAAATTGTGAAGAAATTCCATAAAAAATTTAGAAAAATATTAATAAATAAAACGGATAACAAAAATAATTATATTTGTGTTGTATATTTATGCTTTGGCACAGTCATTGTTAAATATTAAAGTTAACCACTAGATTCTATAAATTAATAATCAGTTTGATTTTTAATTTACACTAAAAGGGATTGGCTCACATTTGAAATTGCACAAACAAATACAGATACTTGAAATGAAAATTATTAGAAACATCATATTGCTTTTATTCTTTACATTTCAATGCGCACCCCCACTTGTGTGTCAATCAAGCATTAATCCACCAGAAAGAAGCACTGAGCAAGAAGCTTTAAGTCAAACAGAAAAAATGCAAAAGGAACTAAATTTGTCTGCCGAACAAACCAGACAAATATACGAAATAAATTTGCGTTATGCGCACTTGCGCCAGAAATCGAATTCCAGGGCCGAAGCCATGGAGCGCATAAAACTAAAGAATGCTGAAATACAACAAAAACTAACAGAAAGTCAGAGACAAAAATTAATGAACAAGCAATATGAGCGATCAAGCAATTTTTCGGGCAAGGTAATTATTCGGTAATTTGAACAGCCATTTATTTTAGAAGTAACGCATTACCACACAATACGCTATCATGTCAAACTCCTATTTCAGCTTCAAAAAATTTACTGTTTATCACCATAAATGTGCCATGAAAGTGGGTATTGATGGCGTACTATTGGGTGCATGGTGCGAAATTGCACAGGCAAAAACCATTTTGGACATTGGCACTGGCACTGCCCTGATAGCACTGATGTTGGCACAAAGGAGCACAGCAAAAATTAATGCTATTGATATAGACGCGGATGCCATTTTGCAAGCAAATGAAAATATCAACAATTCACCATGGCAAGATCGAGTAAGCGTCACGGAATCATCGCTCCAAGAATACGTAAAAACAAACCCTCCAAAATATGATTTAATCGTCTCCAATCCACCATTTTTTGTTAATTCCACCCTCACTCCTACCCACAATAGAACTATTGCTAGACATGCAGTTACGTTAACACACCAAGAATTGACCATTTTATCCAAGCAACTAATGACCGAAAATGGTCGCTTATGTATCATTTTACCATTAGAAGAGGGTCTGAAATGTATTGAACATGCTCAGACTATTGGACTTTTCTGTATCAAACAATGCAACGTATATCCTAAGCCAAACTCACCGATAAAAAGGGTATTATTGGAATTTAGTACTATTCAAAGTAAAAGAATAATTGATGATATTACCATCGAAAGTAACGTACGCCATCAGTATAGTGAAAAATTTACGGCATTGGCAAGAGACTTTTATTTGAAATTATAATAAAAATAGGCTGTAGTAAAGAATTGCGTTGATTTTAACTTTCTTATTTACTCACCACCCTACTTTCGCTGTCACTTTGAAGAAAAACTAAAAGTTTTTCTCTTTGTGCCCTTTCTTGATATTCACATTCCTAAACGAATTACACATTTTAGTTTTCTTTATCTTTGTGAATTTTGTGTAAACTTTGCGTTTTTTGTGTAATAGTTATTTCACAAAGACCACAAAGTTTACACAAAATCCGCAAAGATGTATGGTTGAAATCTACACTAAAATTGAACACTAATCTCAAATTGCTTTTAATCTGAAAAATATTTAAGGTCACAAAAAGAAAAACTGAAAGTTTTTCTTAGCGGTATGAGAAATTTAACAACGCTTTTCTTAACTACAGCCTAAAAAAATACTACCAATCTATATAATACATAAAACGCAAGGCAAATTACTGTCTTGCGTTTTATTATCTACAATAAACTATGTGTTCAAGTTATTACTACAATAAAGCTTGTACTTTGGCAGCTAAAACAGCCTTTTGAGCAGCACCAATTTGTTTATCTACCACTTTGCCATCTTTGAAAAACAAAATTGTAGGGATATTTCTAATTCCAAACTCCTCAGGAGTTTCGGTATTGTCATCCACATTCATTTTACCTATCACCACTTGTCCGTCATACTCTTTGGCAAGTTCCTCTACAATTGGGCCTACCATGCGACATGGACCACACCATTCTGCCCAAAAATCAACTACTACTGGTTTACCACTCTCAATAAGTTCTTTGATGCTTGCATCTGTAATTTCTAAAGCCATAATAATTTATTTATAATTGTTGTATATGTTTAAGTATTTGAATAATTTATTGTAATAAAAACCTTGCCAATACTATGAAATCAGCAACAGAATTCTTAAAACATTAAACCCACGCAAAAGGTTTAGTTTATTTTGGGAATTTTTTAAAACCAGATAAAAATATGCTCGAAAATAGCTAATTAATTTGAAAATCTATCATTTTTGCAGCTTGTGCGTTTTTGAGCTTCCGGTACACATTTTTATTCATCTGAAATCTGATTTGACGGGAAAAAAGTTTCACTTTATTGGTCGACAATTCATCCACAACTTGTATATACAACGAAACTCCACCTTTATTTTTGAGAATGGTATCGCAAAAATCCTCCGCAAATTCCTGTGTAAGTTGTTGCAAAGGGATAGTTACAGTAAGCGTATTTACAAGTTTATCTTTAATGTCGGATAGTATTTCAATTTTTTGAATCTTTAATTCCAACTCTTTGATTTGATTGGGATTAGTATCCACCTTCTTAAACTTATAATCTGCACCTTTGGCTTGCACAATGGCATGAACAAAAAGGTACAAATCTTTGATCATGTACTTCCCAAATTCAATATAATTTTTTCCAAACAGAGCAAATTCAAACGCTCCAGCATAATCTTCGAGCGTAAAAATTCCATAGGGATTTCCAGCTTTGGAGGTACCATGCCTAAAACCAGTAACCATTCCGCCAATTTTGAGTGCTTTGCCTTCAAGAGCTTCTAAGTCTTTGAGGTCAACGGTGGTTGTATTGCATATGTGGTTAATTTCAAACTCATATTCGTCTAATGGATGAGCAGATAAATACATCCCAATAAGGTCGCGCTCTTTGTTCAAGCGTTCAAGTGGCGACCAATCTGGCGCATACGGAAGTTCGGGCTTTGTAATTTCAACAGAATCACTTCCCCCAAAAAGGGAGTTTTTGCTCATGGCTGCATCTGTTTGGTATTTGTTGCCATAGCGCATGATGGACTCCAAAACCAATTCGCCTTTGCTATTATTACAAAAAAGCTGTTCTCTTTTAACGTCGGTAAATTCATCAAACGCACCCGATAAAGCTAAACTTTCCACAGCACGTTTATTACATGCTGTAAGGTTAACTCGTTCGATAAAATCGAACAAACTACTGAACCTATTATTAGCTTTAAGTTCATTTACAATGGCATCAACAGCACCTTCGCCTACACCTTTAATACCACCCAAACCAAATCTGATATCACCACTTTTGGTTACAGTGAAGTTCAAATCACTTTCGTTCACATTGGGTCCAAGTACGCTCATGCCAAGATTTTTACACTCATCCATAAACTTGCCCACCTCCGTTATCTCGTCCTTGTTGCGTGTTAAGTTGGCAGCCATAAACTCGGCAGGATAGTTGGCTTTCAGGTAAGCAGTTTGGTATGCAATCCAGGAATAACAAGTGGCGTGAGATTTATTAAAAGCATATTTGGCAAACTCAGCCCAATCGCTCCATATCTGTTCCAATTTAGAGATAGGACCATAACCATTTTTCTGACAACCCTCGATAAATTTCACCTTTAAAGCTTCCATTTTATCGACTAATTTCTTACCCATGGCTTTACGCAACTCATCCGACTGTCCACGTGTAAAGCCTGCCAAATCTCTACTCAGGAGCATGACTTGCTCTTGATACACCGTGATACCATAGGTTTCTTTGAGCCTTTTTTCCATAATGGGAAAAGGATACTCAATAATTTCTCTACCGTGTTTCCGATTAATAAACTGAGGAATATACTGCATCGGACCTGGTCTGTACAGTGCATTCATGGCAATTAAATCTTCGAACTGGGTCGGTTTCAACGAGATTAAATGCTTTTGCATACCGGCAGACTCAAATTGGAAAGTACCTACGGTGAGACCCTTACTAAAAAGCTCGTAGGTTTTTTCGTCATCAATGGGTATGGCATCAATATCAAGATCTATACCTTTGGATTTTTTTATATTGGCAAGGGCTTCTTTGATAATGGAGAGGGTCTTTAGACCCAAAAAATCCATTTTAATTAAGCCAATTTCTTCAATAACCGAGCCTTCATATTGTGTAACCAACATCTCTTCGTTGGTTTCTTTATCTATTGCCGTACTTAACGGTACAAGCTTTGTTAAATCATCGGCTCCAATAATTACCCCACAAGCATGTACACCAGTTTGGCGCACAGTACCCTCCAACATTTCGGCATATCTTAGGGTATTGGCAAGATTGGTATCCGATGAATTACGCGCCGCCAACATTTCGGGCACATATTTTAAACAGTTGCTAA
>Ga0247844_1007670_pt1 | contig 12095 bp, 11 predicted proteins | sample LaCtaG_FD_192421 | JGI IMG/M metagenome (GOLD analysis project Ga0247844, IMG submission 192421) | Freshwater microbial communities from meromictic Lake La Cruz, Castile-La Mancha, Spain - LaCruzMarch201714.5m_1 | ecosystem: Environmental > Aquatic > Freshwater > Lake | place: Spain: Castile-La...
CTTGTTTGCGCGGCTGCTGGTGCAAGACGCGCGACTGATTCTGCTGGACGAGCCCTTCAATGCGGTGGACTCCAAAACCACAGCAGCCCTGCTGGGTCTGGTGCAGCAATGGCATGCCCAGAAGCGCACCGTGGTTGCCGTGCTGCACGACGACGAACAGGTGCGCAAGCACTTCCCACAAACCCTGCTGCTGGCCCGCGAACAGGTGGCCTGGGGCGCCACCGACCAAGTGCTGACCGAGGCCAACCTGCAACGCGCGCGGGCCATGGCGCAGGCCTGGGACGAAGCTGCTGCGGTCTGCGTGCTGAACACTGCGTCTGCAGACAAGGTGACTTCGTGATGGACATACAGGCCGGCGCAACCGCGTGGGAACTGCTGTTTGCCCCGTTTTCTGAATTTGCCTTCATGCGCCGCGCGTTGGTGGCAACACTGGCACTGTCCATCAGTGCGGCACCGCTCGGTGTTTTTCTGACGTTACGGCGAATGAGCCTTTTGGGGGATGCGCTCAGCCACGCCGTATTGCCGGGTGTGGCCATAGGCTACATGGTGGGCGGTCTGTCGCTTTCAGCCATGGCTTTGGGGGGCGTGCTGGCTGGCATGGTGGTCGCGGGCATCGCAGGCGCGGTGAGTCGCTTCACCTCACTCAAAGAAGATGCCAGCCTAGCGGCCATTTACCTGGTGGCATTGGCACTGGGGGTCACGCTCATCAGTTCGCAAGGCACCCAACTGGATTTGCTGCACATCCTGTTTGGCAGCGCTTTGGGTGTGGACCAGGCCGGGCTGCAACTGGTGGCCGGTGTGGCTACCCTCAGCGTGCTGGCACTGGCATGGATGTACCGCGCCCTGGTGCTCGAAACGTTTGACCCAGTGTTTATGAACGCCAACCGACGCAGCGGGCTGGGCGCCTGGGTGTGGCAACAAGGCTTCCTGATGCTGGTGGTGGTGAACCTGGTTGCGGGCTTTCAGACGCTGGGCACGCTGATGGCGGTGGGCTTGATGATGCTGCCCGCCGTGTCAGCCCGGTTGTGGCACGACACCCTGCCCGCACAACTCATCAACGCCAGCATCCAGGCGGCGCTGGCCAGTGTGGCGGGCCTACTTGTTTCCTATCACTTCGACACGCCGTCGGGGCCGACCATCATCGGCTGCGCAGGAGCGCTGTATTTCATCTCGTTGCTGGTGGCACCCGGCGGCTGGTGGCCGCGGTGGCGCGCCGCACCCCACCGGGTGGCTTGATTCATTTTATTCGTTGCTCTGAAAGACTCTTGTGCTGAACACCCTCTCCGCCAGTATGAAAGGGCTTCCCTCTTGGGAGGCCCTTATTCATTGGGTCTAGTGCTACTAAATACGTAGCAGTGATCAATCCGGCTAGCCGTTACCCCTGTATTACCTCCCGCTGGCACACGGCTGCCCCTTCACTGACCCAGCGCGCCAGCGCTCTGATTGATGCCATCCCACCACGACAACAACAAGGGCGGCCAGACGTTGACGCGTAGGGCGCGCAGCGACCGGGGTAGCGCCGACGGCTGACGCGCCCGACCCAGCGTAGGCACTTGGCATAACGCAACTTTTGTAAACCCGGCAGGGCGCGCAGCGGTGGACGCCACAAAGCGGAGCTTTAGCGCAGCGACTGGTGACCACTTCACAAAAGGGTGCGTTATGTCACCCGAAGGGCTGGCGCAGCCAGAGTCCCGCAGCGGGCGCGTACCAAGCGATAGCCACGGGTCTAGTGCAGCGCGTCTGGCAAGACGCGCCAGCGCCTTGCCAGCAAGCGGAACGGCCCCCATGGTGCCCTCACTTCGGGGAGATAACGCAGCCCACGCTGTCAGGTCGCAGCCGTGAGGCTGTGACCTGCAAGTGGGCGGGTGTTGTGCTGGCGCTGGTAGTGGGGCTGGTGTTGTGCTGGCGCTGGTAGTGGGGCTGGTGGATGTTCTGCACCCTGTCGTTGTCGGGGTGCAAGCCGTCCACACTTTGTGGACGGGTAACCGGTGCGCACCGTCCAGATAGATGCGCCGATTTTTCGGCGCATCTGCTCCCCCTTTTGGGCGACCAGGTGCCAGCCGTCTGGTGATTACCCAAAAGGGGCGGCCTACATTATGACGGGTATACATATCTGAAAAGCCACTCACTCACACTCAGAGCACCCCCCAGACTAAAATTTTCATTTTCCTGAAACTTTTTTGCTATCATTTTGATAGCATGCGTTCCACCCTGTCAACGTACCGCATAGCCGCCCTGAATGCCGCCGTATCAAGCCCATGCGTCACCGCATTGCCACCCACCACCCGCTGCCCACCCACTGTGCGTGGACCCGTTGACCTCTCCCACGGCTTCCTGTCCAGAATCATCGCCCGATAGCGGGCCGTCTCCGCCTCGGTTTTCTTGGGTCCGGGTCGCATAGTTTGCCTAGAATTGACTTAGGTCAATTTACTTTGTTTTGACCTAAGTCAATTCCCAACCCCTCGACGTTGACAGGGCCGTCGGAATTTCCAGCCGATTGAGGATACCCCTCAATTTGAGGATCACCAGCCCCTGACCCCGTCGTGGGGCTGGGTGCATCACGCAGGGCCTTGAGGGCCGATAGGCAATTTAAGGCGGACCTTTGCGCCTTGACAGCTGCATCGTTATACCTCTGGGCAATCTCCGAGCACTTGGGGCCGCCACGTTGCAGCGCCCCTAAAGCTTCGAGCGAGAAACGCTCGAACAAGGCATTAAGCACGGCCCAATTTTGGGAAATTTCCGCACCCGCCGCACTATCGGCCTCAGGTCCCATTGCGGCCAGGCACTCCAACCTTTCCAGCTGATTGGGCAGGCTCACACCACCGTGCCTCAAAGCGTTGGCTAGGGCTATTGCGTACTCCTCCCCTGACCACGACTCTAGTTCTGCCATTTCCGCCATCGATTCAGCGCCCACCAATGAAACCGACGCAGGCTGATTCAAATTTCTGTTGTCCATTCTGTACCTCAATTTCCTAGTCAATCAGTGCCAACAGTGCCCCAGTGCCGCACCCCATTAGAGGTAATAAAAAAGCTAGTAGTAGTAAGTAGTAGGTTCGACTACTACTAGCATTTCAATTACTTATATGCACGGTATGGCACTGGGGCACTGCCCCAGTGTCAGAGACTTGACTCCTTTTCCCGCTCAGCAGCTATCCGCGCTGCCGCGTTGAACAGTTCCGGCGGCATATGCCAGCGCCTTGCTCCGTTCGACTTGCGCAGTGCTATGAATCCCTTGCTGCTCAGGGTTGCCGCCACTCGAACCCCGTACTTTCCCTCTTTCGCGTTCGTGGCGTCCAAACCCATGGCGACCGCCGCATCATTCGCCGTTATGCCGCCACGGGCACCTTCTCGAACCCTGTACCGCTCTACCTTGCCCGCTGCAATGGCAATCATCAAGTCTGTGACCTCACCCGCAAACGCTAGGTCCTCCTGACGTTCACCGCGTTCGACTGCCCATTGCTTGCCCGCCGCGCTGTTGGGGTCAATGTAAATTCTTTGCCCAGTCTGGAGCAAGTGCACTGCCTCTGCCCATAGCTGGGGCGCTACCTCTGCGAGCGATACCCTGTCTATTGGGTTCTGTTCGGTGGCCAGGGTGCGCACTGGCATAAACCGCCTCGACGCCGCCCCCGTCGGGTCCGCAATGTATGTTGAGGAGTTAGTGGTTCCAACAAAAACAAAACGTCGTGGTAGCTCTACAGGTTTGCGCATGTACGGCTTACGTACTTTGTCGCGCCTGACTACGAGAGCCTTTTTAAGCGACTCCACATCAGAGGCTTTTCTCACACCTGAGAGTTCGGCAATCTCGACAATGAACTTACCCTCTGTGCACTCCACAACGTGAACCGAATTCGTAACGTCATGCACGCTGTCGGTGAACAAATCCGGCCCGACTGCATCAGAAAGAATCTGAAACATCGTTGACTTACCTCCACCGCCTGAACCCTCCATCGTTAGCATGGTGTCGAACTGACAGCCGGGATTAAGCGCACGCGCCACCGCACCAACCAGAAAGACGGTGCCAGCCTCGCTGACGTAATCCGGGCATCCGGTGTCATCAACCATTGCGAAGTCTTTCAACCAATATTTAACACGCGGTTTACCGTCCCACACCAATGCCAACAGGCTGTTGCGCATTGGGTCGTAACTCTTCGCCCTAGCTGCCATCTCTATCCCCTCGCACACGTCGCCCTTTTTTAGGTTCATACCCCATGCGCTCAAGAACCATGCCTGAGCGAAACTGATATCAATGTCTTGCAAGTTGCCGGGTTTGTCGGTGGCATGCTGGTCAAATACTTTCCATGAACCGCACCTCTCAACGTCTTGGGTGCTCTCGTTGAAAGCCATCAATCCCCGGGTTCTGTCATCAGTGATAAGAATGGTCTTGACGTTGCCAGGTGTCGGTATGATCTTGCCGTGTCGGGTCCTGACTAGAACCTCGCCCGACGCCTGCAACACCTCTGCCATGCCATCCGGCAACGGGGCTGGCGCGTGGTCTCCCTCGCCCTTGTCTGGCAGATTCCCCCACACCTGTGCTCTGAACGAGTTACGGTTAAAGCCCGGGGCCTCAATCTGCGCCAGCACTTCACACGCCGCGCGTTTCGCGTGGTATTCGACACGCTCGAAAACTTTACCCCGTTTGTCCTTGTCGAGGAACTCTTGCAGCACTTCCGCTGCACCCTCAACGCTGCCGATTCCCCGGCGAAAACTTTCGCAAAGAATGGTCCAGTCATCGTTTGAATCGTCGTCACCGCTATGCATACGCGACAACACTTTTGCCAGTTCCCCGGATGGCTTGTCCTTGGCTGATTTCCGCAGGGACCTGACAACCTCCTCGACCTCCCGCCCTTCATTTCCACGGTAATCTTCCAGGCGATTAAGTACATGGTCAATGGGTGCCTTTGACCAGTCGGCCTTACCAGCCCCTGAACCTACCCCCTGATTTGACTTGCCGGGCTCTTTCCACACTGCCAACCCAAGCGCCCAATCAATGGCCGCCTGACACGCCGTAACCTGCCCAGACGTTCCCGCCACCACCGCACCCGTCATGCGCAAATACCGCTGACAGTCGCCGCCCGGGTAGGCTTCAAATCCGACACGGTCGCCGTCGGGGCCTAGCTGGTCAAGCTTCCAATTGAACCCGCCGGTGACAATGCCGTCACCCAGAGCAAACACCCGTAGACCTCGACCGCTTGGGCTGAACTCGACATAGGTGCCACGGAACCGTTCCACCACCCGCCGGCCGAACTCCGACAGCACGCCATCAAGAGCAACGTGGTCGAAGTCCAGACCCACCACGCCCACCGCCGCGTCTGTGATAAGTGCTCCGACACCACCCCCCGCAGGAATGTTGCCCAGAGCAACTTTCAAACTTCCCGCCGTTGTCGGGTCGTTGTGGCTGGCGAAACCCAGCGTGTTCGGATTGATGGGCCGTTTGCCCTTTTTGCTGCCATCAGCATTGCCGCGTTCCGGGTCCCAGACAAACCACGATGGGCACCAGGCCCCCACCCGTGCAAGATGCACCGCCTGCTCTGGTGACACAACCCCCGCCACATGCGGGAAGTCTGTTTCGGCGCGCACGATAGCGCCCGTTGAATTCAATGTAGTCATACAATATCGGAGTGCTCTAGCACTCTCTCCTATGTGATGTGATTCGATCTGAAACGGCCCTATGCCCTAGGGCCGTTTCCCATTTGGGAACTACGCCACGTGATATGGCATACGTCCCGACTCCGGTGGCTGGCCTCCCTGCTGGTAAGGCTTGCGTCCTTGCGCCTTACCGAACCCCGCCGGGGCACTAATCGCAAACTCAAGTTCCCCATACGCCTGCATCAGTAAGCCCACTGCTTTGGCAGCATCGCCCGGCATGTGAAGGCCCTTACGTAACCCCTCAAGCAACCGTTGGGCCTCTCCGAACTCCTTAACGATGCTGCCACTCCCGGAAGCCGGGGGCAGTGTTCTAGGGATGCGTCCGCCCGCCAGAAACACCCCAAGACTTACGCCCGGGTGATGTGTCCATATCCGAAGCTGCCCCAACGCACGTATAAGTGCGGGCTGCAGCGACAAAACAATGAATCCCTCAAGGCTTGCCGCCGTATAGCTGTGTGTCCAAGCGTCCCTCGACGTGTCCGCACAACCTGCGCTGACCAGTTCAGCGATACGCCGGTAAATGGGCATGTCTGACGGGAGATCGGCCAATCCGCGATAGTGTTTGTTCATTAGGTCGCTCATGCTGCAATCCCCTGAGCCACCACAGCCTCAAGCTGCGCACGTGACCAGCGGGCTACACGTCCCAGCTTGATTGCTGGCGCGGGGAGAATGCCCCGCTTGACCCACTTTCGACACGTCTGGGGGTGTACCCCAAAGAACTTGCCCACCCCGGGCATGGCGTAAGTCTCTGGTTGGTCTAGCGCATGCTGTAGCGCCGTTTGCACGGCCTGCACGAGTTGCCCCGCCGTTACGGGTGCGTCTGATTTTTTCTGAACTGCTTCCGGTATCTTTTTTGCGTTTGCCATCTTCTGTTCTTTCTGTAGTGGCTTCGGAACCGCCTAGGCGGGAGGACTGCTCTCTCAAGCAGGTGGGAACAGACTAGGGCAGGAATTTTTGTCTGTCAATCCCTACCCATCGCCCGGACTCACGTCCGCTCACTTGCTATTATTTGTATAGCACTATCCACCAAAAAGAAAACCCCTGCAACGTCGCCAATGCAGGGGTTCAAAGCGGGGTCAAACTTGATTCCCCAATTCTGCTGCAAAGCGCAGCGGGTTTACCTTTCGGCGGACTCCTAAATTTGCCCCAATGCGTGGCGGGTTCTGCGATGCTGGCCCAAAGGCTGCACCGTCTTTTTGTAAAACAAATGGCCGGTGATCATGCGGCCCTCATTGGCACGACGTTAGACCCTTGGGGCTGGCGCAATAGGTCCAGATGATCCGCCCACCATTGAAGCAACTCCCTACGCAAATCGATGTGGTCGTTAAGGTCATACACTTCGACCATCTTGTTTGCGTCGGCATGGGCCAATGCCCACTCTAGGGCCTCTTTCCTGTTCGCGCCGTTATAGGGCCACAGCTTGCCCCCCACTGTGCGCATGACCTTTCGTAGGCCATGGCCGGTAACCTCTTTGTGCCATCCCATCGCCTTGAGTTTGTCGTTCACCGCGTTCTCGCTGGCTAACCGACCTTTGTAATTCCCGTCCAGCCGAACAAAGACATACCCGTCGGCTACGGCCTTCAATCCCTCGCCTGCCTCTGCCTGCCAACGCTTGATATCACGCAGCAATTCCACAACCTGCGTACTCAACGGGATAGACCACGCCTTGCGTCTCTTCATGCGGCTCGCAGGTATCGACATCGTTGCAGTGTCCGTATCCAGCCCCACGACATCCGCCCATGTCATCAGGCGTATCTCGCGCGTTCGAGCCGCTGTCAGAGCCAGCATGCGCAACAGGTGGGCCGTGACAGGGTAGGGTGCATCGATGTCAACCCCTTGCAGGGCCTTGCTGAACTCTGCCAACCGGTCAGGACTGAACGCCCGGCGCCCTTCTGCTTTGGGCCGACCCCCCATACCCTTGCGTACGCGAGTTGCCGGGTTGATGCCGTCAAACCAGCCGCGTTCGCTGACGTGGTCTAAGGCCTTCTCCAAATCTGCAATTGACCGCCTGAGGGTTTCAATCCTGTCAGCTTTCCGGCCTGTTTTCTTGTCCTCAGTCTTGAGAACTTCAACAGCCGCCGAAACATCCCGGACAGTTAGCGTACTGACGGGGATATTGCCAAGGATGTCAAGGTATTCCCCAAGCCTACGCCAACGCTGGGAGCGGTATTTGTCGCTGGTGACCTTCTCATGATTACGTGAGTCTGCATGCCACTGCTCAGCAGCCGCACGCACAGTGTGTTTCTCTAGGTCCGCCTTAGCTTCCCTATCGGCGGTGTCTTTCGCGACCTTCTCTTTGCGGGCCTTTACCGGATGCTCGCCCTTGTCAATATCCTTGAGGTGGGCCGCTGCCGCCTTGCGCGCGTTGGCAAGCGTTATCCCATTTAACCCCGCTGTGCCCTCTGGGAAGTACCTCCCTAGGCCCATGCTTTGCTTTTTGCCGCCGTAGCTGTACCTTAGGACAAAGCTGCACTTGGGGGCCGCTGCACCCGGCCTACGCACCTCCACAAACAGCCTGTCATCGACGTTCAAGCGCCTAGGGATAGAGCCCTCCGGCACCCCCTTTATGAGGCTGTCTAACTTGGTGCTTTCGATCTTGGCCATAAGTGCTCCAATGGGAGGTAACGAGCGATTTACCCCGTTTTTACCTCCCTGAATTATAGCTCTCAATCGCTCACTCAGGTTTGCCAAAACTCATAAGAACACCTAGTAATATGAAATAAACCATTTAAATACAACAGCTTACATCCAACCAAGTCAAACGCTTCACTCTGCCATTTCTTCATCTTCGACGGACACCCGCTCCGCCATTTCATTCCTGCCCCGCCGCATGCTGCTGGCCAGTGCTACGGCCCTGTCGCTGCTGGGCGCGCAGACAGACGCCGCAGACAAAGTGCCCGTCACCGTCACCGCCAGCTTCAGCATTCTGGGCGATCTGGTGCACGCGGTGGGTGGTGAGCGTGTCACAGTGACCACGCTGGTGGGCCCCAACAACGACGCCCACGCATTTGAACCCAAGCCCCAGGACGCCAAAGCCCTGCTGAACTCCAGACTTCTGGTCACCAACGGACTGGGCTTCGAGCCCTGGGCGGACAAGCTCGCCCGCTCCGCCAACTACAAGGGCGAAGTGGTGGTGGCCTCAAGAGATGTGAAGACACGCCAGGTGTCTGATGCGAAAAAGCACGCTGGCCACAGTGATACCGACCCCCACGCCTGGCAAAACCCCAACAACGTGGTGCTGTACGTGCGCAACATCGCGACAGGTCTGGCCAGGGTAGACCCAGGTGGCAGTGCCCTCTATCAGGCCAACGCCGAAGGCTACGTCAAAGAACTGGTCGCGCTGGACACTTGGGCCAAAGAGCAGTTTGCCGCCATTCCTGAGGACAAACGCAAGGTCATCACCTCACATGACGCCTTTGGCTACTTTGCCGCGCAGTACGGCGTGCAATTTCTGGCGCCCCAAGGGGGCAACACCAACGCAGAGCCCAGCGCAAGGCAAGTGGCCCAACTGATTGCACAAATTAAACGCGAAAAAATCAGGGCCGTTTTTGTAGAAAACATGAGCAACCCCAAGCTGCTATCCCAGCTCAGCAAGGACGCAGGAACCGCTCCAGGCGCCAGCCTATACGTCGACGCCCTGTCAACTTCAGGTCAGAGCGGCGCCTCGTATCTGCAAATGATGCGCCACAACATAACCCAGCTGGTGGCGGGGATGAAACAGAACGGTGGACGCTAGTCACACCGGTCTTCTATTGCGGACTTTCTTTGCGACGTTTTACTCTTGCGCTGCGCGGATGGTGTCGCGCCCATTGCGGTCTTTGGCGCGGCCCAGATCAGCATCCAGCACACGGGTGATTTTGTCGATCGCGTCGGTTACGGCAGCGGCCATCTTGTCAGCATCGGCCGTAACCGAGACGGGTGGGCGACCGGCCACGCGGGCTTCCAGACGGCAACGCTTGTCTTTGGTGCCGGACTTGCCCGCATCCACGTCGGTCAAAAAAGCTTCCACGCGAGTCACATATTCTGCAAAGCGGGCCAGGCGTGTTTTGGTTTCGTCCTGAACCCATTGGGCGAGGGACTCGCCACCCTGGATGTGGTCGTCGGTATGTACTTGTACTTGCATGTTTTTCTCCTGGTTGGGGTCTATCACCTAGGGTGGGACAGACCGTCTAACGACAAACCTTTATAGCACGCAGGTCATTGCACTTGTTGAGGTGGGGCAAGCTGTGCCCGCAAAAACCCGACGAGTTGCATTTGCTCTGCCTGCAACGCCTCAATCGGATCATGCCGCCCCGCAACGGCCAGCAATTGCACCTGGCCTGAATTGCCTGCCGCCAACAATCGGCGGGCATCGTCAAACGGCACCATGTCATCGTCTTTGCCATGCACCAGCAACACCGGGCAGCGCACATGGGTGATGCTGCGAATGGGCGCAATATCGTCAAAGCGCGCACCGATGACGTGCTGCACGTGCCGCAGCACATACCAGCCCACGCCAAAGTAGGGAATGTGGTGGGTCGCCAATAAGCGGCGCATCACCTCATACGGATGGGCAAATGCGCTGCTGCTGATCACCGCCCGTATATCTGGGCGCCGCGTGGCACTGAGCAGGGCAGCACCCGCCCCTACCGAGTGACCGATCACCGCCATGTGAGTAGCGTCCACCTGGGGCGCCAGCGCCAGCCAGTCCAGACCGGCCTCAATGTCCTGGGCAAAACGGGGTAATGAAGTAAATGCTTCATCCCCGCTGGCACCGTGGCAGCGGGCATCGAGCAACAGCACGGCGAAGCCGGCGGTCGACAGCGGCGCCGCACTGGAGAGCATCATGCTGGCGTTGGCGCCCCAGCCGTGCATCACCAGAACGGCCGGAGCTTTGGCCAACCCGAGTGCAGGGACAAACCAGGCAAACAACGTCTTGCCGTTGGGGCCGGGCAGGTGCACGGGCAGCGCTTCAAAGCCCAGGTCGTGCGGACTGACCTGTGCCGCCACCCGAGGAGCCCGCAAACCGCGCAATATGAACGCGTGGGCCGCGGCACGTGCCATCCATAGCAAACCGAGCAAGCTGAGAACTGAAACTAGGAACAATTGAGAAATCCACTATTTGCTATATCTTTGATAGCTAAAATCCTTTATTACACGAGGGCTAGAGGCACATTTTTCTCCTGAGACCGACCGTGATGCCTCTTGAAGGATACATCCAACCCAAAATGGAGTTTTTAGCGGTTACTAAAGCTTGCACCACATGTGCACCTTCGAAACAAATTCCTGGCCCACCGCCACGGCATAGGGCTCCACGCCAAACTCCACGAAGCCATTGCGCGCATACAGAGCCTGCGCCTGCGCATTGCCCTGTGTCACTGTCAACTGCACAAGCCGCACGCCGGGTCTGGCGCGGGCGCTGTCCAGCGCGGCGATAACCAGCCGTTGCCCCAGCCCCAGTCGGCGCTGTGCTGCTGACACCACCATGCCAAACAGCGTGGCCTTGTGGAGCGCCTTCTCACGCGCGTCAAACGACAGCCCCACCGCCCCGACCAGCACGCCGCTGTGGAAAGCCCCGAACACCACGTCTTTGGCATCGGGCGCGGTGCTCAGTCGCTCCTGCCACCACGACAACGCCAACGCTTCACGCTCGGCCACGCTGGAGGTGAAGGCGTCGGGGTGCTGGGCATAGGCCTCTAGCATCAGGGCGCGGTAGGGTATGGCGTCGCCAGGGGTAAGGCGCAGGCAGGGCGACAAGGCAATGGCAAGCTGACGGATCTCGGGCTGGTTCGGCTCCAGTTTCACCATCTTTTCAAAGTGAAATCCGAGCTTCTCCAGCATGCAGCAGGAATCAATGTTATCCGGATTGACCACAGCGATCACGCGCTGCAAACCATGGTGGCGCACGGCGCTGTCCAGCACCGCACGCGTCGCTTCCGCCGCATAGCCTTGGCGGCAGTGCTCGGGCAACAACGCGTAACCGACGTCCACGTCGTCAAAAGCATCGCGCCGGATCAATCCGCACATGCCAATGGCTTCGCCGCTCTCCTTCAGTTCCACACGGTTCAAGCCGAAGCCGTGTTTTTCAACGCTCGCCTGGGGCCCATTGCGCAGATACGCCCGCGCGTCGTCCAGCGTGCGAACCCCTTTGTCGGCAATGTGGCGAATGAAGCTGGGCTCGTTCAACAACCGCAGAATGAAGGCGGCATCGTCCAGCGAAAAACGGCACACCCGCAAGCGCTCTGTTTCACAAATAACCACGGTGCTTCCTCCTCGCTGAACCCCGAATGAGACCCATCGTACCCGCTGGCCTGCTCAGCCCCGGGTGTAAGGCCTCTGCGCCCGGTAAAATCATGGGCTCTGACCGAACTGACCCCACCATGACCGACACCGCATCCACACCTCCCGCAACACCCACACAGCCCGGCCTGCAGTCCCTGTCCAAGTCCTTCGAGCCCGCGGCGCTGGAA
>Ga0247844_1007671_pt1 | contig 12093 bp, 12 predicted proteins | sample LaCtaG_FD_192421 | JGI IMG/M metagenome (GOLD analysis project Ga0247844, IMG submission 192421) | Freshwater microbial communities from meromictic Lake La Cruz, Castile-La Mancha, Spain - LaCruzMarch201714.5m_1 | ecosystem: Environmental > Aquatic > Freshwater > Lake | place: Spain: Castile-La...
GCGTTAGGGGTCAAATTCACTTAAGGCCCCAGCGAACGGCCAAAATAACAAATTAGAAAATAGGATATAAAATTAATCAAAAATTAAATTAAGTAATTGTGTCCAAAATAAGGGGGTTGACGGGCTTTCCAGCTATCGGCCTTATACCATCTGAATTTTCAACTTCATCAATAAATGAAGCGTAAATATAGGAAGATTCATGAAATGCAACCGCAATGCGTTCGATCGTAGTTAAATGATTATAAAGACTTGGTACAAGAGTTACATTTCGTCCATTAGTTCTTAACGCTATGGCCTCACGTGTGATGACTCCACCTGCACAAGACTCAGAAAGTGGTTTAAAAATGATAGATGCATCTACTGGCAAAACTGTTCCAGCACCTGGCGCGGCCCACCCACAATTAATCTTGCCCGGAAAAAATGGACACCCTTTCTCTGAAGTATTTTGCGGATCAATAAAAATGTTTTTAACTCCAAGGCTCAATAAGCGATCTGAGAATTGCTGAAGCAATAAAGTTGTATCTGAAGAAAATGAGGCATGAATACGGGGATCTGATTCTGCTTCAAAAGTATCAAGCAACTTCACCCATCTCACTTCTTGTGTTTGCTTTTCTCTGCATACCCATCCACTTCCTCCGTTTCCTCCTTCCTTGCCTTTGGCATAAAGGTCTGCTGCCATAAATAGAATAATTCCAAATAACAATTTTTTCATTTCTTATCTCCAGTTGTTAGTTCATAAAATTGCATGCTTAAACAATAAACGGCATCTTTCCCTTTTAGCAGACTTGCTTCCTGATCGATCTCTCTACGAAAATCACGAAGTTTATCTTTAAATTTAGGAAGATGATCTTTTTTGATAGAAAAGATATTTGAGGAAAATTCCCTTTCTAGGACATCTTGAACATTCAAAGCATCTATCGCTTTTTTCATAAGCTGAGTATTAAATTTTTTCAGAGAAGTAGATGGAACATCATTTGGCGTTGCAAGAAATTTAAAAGCATCGACAAGCTTTCCCTTTTTTTCAACAATCAAGTCTAGCTTTTTTAACCGCTTAAGAGCTTCACTTACTTCTTCCTTACTTATTTCTAAAATTTGAGCCATCCAAGCAACATCGTTTTGAAAATCAGCTAAGTAAGTTAGCTCTAAAATGGCAAAGTGATACCAATCTGAGATGACTTTGAAATATTCAAGATGAAGGTTAGAAAAAATCTTTGCTTCTGATTTGTATTTTTCAATTTTGCTTTTATACTCATTTCTTTCTTTAAAACTACGTGCATGGAGTGATCCTACAGAAAAGCAAAACCATTCTTTTTCCTTATCAGAGAGCTTTAAGGATTTTGAAATATCTTTGGCAGCATCGACAGAAAGTCCTTCTTTTCTATTAAGAATAAGTGAAAGCCTGGGCGCTGGAAGGTTGAGATCCCTTGCAAAAGCGCGAAGAGAGTAAGATCCATTGAACTGTTTTCTTCTCTCGAACTCTTCATTTAATAAATCATGATAGGTTGTGTATTGCATGGAATGAGGTATAGCAGAGGATTACTTAGAAATCTATATTTGACATAATAAAGTGTTATGCCAATGACATAACATAAAAAAACCACTACCTTCGGAAGAGAAGAATTCTCACAGACAAATCTAATGGTTTTTGAATTATTGATGATCAAGTTTTCTTTGTCTTAGTGAATTTTCTCGGAATGACGAGCATTGATGAGAAAAAATATTATCACCAGTTATCCCATCCTTTACAACTTTCTGGAAGGGGATCATCTTTGGCAATTAAATCTATAAACCCTTTCGGGGTATTATTAAAATAAGGGCTAGCAAAATGTTGCACAACGGTAATTTTTTCTGATTTTAGATACTGAGTTAACCATGCATGTGAAGACTGCATATAAGGAAGCCATTCCTTAAGCAATGGGTCTTCTATCGATGTGTAATACTCAATATGATCACCAAATTTATCTTGAAAATCTTCTGTTATCCAAACAACATTTTTATTAAAAGTTTCAATTATATTATCGATAGCAGGAAATTCTTCTTTAGGTGTATCAGTTGTGTCATGAGTGTCTAAAATAATTGCATTGATTAAATTATTTTGATTTTTCATTTTTGCCTGATTTAGCCTGTTTGCATAAAATTTCATTGCTCCCACAGCTTGAATTGTCGGAGGTAACTCATTGTTATGATTCATTATAAATTTTAAGTTATAGCCATTTTCAGCAAGTATTATGCCTGCAGCGATACTATGAGCATGACCGCTTTCTAAAATAATAAATGCGTTTGGAGGATAATCAAGTAAATGCTTTTTAACTAAATTTGAAACCATTATGTCTGCAGGTGCATTTCTGATTGGAATTCTACTCCAAAGATCTTTGATGCAATCATTATTTATGATGTTAGGTTTGTTATAAATTGAATTTACTTCTTCATAGCTCAGTTCTTTTGGTGAAGCTATTTCACTTGGATAGGCTGCCTTTTTATTATTAGCTGTTTTTGATTCACATGAAGTTATAAAAAATAAAAATAAAAAAAAGTGCATATTCATATAGGTCTCCTCATCTATGATATTTGGGATTGAAATTTAGAGAAATACTTAAAATTTTTTTTGTAAAATTTGCTTATTAAATCCTAGAGAAATTATATGTTTTCAGTTCTCTAATGTTTCTTGAGAGTTTCGAGGCTTTTTTTCTCTAGCTATAATGAATTTTCTAGGCTCTTCACTCTTTGTAGTGGGTAATGTTTTAGTCAGAGGATAGGAGTTTGAGAATTTTTTCCTTAGAATTTTTTTTAACCAATCTAGAAAAAAACTAATAGAAGTTGTTTTTGGAATAAAATGTTACCCAAGTGTCCGGAATGTACCATTGATTATAAATCACATTAAAAAGAACTTATTTTTGGATCCGACCAGCAAACAGATTTTTCATTAACAGAAATTTCTGTAGAAGTACTCATTCAAATTGAATTCAGATTTTCCTCGTCATGATCATTTGACCACAATTAGTGAACTAAAAGAGCGGGAACTAATATAAAAAAAACAAAAGTTTCAATTTACTTTTTTTCCTCAGTCATTCTGAATCTATTCTTTTTTCAAAAAATATAATACTTCTTTAATTGGAATGAATATTCTCTAAAACATATTTCAGCTGTTCCCATTCTAGGGCCTTTACCCTCATGGTTTTGCTCTTTTTAAAATTCAATAAAGTTTTTAAGGCCCTTCTAACTTTTAATTTCTTAAAAAATAACATGGGAACTCGAATGGGAAGCAAAGCGGTATCTACTGGAACCATAAGTATTCCAAAAAATATTCCATAAGGAAAGTTTTTGGTCATAGTAGTTACGGTAAAGCGATAAAGAATAAGAGTTCGTATTACCTTGTCAAATTTAGCTTTGTTATTTCTAATCAATTCACGCTGGTCATTGGAGTAAACATTCTTAAACATTGGTTGTATTTTACCATTAGTGACCTCAACAAAAGTAAACTCCACACATTCATTTTCTTGAAATTTTATACAGATGACTCGGATCAGTTCATCTTCATTAGCATACTTGATTATTCCACCGATAAATGGAGCATCTTGGTAAGAATAAGTTTTAGAAGTAGAATGAACTTTATCCTGATCAACAGGATTTTTTTTTGCAGTTAACAACCGCATAAAAAGTAAAGCAAACAAAAAATAGAAATACACTCTTTTCATAAATTCACCACCTAAAACAATTTTATTAAACTCAATTAAACATCTGCTTCTAGCATTAAAAAAAAAAGGAACTAGTTAATTTTCTAGTACAGCATCAACTTTAATGACTTAATTGAACAATAAATGAAGAAATCTATTCAAAAAACCTAAATGCTTCATCATATAGAGTAAATCTCCTTTGAAGGGCAAAACTCTTCGATTGTTTTCATTACTCTCCGACTTAGTTCACCATACAAAATATAATTACTACTGAAGCAAGTTACATTTTGGATTTTAATAATATCTTGAACTTTAAAAAATGGCGCAATTGTTTACTCGACCGCGGAACAGGATTTTTCTTTTTAAAAAGGAGAAATTCTTGGCAATTCTCTAACTTTTAATAAAAATTAGATTGAATAGAAATATTCCCTATACACTTGCTTTTATTGCCATAACCCATCCTATTTTTTCTTAATACCATGAGAAAACTCTCTCCAAGCGATTCACGAAATGAAATAGTCATGTTTTTCCACTGCCTGTTTAATTTCTAGAATAACTTCATCAAAAGAAAAAACAAATTCCTTTATAAAATATTTCACCACTTGGTTTTTATCTTTATTCATCGCCATCCTTGGCAGAAATCAATATTAAACCTAGAATGGCAAAACTAAATTTATTCGTGAATGAGCTGCTCAAAAACTTCAGCAAAAATTGTTTTAAGCATTTGATTGAGATTGAGTTTCTCAATTGGATAACTAGGATTTTAGTGAGAACTAAACAGGCATCCCAAATCCAATTCTCAAAGGCCTTCTCACTCTTAAAGCACTGCTCCCAGGCAATATCATCAATGGTATCAAGAATAGGAAGAAATTTTAGAACTCTGCGGATACGTTTTAAATTTTTAGAACTCATGGGAAATATTTTTAGGTAGAGATTACCCTTGGTCTATAAAAAATACTCCATTGAACAAAATACAATTAAAGATGTTGAGAATATTTCGATTAGATTTTAAAATTGATCTAACGAATCAATTAATTTGTTCCACATAACTTGGGACACTATTCTATATTAGAGGACCCATGAAGAAGTTAATTTTAGCTTTTCTTGTCATGTCATCATTGTCTTTTATACATGCTGATGAATTTTCACACAAAATATTATCGGAACCTCAAAATCTCGGAATTCATAAGGGGAAGATAGATCTTGATACTGGTAACAACTTTTGCAGTCTTACTGTAACAAAAGACACAGCTCATTATGATAGATACAAGGTAGTTGTAACGGATAAATATAAATCTATACATGCATACGCCGACGTGGATGAAACTGATAGAATTGAGTTTTTTGATCGCGGAAGGTGGCTGGGCGTGGCTCAAAATTACCTGGTAGTAACACCCGATGAATTGGTTGCTTTTAAATATAAGTCAAAACTTTATAGATATACTCTTAAAGTTTATTTTTCTGCTAATAGAAAACTTACTTCTTACAATCTTTCCATTGATAATGTTCCAATAACTTGTACATTTAACTAGATTTTTTTATTCATTTAGTTTGAGCGATCGTTCAATTCTAGATAGTTTTTTTCAGTTATTTGCACAGGCTGTGCTTGATGGCGCCCTAAGTAATTCAGTCATGTTTTCTTTAAAAGAATAAATTTTTTAAGTTTTTGTTTAAGAACGGGAGCAATTTTAATGATGATAAATGATTTGAGTTTTTATCGAAATTCTCAAATTCTTATAAGGAAGAATTGATCTATTTTCCTTGTTGTAACCAAGGAGGAGAACTGACACTAGAGCTCTTTCTAGTAAAATCAAAAAGACCAACCATTTATTAAAAGATCATTATCCTTATTTAAGTTTAAAAAATTTTAGTGAATCCCTTTCATTAAGCAAGAATTGCAATCACACCTTGTCCTTACAGAGACATTGGTAACAATCCATTAAATGAATACTTAATATGTAAAAATGCCAAAAAAAGTACGCAGAATTTAATCAGCATTGTTCTGTCTTAGGCACTTAAATCATTGAAGTTTTAATGGCTTATTTGAGATGTTAAGCTTTTTTTAGAAGCTAGCCATGAGAATTTACGAAACGTTTCAATTTGCTTTTAGGAACTTGTATATGAAATATATCATAACTGTAATGCTTTTTTCCCTTTCAAGTGTATTTGCTGGAGTAAGTGATCCAAAAACTGGTAGTTCTGGTAGATCTGCTAAAGTATCTGATCCAAAAACTAGTAGTTCTGGTAGATCTGATAAAGTAACTGATCCAAAAACTAGTAGTTCTGGTAGATCTGATAAAGTAACTGATCCAAAAACTAGTAGTTCTGGTAGATCTGATAAAGTAACTGATCCAAAAACTGGTAGTTCTGGTAAATCTGCTCAAGCTATTGATTCCAAATGATTCCAAAAAGACTCGAAGTGATGGTCGTTTGTGAACCGAGCTGTTAATGGCACAGGTGAACCATCACCATGGCATGCGCTCGCCCTTGTGAACCAGGTGACCATGTGGAAACCGGTCGCGGGCGATCGTCACAAGACCAACGACTGTACTCGCACCATCGTCAACTTCCATTGGTGCTGCTTGAGTTCCCAGATCGGTCTTGACCCAGCCGGGATGAGCAGCGGCAACAGCGATCCGCTTAACTGCCAGCGTCTTCGATTGAATCAGTGTTAGCATATTAAGACCGGCCTTGGACGTTGAGTATCCAACACTCATAAAAGTTGCGACATGCTGCCAATTGCTTTCGGAAGAACCTATCGAACCAAGCATTGATGAGTGGTTGATGACCCGTGCGTCCTCACTCAGAGAAAGAAGTGGCACCAAAGATTCTGTGATTGCATAGGGAGCGATCAGATTGACCTCAAGAGTGCGACGAATTTTGTCTGCATTAGTAGGTTCTCCGTCCCACTCAATTGCGATCCCTGCGTTATTCACGAGGACATCGAGCTTACCGAAAGTCCTTTTGAGATAGCTGGAAAGTTCGGCAATCTCTTCAGAACTAGTTACATCGAGCTGAACACTATGGGCGTCGCAACCTGCGGCCACGAGTTCTGCTGCAGCTGCAGCACCTGCCTTTTGATCACGCGACGTGAGCACAACCGTGTAACCAAGCAAACCGAGCTGCCTTCCAATCTCCTTGCCCAATCCCTTGTTCGCGCCCGAGACTAACACAATTTTATCGTTCTTTTTGTTCATTGTTTTTCTCCACCAATAAATTCTTACTTAAATTTTAGATTTGATGTCCTTTACACTGCAGATGATATATCCAAAAATCTATTTGAGTAAAGTCAGAGGACGATTAACAAAAGAAAACAGTTAATTAAGGCCTGCCATCCATTAAAATCTCGAGAAAAATTCCATAAAAAATTGCGTAAACGTCCTGTACGAGATCACTAAGGTAGTGTCCCCTATAGCAAATTCAGTTCAAAAGGTATCAGGCACTAGCTCCACCACTGAAGTATTAAGCACACAAGCACAAATATTTACATATGCTCAAATTTGTGCTAATATCCAATATGGATAAGTTCGAACAATTTATCATCAAGCAAATTAAGGAAGAACGGTACGTCCTCACTGTCCATGCTAGAAAAAGGATGGCCGAGCGTTTTATCTCAGATAACGACATTATAGAGATGGCCAAAACATTAAAAAGTATCAAGAAACAGAAAGATAATGACACCTATCTTTTAAAGGGACTGGATTCCTGGGGTGAACAGCTCCATGTATCAGTTGCAGTTAGAGAAAATGTCATTATCAACACTGTCTTTTACAAGGAGCAACCATGAAAACGACAACCATGAAAAACTTTGCAGGACTTACTTATGTCACTGTTTCCAATATCCCAATAAAGAACTCTGACTGCGGAGAGATCATTGATACTGAACCACGAGAATTAGAGGTATTAGTGGCCATCGCTTTGATCGAAAACAAAATACCAATTACAGGGGCGGAGTTCCGTTTACTTAAAAGTGCTATAAATCTCTCAAATGAGAGCATCGCCAATATGTTAGGAGTTAGCAGAAACACTGTCCAAAAATGGGGAAAGGATATTGAAAAACGCCTCCCTACTCCTTATGAAATGTTGGTAAGATTTCTTGTTGCCGACACTCTAGGTATCAAAATTTCTTCTTCTATTGAAGAATTGAGGGCCAAGGATAAAACAAAGAAAATTTTTCTGAAAGCAGCTTAACACCATGTTAATGGCGCACCGGGCAGGATTCGAACCTGCGACCTACCGCTTAGAAAGCGGTTGCTCTATCCAGCTGAGCTACCAGTGCATATGAAAATGTAAGAACATCGAGATATAAAGATGAATTATAAAAACTCTCGATATAAGATGTCAAAAGCCAATTAACAATTTTTGAAGATTCTTATGATTAAAGCCACTATTATTCGTTCCTCGCGAAAACTTTTCCCCTGTTTATTGGAAAACCCGAATAATCACCCTTCAGTCATAGAAGCAACCCCCATGGGCCAACTGCTTAAAGATGGAGAAATTGTCGTTGGTGATCAAGTGATGGTTCATCTCGAAGGCGATGTTTGGACTATTAAAGAACGATTACCTCGTCACAACTTTGCCTTCCGCCACTTAAGCAGAGAAAAACGCACCCAAATTTTTGCAGCGAACGTGGATCTCATGGCCCTGGTGGTTAGTGGAGAATTGCCCGTTTATAAACAGGGTCTTCTCGATAGATATTTACTTCGCTCCAATCAATGGAACATCCCCACTCTCCTTCTTTGGAATAAGATGGATAAATACCACCTAGACTCTCAAGATTTAAATATTCACAATTTAAATATTCATAGCGAAGTGGAGCGAGTCCAAACACTGTTAGAAAATACCTATGAAATTTCCGCCAAGGATTTTGGCTATCAACCGCGCTTTCTCGACCAAGGCATTGAGGATTTTAAGAAAAAAATAAAAAATAAAACCGTCATATTTTTAGGACAATCTGGCGTTGGAAAAAGTTGTTTAATTAATCATCTAGCAAGTGAGCAAGGAGTTGAACTTAATTTAAAATCCCAGGAAATGGGCGTGGTGGGAAAAGGCATGCACACTACAACATGGTCTGAGCTCATTGACCTTAAACATTTTAAACTTATTGATTCTCCAGGAATAAGATCTCTAGCTCTTCAGGATCTTTCTCAAGATGATTTAATTCACCTAATGCCCGATTTAGAAGAGATTGGAAGACATTGTAAATTTTCAAATTGCCATCACCTGATGGGATCAAAGGGTTGTCAATTTTTTGAAAAACCTGAAATGAAAAATAATTCTCATCTTCACTCAAGACTCGATTCCTTTCAAAGGATTAAAGAAGAAATTTCAAAAGATGCAAGAGATAAGGAATAGGCCCTTTCCTAAGTTAAATAACGTCTTCTTCAGATCCCTCAAATACTGGTTCCATTTTTTCATCCTGGGGCAAGTGGTTATTAAATTTTACTGAGGGTTCCTTTCTTAATCCATCTCCTATCCCCTTGCGATAGGGAAAAAAAAGAACAATTTGTTTGCCCTTCTGAGAAATAGAATGTTTTGCCCAATCTAATTCTTCGGGAACATTCATGGAAAAACTATAATATCCCGATTGCTGTATTCTTACTTGTTTTATTCTCGCAGTTTTATCACTACTTGATTTCGATTCTGAATTAATGGAAATCATCCCATTTTTTACACTTAAATTTAATGCCACATCTTTTAGTGGAGTCACAATAAAACTTCTGCCCTTTTTATCTTTATCTGTAGAATCTTCCCACTTACCTTCAAATAAATCGGAATTTAAAGAGGTAAAATGATCCTGGGAAAAGGGTTCGCTTTGAATGCCAAAGCGATTAATGGAATCATTAAAAAAATTTTTATTTTGTTTAAAAAATTGCTCCAACTCTTTTTGTACATCACCAAAGTCCTTGGACCAATCATCTTGAAAAAATTGATTTAATAATTGTTGTTTTAATTTTTGAAAATGTTCAGCCACTGCCTCGCTGGAAGTTTGGACTTTCTTATCGGCATCAGTTTTTGGGTTTTGTTCAACACTCTCCTTTGCCAAACAGCTATAGACAATGAAAAGAGGGAAAAAAAATGTCATTTTTAATAATGATTTCATAATATATAATTTGCGGCATTTTCAGTTTTTTTTCAACAGGTGGTTCGTTTGAAATGTGTAAGAAGTATGTCAATTCCCTCTAAGATTGGCGCTGGACCGGGCTGCAAAAATATTTCAGGTGGGAGTTCAATAATCCGGTCCTGAATATTAGAAACGCCCCAATATTTACCTAACTCTTCTATTCCCGGTCTTTTTTCATAATCACTTAATTGCATTTTTTTACCACACCAACAGGATAAAATATAGTCAGGCCTTTTTTCACAAGCCTGCTCCCAGGTAACAATTCTTTCAGAGGCGAGAACTCCATCACTTTGTGAGGTAAAAATATCATACCCTCCGGACAGTTCTACAATTTCGCTAAACCATTTAATACCCGTAATATAGGGGCCATTCCATTCTTCTATATACACTTTTGGTCTCAGTAATGGGCTCCTACTTAACATTTTTTTTTGTTCAAGTATTTTACTTTCACATTCTAAGGCCAACTCCTCACCCTTTTGAAATGATCCTAAAAGATGAGATAGGGCCCTTATATATTGGATAATTCCAGTAAGTGTTCGATGATTGGCAATCCATACATTGTGACCTCTAGAAATGAGATCTCTTGCAATATCTTTTTGAATATCAGAAAAGCCTAAAATAAGATCGGGTTTAAGGGCATCAATTTCATCATATTTAGCTTGGATAAAATGACTAATTTTAGGATGGTTTAATTTTGCTTGAGGAGGACGCTCCACATAAACAGAAACTCCAACTATTAAATCTTCTAAACCCAAACGATAAATAACTTCCACTGATTCTTCAGTTAAACAAATGATTTTTTTATAGGGTGATGACAAGTGCTTCTCCATCTGAAAAACTTAAAAATAACTTATACTTTAATTTATTCCACTAGCTTCACTAACAATTAGCAGGATTTTTATTAATATGAATAAACTATTACTTTTCTTTCTCCTTATCCTACCTTTAAAAATTTCATGGGCAACTGAAAAATCTGGCACTGATCTCATGAACATTCAATTTAAAACATTAGAATATAATAATGAAAAGTTTTTAGGTATTGAATTTCTCATTGAAAAAGATTGGCATGTTTACTGGAAAAATCCTGGAGATTCTGGCATTGCCACGGAATTTAAATTTACTGCTAATAATAAACCTGCCCCTTTGGAAATGCTTGAATGGCCCCATCCACATTTATTTAAGGAGGCTGGAGATCTTTGGACCTTTGGTTACAAAGATACTGTTAAATTTTTTACCACTTATAAGGATGTAAAACAGGTTCAAATTGAAATTATCTATCTCATTTGCCGTGAGCTTTGCATCCCAGGTAAACAAACCTTTGACCTAAATATTAATGAAATCCCTAAAGAGATGCTTTCACAAAGTGAGATGAGCTCCTGGAAATTGGCCTTTGATCAAAATCCAAAATTATTAGAAAATAATAATATAAAATGGCAACTATACCGTATTAAGGGAAAAGAATTACTTTATTTAAGTTATGAAATCCCGAATTTTGAAATGAAAAATATTAATGAAGATTACCAAATCTTAACTTCATTTATTACATTACCTTGGAATATCAAACACGAATCAGTCTATCAAAATGCTGAAAAAAATATTATTGGAATTTCTAAAATCGAATGGGATGGAAATTACAGTGAACCAAAAGTTGCCCTACCAGAAGATGGAATTTTTAAGGGCAAAGATAAATTATCTTTTCTCCTTTGGGATGAAAAAACAAAATCTTCTTCTATTTTGAATTTTAATCCTCAGGCCATGGAAACCCTCACTGAAGAACAGTGGAATAAAAAAATTGCAGAATTAAATCCTGTGACTAATGCAAAGGAAAAAAAAAAGGTAGTAAATAAGACAGAGAATGATTCTCAAAGCATTATTCTCATTCTTTTATTTGCCTTCATTGGCGGATTTATTTTAAATTTTATGCCCTGCGTTCTTCCCATTATTTCTCTCAAATTATTTGGACTTATTCAGAGAGAAAAAAAAGAAAAAAGCACTATTATGAAACATCACTTATCCTACACTGGAGGAGTGATTTTATCATTTTGGATTCTCGCCCTTATTTTATTCATTCTCAAATCCGCTGGAGAAAATTTAGGTTGGGGTTTTCAATTGCAATCTCCGAGTTTTGTTTACGCACTCATCATTCTCTTTTTTATTTTATCACTTAATCTTTTTGGACTTTTTGAATTTAATACTCCCGGTGGAAAATATATTGGAAAATTAAGAAGTAATCATCCCTATCTTGACGACTTTTTTTCTGGGTTACTAGCTGTCATTGTGGCCACTCCCTGCTCT
>Ga0247844_1007673_pt1 | contig 12091 bp, 21 predicted proteins | sample LaCtaG_FD_192421 | JGI IMG/M metagenome (GOLD analysis project Ga0247844, IMG submission 192421) | Freshwater microbial communities from meromictic Lake La Cruz, Castile-La Mancha, Spain - LaCruzMarch201714.5m_1 | ecosystem: Environmental > Aquatic > Freshwater > Lake | place: Spain: Castile-La...
CGTTGAGTAAAAGTTAGAACCATTGGAAAGCATAGCCATCCATTTGACGTCAGGGTTTGCGGGTCGCATCCATTTTGAGTTTGACGGCTGCCGCACAGGGTAGACCTCAATGGCCGCCGCCTCATTAGAGCTTGTCGCGCCGATGCTTAAAACCGTGTAAGAAAAAACCTCATAGGTTGCGTTCGTGGTGACTGTTGATGTCCAAAAATTGGTTTTATTACCTTGCGCCACCATCCCCGGCTGAATGAAGTTTGTACTGTATAAATACAAGCTCGGCTGATAAAGCCACTCTTTAATTTCCTGAAACGTATTGTAGGAGTACGCCGCCCAAGTGGTTCCGCCGTTCGTCCGGCAATACATAAGCCAGCTAGTTCCGCTTTCGGTATCCAAGTAAAACGGCGCAACAAAGCGGGAATAGTTCGTTACGCCTGGCACTGCGACCGATGAAACATTTGTCCAAGTTCCTTCTACATCGTAAAAATAGTCCGGGCAATTTGTGTCACTGATTACCGCTTGCCAGTTGGTTACATAGCCATGATAGGTTGTTACCGGCGTGTACGTCCAGTTCGTGACTGTATAGGTGTTTCCGGCGCGGCGCTTGATCGACTGCGGCCAGTCCGCCCCGGTGCGCTGATAGAAACAAACAGCCGGACTTTGCGCTTGAGAGTCCAATGTTGAAAACTGGAAAAGCACCTCGTTCGTATCGCTGCGCGACTGATCGACCGCGCAGAGAATAAAATCAGTGTACCGCAATCCACGTTCCGGGTTTGCAGCAACCTCGCCGCCTTCTGAAACGATGATCTGCGGTGCTTCGACATGAGGGATAATAACGCGCGGCTGCGGCCTGTAGGTGACATTCTGCATTGAGGATTGCCCTAGAGCAGCCCCCGCCGCCAGTGCCGCCAGAATAAAGGCCTTGCCGGTCATTACGCAACCTTCAGAATGTTTACCACAGAAAGCCGACTGTCACCGTCAGCGGCCATAAAATACACCGCGCCCCAGCAGTTTATTACCGCCGAGCCGTCAGGATAAATCACTAGCCCGCGCCCGGTTGCCGGGTCGGTGTTTTCGTCACCCCACCAAATAGGATAGTTACCAGTGTTTTGAACGATGCGCTCTTTTACTAGCGCGTTTGCCGGTAAAATTGAAAAGGCCGCGGTTGTAACTGTGAGCGGTTCCGGCGTTGAAAGTGCCGGGGCGCTTAAATCCATCTGTAAGTAGCCGCTCACAACAGTGCGCGTATCATCTGCATTCCCCAGTGAAATCAGGTATTCGACTTCCATGATTTCCGTGTTTGAAGAGTTGCGGAATTCGAGATATTCAAAAATAGCGGGGACTATAGAAAGCTTGTCAGCCGAAAGGCGAACGACGGGCATCCCGATCCCTGCCTTGCAGGCCGAACCCGATCCGCTATCAGCCGAAACGATAACATCAACAGAGGCTGAGTTTGTCAGAATAGAAAAATAGGATCCGGTATAGTAGACCCGCTGTGCCTGATTTGGCAGGAGAACAACTTTACCTTGCGTCTGATTGATTAGCGCCGGGTTGAGATTCATTTTTTCCGCCCTTTTTTAAGGAAAATAATTAAAACGATAATGGCAACCACAGCGCCGATCCGCGCCGGCGAAAGAATGTCCGCCAGCCCGGACAGCGTTGTCTTAATTTGCGTTGTTTCCGCCCCGGTCTCTGTAGACTTATCGGCAAGGTCTTTGTTCGCGTCGCGCCCAGCCGCCAGCGTCATCATATTGTTCGCGTTTGACGAAACGATAGTGAGCGCTTGGTCTAAAATGGCCTGAGTGCCTTTATCCATTGAGGTCATGGAATAAGAAGAGTTGGGGCCGACTTCAACGCCGCTTATGATTTTTGATCCTTCACTTAACTTCGTGAGCGTTCCCATAGTGTCAACATTGTCCCCGCCAACAACCTTTGCGTCGTCAGAAAGAAGAACAGACTCATTCTTGTTTATCGTATTGGCTGTTCCTACAATGGAAAGTGCGTTGTCAGCTACATTCCCGCCTATAAATGCTGTTTTACCCATGCCACACCCCAATCAATCTTTTAATCAAAGCCCGAGTCCTCGGGATGCGCCACAAGACAAATAAAACCGCTGCACCAATCAGAACGGGCTTCCAAGGAAAGCCGCCGCCAGGCTGAAAAATAATATCCCCGAAAATGTCCCGGCTTATGTTCCCGGAATTTCCGCCCGCCGCTATAGCTTTGTCAGACGCCATTGCGCGGTTATCAGCCGATGAGCTTTTTGAGGAGGATGCCGAGAAAAGTCCCATTTTATTTCTTCTGTTTCGGGCGCTTTAATAGGAACACCGTCGCGGCTAGAACAGCCGCAACGGCAATTACAATCACAAGCTGATTCTTTCCGCCTCCAAAGCTCATGTCACCTTCGCCAGCCCTTGAAACGGCGGTTGCGGATGATGTTGCCGAACCGCCGCCCCCAGCGGCGTCCATGAATGAGCTGGACGGCATACCCATTTATTTTCTCCGTGAAAACATGGAGAAAATCAGGACTAGAACAAGCAACCCGGCAAGACTGACGCCGAGAGGAATAGCCCACGCCTGAATACTGGCTTCCGCGGCGTTAGACTCTGCAAGTATCCTGGCCCTTTCTGTCTGCGCCGCTTTGTCCATCGCTTTCCCATTGAGGTCTGCGACAAGGTAGCTTGATCCTGCGTCAACAAGCTTGCCGACACCCTCAGAATTGAGGATGTCGGTTGTGCCGCCGACTAGGCCGGTGAAGGCGTCTGAAATGGCACTATACCAAGCCATTTTTAGCCTCCGTAGATTACTTCCCACCATACCGGCAGGGTAACAGCGACCGCGCCTGAACCCGGAACGAACTCAGGACGAACCTTGAAGTCCGACATTTGGCCGGGCAGGTAATATGCCGCGTAATCTTCTTTAGCGAAGTCCAGCGAAAAGACATTCGTCTGCGGGGTTCTGTCGTTTTTCACCAACAGGCGGTCGTTCACGATACGCGGAACGTCGCGCATCGGGAATCCGGTGGTGTTGATCTGCAAGGAAATCTTGCCGACTTTCATCAACGCCACCTCGCCGATATGAATTGCCTGATACTTGAAGTTCCCCTTCGGAAGCGTGTCAATGTCGATAACGCCGCCAGCTGCGGGCACCGTGACGGTTGTCCAGCCGATCCGGCTATGAGCGCCGAGATTTTGAACCATCAGCTCATCAAGCTCGTAGAACACTTCCACGCGAGTGATACCGTTGAGTGTTGCGCCGAACGCAACGTCAAGAACCAGTGTCGAAATATCGGCGCATCCGATACTGAGATACGCCTTTTGTTCCGCCGCCTTTGCGTAGGAGGTGGAAGGATCGTATTCGAGAATCGAACCGGAGTTTGTCAGTCCGCGAGAGGCATTGTAATACAGCTCGCGGTGAAACAGCTTGTCGAGGGTTGTGCCCTGCTGAATGATGTCAAAGGCATTCCCGTTATTCATTGAGGCACGAAGCCAGAGGCTTTGTATTGCCAGCAGCGTTTCAGCTTTGTCTGTCACAAGCGTCGTTCCTTTGTAGAACAGGAACGAAAGACTGCTGATTACCGCGTTGTGGTCTGTTGGGATTTTCAGATTGCGATTGCTGTTGGCAATAACTTCCAGAGAGCCGGCACTTATTGGAGTTCTGTACATGACTTAGACTCCTTTGTTGGCGTTGTCTTTGAGTTTTGCTTTGGCCTCGTTATAAAACGGGACCAGTTCCTGCCACGCGAACAGCGCGATAATAACGACAATCAGCGTCGGCAACCATCTGAGGATAACTTTCTTCATATTCCCTTTCTCCTTTTGTTTTCGGCCCGGTCTCACCATGAGGCCGAAAGCCAATCGGGATTTACGAAAACAATTATTCCACGGAAAAACGCGGTCCGGACTGTAAGAGCATTTTTTTAAGATACAAAAAAAGCAACCCGTTCAAATTGAACGGGTTGCAGTCGAAAAAAAGTGATTTTCGCTTCGGAATTTAACCTATACGGCAAGCTTCCTTGCCCTATTTGGTTCATGAATTACTGTTTTCAGCTCTTTCTGCTGTTTCAGATTTTTAGCGAACGAATTTTTCTTTCCGCCCTTTAAACTGTATTCCTTTTTCATATTGAACCTCTATATTCTGCGGCTTCTTTCGCAGTGGCCTTCCGCGCTGATATTAGCCATACAACAGAGTCCCAATCACGCAGACAAAAACAGACAGCCAAAACACGCCCCGTTGAGCTACGACCAAACATAACAGATCTGTCCTCTGCATCAACCTCTCTGTCGAAACTTCAATGGCATCTTCATCAAGAAAAACAGTCTTTGGCTTCGTCAAAGCTCACCCGTGTTTTTTGATATTAATGCAAGCCTTCGGCCCGCACCATTAGAATGTCTGCAGCAACCCCTCCTTCTTAAAACCATAAATCGGACGCGGCGAAAAAGCAACCGACCGGCGTAATCATCCGAACATCCGATTATCCCGGCAATCAATTCCGGCGAAAATTCACCGGCCGCCCGAGCGTCACAAACAGACAGCGCCGCCCATAGTTTTTCAAACCGTTCTCTGTACACCGCCGATCTGTGCCGCTTCACTCACACCCTCCTGAATACACCGCCATGCACTTCCCATGACTTGCCGAACTCCGGCGCAGCATAAATCCCTTCGCGGCAAATGAAGCATCCCTGCCCCATTGCATCAGTCGCCGTTTGGAGGAATTCATCACCGTATGAATCAGCCAGGATCTGCGCGTCGTCCGGGCGTTGTTTGAACGATATGCAGTTATTACATGCGTTTCGGACGTTCGGCGGAACCATCCTCGCACGTTGAACAATCACGAATGTTTCCACGCCGTAGGCAGGCCATTGATTCAGCATTTGGCGCAGTTCGTTCGGGTTGCTCTGCTGAAAGTCCATTGCTTCATCAATCATAATGATGCACGGACGGTCATTGCGGACACGATCCGCGAACTCAAAGAAGGCGTTTGCATCCATTGAAACATAGTGAACCATGTCCCGCACTCCAAGAAGCTCCGCCTCTTTGGATGTCCAATACAGAACCGGGACACCAATCTGTTTGTAACGCTCCGCAAGGCCGCGCATCAGCATCCCCTTCCCGCTCCGTGGCATCCCGCAAACCAGATAATTGCCTTTATGCAGCATGGTTAACTCCTTTCGGTGCTTCACTTGGGGCGTCAGGTTGCTTTAACGCCTTTCGACGCTGTTTGAATCTCTGAATCAAGCCGATTAGTCCACCGCCGGAGTCAAACCGTTCGCCGCCTTCGACGGTCACAATGTCCGTAGCAAAAATATGAACCAATACAATCCACGGAGCAACCTTCACCAGTGAGCCGGGTTCCTGTTGCTCGAAATTAACAAGGCCATTCACAATGCGCGGGCGGCGTTGTTTGTCCCAACCCTTGATAAACCGACCGCCGCGAAGTATGTACCCCGTGCCGCAATACAGGTCTGCAATACATTCCGCATTCGTTTTGATCTTTGATGAATCAATAACCGCCGCCGCCTGTGCTTCACAGTCAGCTTGCGGACGTTCTGGCACCGCCAAGTGCATCAGCTTCGCCAATGGATCGAGAATCAGCTTCACGGGGTTCATTTCGCCGTCTTGAAGCATTTTAACCTTACCCCGAGCGTTGAAGTCCGGCGACCCGTCCAGCTTCACTTTGTGGATCGTAGGATCAAACGGGCGGCCCTTGTGATCCTGTACATGAGCGTAATCCTTCGGATCGACACGCAAAACCTTTGCTTCACCCGCTTCAGTCGGTCTTTTATCCGGTGAGTCAGTCCGTGCTTCATTTGGCTTGAATAAAGCTGATTCTGCGGCCTTTTTTTGGCGCATTTCAAGAAGGACGGGCTCCGCTTGCGGCGGAGTAGAAGCAATTCGATCAAGAAGTACAGCCCCGCTTTCCAATGAAGCGGAATCAATTCCGCCTCCAGTTGCATCAGTAAGTTTGATTGGTTCATTCATTCATTCACTCCATTGATTCATTCAGTGCTTCATTCGTAATAAATAAAGCACTGAATCAGTTTATTAAAACCGAACATCATCCGCATCATTGGCAGGGGCGTCCGCGTCAGTCGGTTCCGGTTTGCCCGGCGAACGGTGAAGGAATTCCACACGGTTTGCCCGAACGGTAATTTTCTGCCGCTTCTCTTTCAGTTCGGTTTCCCATTGATCAAGTCGCAGAGAGCCTTCGACAATCACCGGCGAGCCCTTCCCCATGAATTGAGCGAGGCTTTCCGCCTGTTTTCCCCAGACGGTAACGTCCACAAAAAGGACTTTTTCAGTTACTTCACCGGCCTTATTTTTGAACCGTTCATTTACGGCCAAGCCGACATCACAGACGGACACACCGCCGGGCGTATATTTTAGTTCCGGTTCGCGTGTCAGGTTGCCTCTCAGTATCACTATGTTCATTATGTTTCTCTCCGTTGGTTTTTACGCTCCGCCATTTTCTCAAGTTCCCGATCTATGGCGTCGTAATCGGGAACTACCGGCATTTTCCACCGGCCAGACTGCGCCGCCGTCGCTCTAAGCATCAGAGCGCACCAACGGCCAAAACCTTCGTAATTTTCAAAAGTGTATTTCACCGGCGCGGCGGTCTCCTTCCAGGGTATGCAGTAACCACGGTTTGCGGCGGCGGTTTCCAGTACGCCAAGCGCCTGTTTTAAAAGTGTTTCAATGTTGGCCTCGTCCGGGTCGATCTGCACAAGCGGTTCCGGCTTTGAAAAACCATCCATAAAAACGCGCTGCATAAATTCCCATTCCGGCATGGTTTGGTTTAGTTCGCTGTGTTTGTCATGCGGCCTGCGCGTCAGGAAGCGGAACCATCGCGCCGTACCCTCAACGCCGGTCAGATATCCGAGCAAATCCCGCGCATACCACATGAGCGAGTCAAAATCGGTGACTCCGTAAGATTTTAGCCAGTCCCGGCGACATTGAAATTCAACGCGAACGGCCTTTTCCGGTTCCGCGCCGTTCCAGCGTTTTTCGATCATGTGCTGATATTTTGCCGGTGCGCCCCGTAAGGCCGATGCCTGCATTTCTGCTAGTTTGTCATAAATTCGCAGTACGATTGCGCCAGAGCCAAAATATAGGCTAACCCCGTTCGATTGGTCTGGGTGGTGCCGGTTCGCTCTACACGCCCAGCGGTGGCGCAAATAGGCATGGTGAAAAGTCGCCATATCAAAGCCGGGAAAGTCGGCACAGAAGTCGGCACGTGAAACGCTTTCCTTGTGAATTGCACACCCGAAACTTTCCAACAGGCCGCGCGCCGCCTTGTACGCTTCTACTGCTCCCCCCGGATAAACAAGGCAGCGCTCTCCGCTGATTTCAATTTTGACGTTAGGCCAGTCGCCGGAATGTTTCGGCGCATCGGCAATCAGCAGTACACAGTCGGCGCGTTCTATTTTATATTTGCAATACTTGACTCCGCCGATCTTTCCGCCGCCCGGGTGAATTTTTCCAAGGCCGTCAGGCAGTTCTTGCGGTTCCCCGGCTTCCTGTGCCCGTTCGTGGTATTCCGCCAGTATCAGGCCAAGGTCGAACCGTTCCGGGGTCATGTCATGCAGTGGCACGCCGTAGTTTTCAATCTGCCGCCGTTCCTCATCAGTTACCCTCTGACATTTCCACAAAAGCCATTCAACCTGATAATTCAATGTTAGCGCGTCCAGTCCTGCCCAGTATTGGGGTGTTACGGGGTTTAGACCCCCCATGTTATACAGTTTGGGGGGAGAACCGGACGGGGAAAGCCCGGCAAGGTCATCAAAACGCCGCCCGGCTGAAAGTGCTGTTTCGGCCTGTTCAGAGGTTGAAGCGTCGCAAGAGTCGACAAGCGCCGCTGTCATGTCGGCTTTTGCTTTCGTGACTTCAACAAAGTTGCTGCTCATCGGGTTCCGCCCTCCCGGGCGGGGGTGTTCGCTTCCAGGGCAAGGCAGCGGTTCCAATTCGTGACGAAGAAACAGCCGCCACCCGGCACGCTGAATAAAGAAAAGGCGGCGGCGGTCTGCCTATGCCCCTGCGGGGCGCTCGGGACGCTCCCCAGCGTTGCCCTATCCTCCCCGCATATATTTGACCGCCGCCGCCCAAAAATCATTTGCGGAGCCTTTGCAGAAGAAACTCCACGCCACAAGCGAAGCCGACGAAAAACGCCGCTATGCAAAAGAAGAAAATCATGTGGCCACCTCTGCCGCCGGGTTGATCTGCGACAAATGCACGAAGTGGAAACCGTAGTTTTTAATATAGATTTTTGCCTGCATCTTGCCGATGTACCGGATGAAAAAGGCCGGGTTTGTTTCCTCAAAAAGCTCCCCCGCGCCTTGTGTGTATTCGATAGCTTGCCAGATTCTCAGTCTCATAGTCCCTCCGCTGTTTGGAAGATTTCGCCATAAACCGACCGGACGCCGAGAGTGACAATCCGGTCGAAAAACGCCAAGCCCGCCCTTAATCTCAAAAACGACGTGGAGCCGGCTTAAGAAGCGGTCGCAGTCTCGACTGGCGGCGGCTGATAGCATTTGAGTTTTAATGCAGCATCGCGAAGCGCGACGAACCGGACATAATTCGAGACAGAGCGGCCTTCCATCGCGGCAACGCGCTTTGTCAGCTCACTTTCTTCGCGAGATACCTTCACGTTTATGTGAACGTTCTTTGGTGATATGGCCATGCGTTCTTTATGTACTTTTGTCGGCATATTCGCAACTCCTTTCAAATCCACTTCCGTGTCACAACTGTCCATAAGCTGCCGATTCTTTAAAAAAACCGCAAGTGGAAAATTAATAGAACCGTGCTTTTACGGTTAGCGCACCTTACATGTTATGTCTAGTCATCACCGTAACCATATACAACCCATGGTGTTCTGCGAGTTTCCTGTTCACAACTAGGCCATAGCATTTTGTTATCAACAGGCACACTTTTTATAGACCACTCTTTAAGTATTTAATGTTTAAGCCGCAAAAACTGCCCGGCGCGAACGCCGGACAGCCCCCAAACCAACGGGGAAAAAACAACCCGTCAGCCGACAAGCAAAGCAACCTGTCTTGCAATCTATGCCGGTGTCGCTGTTGACCGGCTGCGGGTTTAAAATAGTTTTCAGGGCCGGGTCAGCTGTTGGTCGATCATTATCTGAATTGCCCCTAGCGCAGAGCTGACAATGTTCGTCAGGCTGTATCCGGCAGCCTGCATCATGGCGGCGGCCTGCTCTTGGCTTATTTTGACCGTCTTGGAAGCCTTGCGGCCATTCTCGCCGGTCATTTCAAAGCTGACGGCGTAAGTCGGCGCGGCGTTGGTCAGGTCGCACACAAGCCGGGTAACTTTAATTGACGAAACCGGCACAACAGCCGAAACCGTGGTTTCCATCACCGCGCCGATCGGTACGGCGATCTGCCCGAAAGCTGCCAGCCCGGACAGCGTTAGAATTGCGAAAAGCGTTTTTTTCATAGGTTACTCCATGAGTCTGATTTTTACCGTTTCGTTCGTTCCTTCGACGTAAAGCTGCCCGACAGCAGCAGAGCTGCGATCTGTTGGAATTGCGGGCAAAATAACGCCGACATTAAAGGTGCAGAGTCCGTTTCCAAGGTCTATAAAAAATGGTTCTGTCACCCCTTGCGGTTCGCCGTTTGAATACCCCAGTACATTATAAAAAACAAACCGCGCGGGACCGCTGCCGTTCGGTGGATATGTAACGAGCGCGCCATAAGCCACGTCCTCAAGGCTAAGGTAGATAGCATTCCCGTTGGGGTTTGTTGACTTTGCTGTACACGAAAATGGGAAGTTAAAGCCGCTAGAGTTTCCAAGGTCAAAAACATCACCGTCTGAAACGCTGATAAGTCCGGCGGATGCTCTTAGCAATCCAAACCGATCAATTGTGCGCTGCCCGAATGGTGCGGGTGTCATTTGCCCGTATGATGTAACGCCGGACAGAAGCGCTAAAATTAAAATCTTTTTCATTCCCCTGCTCCAATCAGTGTACCGGGCGGCAGATAAAGCGCGCCGGTTTTCTTCCACGTTCCGCCCCCGGTGTAATACATGACCTCTCCGACCCATGTCCCGCCCGGTGGGACTTTGTAGAGCGTTTCACGGTTGAATATCCCGCTTGGCTTTGGTGTCGCGCACCCACTGACGAAAACGGCCAAGGCCATCAGGATTAGTGGGATGCTCTTTGACAATTTGCTCATTTGCTTTTCTCTTCTCTCTGCGGTCGAGAATTAAGCCCAGCACGGCGGCAAAAATTGCCGCCAGTGCTGCGCCAATTTCTGCCCCGCTCATTTTGTCGCGTCGGCAGCTTTAATCAGCGCCCAAAAAATAGCGCCAGCCGGAATTATTAGAGACCAGTTCGCAACGGTCGCAGGATTTCCGTCCAGTGCCGCCCCAAATTGAGCTAGTAAAACGGAGGCAAACATTGCGCCGCCGCCGAGTGTAGTTTTCCAGTTTTTCATTTATGTTCCTTTCCGCACACGGTGTGCAATGTTCTGTCTGTCAGGTGGTTCGTGAATCGCTTCAAATCATCGCGGATGCAGTTGAGCTGCCAGACGCCGACAGCCCCCATGAATCCAAGGCAGATCATCACGATTGTTTCGACGCTCATTTTTTCCCTGGTGTAAACATTAAAACCAGAACGACAACAACAACCCCGCCGAGTATCCATTTAAGGCTTGAACCAAAATAAGTTTTCACCGCTGTCAGCACGGGGTGGTCTATCGCCGCTTTGTCTGCTGCGGCCTTATCCGTTGCCGCCTTTTCCGCCGACGCCTTATCTGCCGTTGCCTTGTTAGCGGCATCCAGTGCCGCCTTGGCGGCATCAGCAATCTTCTTATCGGCGTCCGCCTTAGCTATGGCGGCCAAGGCCGCCTTGGCCGCATCCTCGGCGGCCTTATCTGCCGCCGCTTTATCTTTCGCAACCTTGTCTGCGGCTGACTTGTCTGCCGCCCGTTGTAAATCAGATAAGACCTGAGCGGTGTGAAGATCGTCGCGGATACGTGTTCTCGTACGTCCAAAAACGCTCATGCTGCACTCCTCGTCAGTCGTGGTAGTCTCTTTAGGCTTGGCAAGAAAATCCACACCATAGCGACAATACCGAGCAGTAGCGCAATTTTCAGCCCGGCACCCATGCCGGAAACGTACCCCCCTACCCCGCTCCAAAAAGAATCTTTTTTGGCAGCGGACAGCATATCGCCAGCCGTGCTTTGTATGGTAATTCCTTGCAGCGACAGCAGCATAGCCGTCTGCTGGAGTCCCGGCAGCTTGGAGTATTCCTCCCACGACAAGCCGGTCGCACGTTCGACGGCGGCGCGCTTTTCAAGCGGCGGAAGTGAATTAAAATTTGAAGGCAAAGCAGACATTACCACACTCCATTCGTCGGGATTTTATTGACCCACTCAACCCAGCAGTTAAACCACACCGGGTCGCCTGCTGCCGTTGAGTAAAAGTTAGAACCATTGGAAAGCATAGCCATCCATTTGACGTCAGGGTTTGCGGGTCGCATCCATTTTGAGTTTGACGGCTGCCGCACCGGGTAGACCTCAATGGCCGCCGCCTCATTAGAGCTTGTTGAGCCGATACTCAAAACCGTGTAAGAAAAAATCTCATAGGTTGCGTTCGTGGTGACTGTTGACGTCCATGCGTTTGTTTTCTGCTGCACGACCATCCCGGCGCGCGCAAAATTCGTGCTATGGGAGTAAAGTAACGGCTGATATTTCCATCTAGATAATCCGTCTAAATCCGGCTCTTGAAATGTGTTAAATGTATAAGCCGCCCATGTTGTGCCGCCATTTGTCCGCGCGTATAACCACCCGTTATTTCCCGCCTCGCTCAACAAAAAAAACGGAGCGGCAAAACGCGCAGAATCCACAGGCCCGGATATGACAGATAACGATTGAACATTTGTCCAAGTTCCTTCTACATCGTAAAAATAGTTCGGGCAATTTGTGTCACTGATTACCGCTTGCCAGTTGGTTATATAGCCGTGATAGGTTGTGACCGGCGTGTACGTCCAGTTCGTGACTGTATAGGTGTTTCCGGCGCGGCGCTTGATCGACTGCGGCCAGTCCGCCCCGGTGCGCTGATAGAAACAAACAGCCGGACTTTG
>Ga0247844_1007674_pt1 | contig 12087 bp, 11 predicted proteins | sample LaCtaG_FD_192421 | JGI IMG/M metagenome (GOLD analysis project Ga0247844, IMG submission 192421) | Freshwater microbial communities from meromictic Lake La Cruz, Castile-La Mancha, Spain - LaCruzMarch201714.5m_1 | ecosystem: Environmental > Aquatic > Freshwater > Lake | place: Spain: Castile-La...
TGAAAAAACAAAAATTCAAAGAGCGATGAAAGTCAGATCAACTGCCGGATTACTTATTCATTTGTTTGGCAAAATGTCTATGGCTTTCATTTATCTAATTTTTTAAATACTGATTCGCATTATTAATCATTTGATATTTCTTTATTTTAAATTCAGCACAAGAAATTTCCTGTAAACTGTCTACTACTTTTAAACAAATCGCTCTAATTCCCAAAAGGGAATGTTTAAATAGCTTTAGTCATTGGGTTTTTAACGGCTTATGTAAAAAATCACTTCATATAAAATTATTTAAACCAGCTCTTCAACCAGCTCAGCTTATTTCGATAGAACGGGATGATGCTCGAAATTGAGCGGGATTCATGCCTGTTTGTTTTTTAAATGCATCAATAAATGCTGAATTAGAGTTATAACCAACCATATCACAAATATATGAAAGTTTTAATTGACTTTTTTTTGTGCCGGTTTCAGTCATGATTTTGATGGCTTCTTTTACGCGATATTTATTAATTAAATCGTTGAATTTTAATTTTTTATCGTTAATAGCCCTTGACAGATAATCACGGTTGGTATTCAATTCCTTGGCGATTAACTCAAGTGATAAATCATTTTGAGTAAATCGTTTATTAGTTTCTAAAAAACAAATCAGATTGACGTAAAGTGTTTCAGATTTTTCATTTTCAATAGATTTACGTATTGTTTTCTTTATAGGTATTTGATGCCTTAAGCTTGCAGAAAGCTTGCGTTCATCTTCTATTATTTCGAGGTTCTTTTTTACTAACTCTCTTAATACCTTATTTTTGGAATGCTGTAATTTATACACAACCAAAGTAAAAACAATGGTAAATGATAGCAAAAAGATGAAAATTACAAATGTAATTCTTTGTTTTTTTTCCTTTTGTTTGAAAGATTCCATCTCAGTTGCAGCTTTTGCCAAATCTGCTCTTGTGTCGTAAAAAGCCTTAGTACTCAAAGCAGCTTCTTTAAAAATTCTATCTCTAAACTGAATGGCAGAATCTTGATAAAGATATGCCAGGTTGTTCATTCCTATATTATTATAACATAGTGCCAAATTTCGGTTTGCATCAAATTGCAGTTCTATTTCTCCACTTGATGAGGCTAATAATTGAGCCTCTTTTGCATACTTTAGTGCTTCAAATGGCTGTTTCATAGCTGTATAGTTTTGCGAAATGCCTAAATTTGAGTTTGTATTTCTTAATGTGCTTGAAGTATAATCAGAACCAAAATTTAAAGCTTCTTGAAAATGTCCTTTTGATAAGTTGTAATTTTTCTGCCAATATGCTATCTCCCCCAATTTGTTGTAACCCAATGTTATTAATTGATGGTCGGAGTCGTTTTTATTATTATTTAAAACCAAATCAGCATACCATTTTGCCTTTACAAAATTGTTGATTTTGACGTAGTAGTCCGACAAATTTATATAAATATAATATAATTCTTTTTTGTCGTTTGATTTTAGTAGTACTTTTTCAGCTAATAGGTATTTGTTGAATGCTTCAAAATAATTACCATCATTCATAAAGCAACGCCCAAGTAGTTTGTCGTTAATGGCAATACTTTTATTTAATCCAGATTTTTTAAAATTATCTGAAGATAAAAGTAGCCAATCTATTCCTTTTTTATTTTCTCCCAAAGTGAAACATATTCGAGCTAATATTCGTTGGTTTAAACCCAATGCTCTTTTATCAAAGTTTTCATCAGTAAGTGTTTGATTTAAAGTCGAGTATGCTTTTAGCAATTTGTGTTGTCGGAACTGAATTAAACCCTTTATACTCAAGTACCAAAACTTTAATGATGGGTTTTTTAGAATATAAGTTGTATCAGTTTGTTGTAAAAGTAAGGCTGCTTTGTTGAAATTATCCGTTTCACAAATACTGGCAGCAATAAATATTTTTGATAATTGAGTCGATTCTTTATCAGGATGGAGGACAAGCGTTTTTTTTAATTCTACAAGTGCTTGTTCATTGTGATTTTCAAGGTAAAAATAATCAAGTGCTTTTGATAGCGAAGGTGGTACTGGCTTATTATCGCTAGAATTACAGCTCGCGATGATAATCAAGAGTATAATGCCATATACATAAGTAGAAAGAAGGCTAAGAAAACTTCTTTTTAGTGTCATTTCTAAGGTTGTAAAGAACTAAAATTCACAGCTATTTTTGATGGAATATTTCAAACTTATTTCGTAAAGTGTAATCATTATCAAATAAATTGTTGCAAATGTAATTGAAAAATTAAAATTACGCAATAAAAACTTTGTTAATTATTGGAATTTCTCTTTGCCAGTTTGTCAGTATAAATGTATATGCAGTATTATAATTTGTTAGAAGCAGTTTACATACGAAAAGAAAGGTTGGAGCACATTTAATCTGTAAAAAATCATATTTCAAGAAAAAAGTTTTCGAACAAAGAAAATGAAGGGAGTTTTTTGATATTTGAAAATATCAGTTAGTAAGAAGACAAAAAAACGAGAGTTTTTGAAGAAATCTCCAAAAACTCTCGTTATGTAGCGGACTGTGATGTAATATCTAACAATAAACTTATTGAAGACTTAGCAAAAGTTGTAGATTTCTTGGACTATCTTGATAATAATCCTGACTATTAAAAAAGACTAATCTGATTTATACATCTTTTTAACTTGACAAAATACGTGATATAAAACATTGTCTTTCAATTGATTATGCTGATTACAAGAAACATTATTAATGAAGGTGGATAATAGATAAATAATTTTATTTTTTTTACTATAATTGCGACATAACACACTAATTATCAAAACATAAACCAAATATAGAGAAACATTATAAATGAAGATGAATAATATAAAGTTATAGATTATTTTTTGATTTTGGATTGCTTATTCTATATATATAAAAGAAAAAGAATTCAAAGAAATAATGAAAAAGAATAAAGAAAAAACTGAACGTAAAACCACATTCCACTTTGATGTGGCGGACAAATATAAAATTTATAAAGGGGAAAAAATAAAATTACATGCTAAAAACATAAATAAATTATATAATGTAATAGCAAGAAATATTTTAACAAGTGGTGTAAATATAAATGGATATACTGAAATCAGTTCTTCTAACTTCAAACAGGAATTAAGCAATTATTCATATTACATCAATACATTATTAGCAGAAGGTGTAATTCAAAGGGACAGATATGTCATAGGGAAAAAACCATTTGGGTATAGATTTTCTGAAGATTTTAAATCTAAAATGAAAATAAATAGAATTACCTACGTCCAAAAAAAAAGGTATAAAAGTTCTATTCAGAATAACAACAAACAAAATACTATTGACCAATATGTGAATGAACGATTATACCAGGACTTCAAATCATGTGAAGTTGAATTTGATTTGTCTATTAACCAAATTCCAAAATCTTATGACAGTTCAGGTAAATATATTGACATAGGTAAATGGTTTTCTAATAATATTAACCTGTACAGATGGCGAAATGGGTATTATAATTATATGGTCAAAAGTTCAAGACTTTATTCAAACTTTACTTTTCTATCAGGGTATTTGCGAAGTTCAGCAATAAAGTTAAAGAATGAAACACTTAAAGAGATTGATATTCCCAATTCATTTCCTTTATTTATTTCAATTTTAATTTCAAAATATATTAAGAATGCAACGGACAATTATGACTTCCAACAATACTGTACCCATGTAGTGCATGGGACGTTCTATAATTTTTTGACATTGAAATTAAATGAGTTAAGAAATTGTGATAATACAGACTTAAATAAAGATTCTGAAAAAATATATAGAAGATTACTATCTAGAAAAGAAGTGAAAGAAATATTTCAAATTTATTTGAATGGCAGAAGTTGGAGGAAACCCTATTTACATGGCCAAACACCTTATGTAAATGAAGTCATGGAAAAACATTTTCCTATTGTGCATGAATTTATTATGAACATAAAGAATGATAAAACAAACGTTAATTCTAAAAGTGCTTTATACAATCTAGTTGTTAAGACTGAAACAGATTTTATTATGGGAATTGCAAAAGAACTGTATTCTAATGACAGTGAAACACAAGTATATTTGGTAAGTTGTCACGATGCTTTGTATTGTATTGGAAGTCAGCATGAAATAGTGTATAATGTTTATAGAAAACACATGGATAATCTTATTAAAGGGTTAGTATATGAAAAAAAAGAAGAGCCAAATGGTTGTGATTTATTTGTCAAAAGAGACAGTAAGTTAGGCGATGAAATATTCGTTGAGGAATCCACAGAGGTTTTAATGGAAGAAAAAGAAGATTATAGGACTGACGATTATTGGAATGACGTTTTTGGAAATTCTGAGAAGGAAGATATGGATTATTCTGATATAGACGAAGAAAATTCTGATTTTGAAGATTGGTATTCTTCACCTGAATAAAATGACCCCTGTAATCCAATTAAGGATTTACAGGGGTTTATTTTAATATAAGTCTATGTCCGTAAGGATGTCATCCATTAACTTATTCATATCTTTGACAGTAAAGATTTTATGTTTTTCATCGTTGTAAATTGTTTGATTTTCAATAAATTCATTCAATAAATCAGGATTTATATCCAATTTTTCAGCAAATAAGTTCATGTATTTTTCAGTACTGCGCATGTCTTCTAGTATGAAATTGAGTGATTGTTTATTCATTCCAATCCTATCAGAAAATTCGGTCATACTAATATCCTTCATATCAAGAAGTTTTTGTAGGTTTAACTTTCTCATAGTTCTTGAATATATATATCGGGTTCTAATCCCAATTCCACCAATGTTTCTAAAAAAGCAACAAAATCGTCAATACTACTGAAATCATAGACTTTATCGGAATTATATATATAACCGCTTATCTGTGTTTTTTGGTCATTTTTAACAAACAAGTTTGACACATTGACTTGTAGCACATTAGCAATTGCAATTAGATGCTTAAATGAAACCACATCGTGGTCCAAATTATATAGTAAAGTAGTACGCTTAATTCCTACAAAATCAGCTAATTGACCGAATGTCATTTCTTTTTTTTTTAATAATTCATTGATTTTTAATCTATCCATTCTTATTGATTTTATTTTTTAATAGCGAATTGTTTTTAACAATCACAATTGTTCTTTTGACTACTTTATATATTAATATTAAAATGTCAGTTTTTCAATAATAAGCTATTTCATCAAAATATTTGTAGTTATTTTTTTCTATTATACTATTATTCCAAGGTGATATCCTGATAATTATAGATGAACTATCAAATATGAATTATATTAAGCTAGAAAAACGTAAATATCTGATTTCATGACAATTAAATACTCATTATGTTTGGTAAGTGAGTATTATTGAGCTACCTTTACTCTTGATGGACAAATTAGATAAAACCAAACTACACAAATTTATTCGGGTAAACGATAATTCTTCAACTGCAAAACACTTTGACAAATTAGGTGTCAATCACGACACGAATGATTATTTGTCATTCACTAAAAAGAGTATTATTCAAAAACGGAATATTACCGAACAGCTTAAAAAAGATTATCAGTTCGGTCAATCCACTTTCGTGTATGCTGCGTCAGGTTATGAAGATTTGGAACGACTTTCTTTTTTGAATTTCAGTAATATAATCTGCATTGATTATCAGATAGAAAATTATGAGTGCATTCAACTTGCGCCTAATAAAAAACTTATCAAAATCCCCACCGACCTAATTACTTCAATAGCAATTATGAAGGTAATTGGTGTAAAAGTTGGTGTATGGTGTGATAATAATTCGGGACAAAATTTAGGGTTTGGAACCTATTCAACAGTTGCACAAAATATATTAAGCAGTGCCACCGATTTGTTTGGCGATGAAGTTATTATTATTGGTTCTTATTCTTATCAGAAGAAAGTAGGTAATTATCAGGTGGCAAAAAATTATTTGAAAATTGGTTATGAAACAATAGTTGATTTGACTAATAAGCCTGACGAACTTGAAAAGTATAATCTGAATTTTGACTTCAATATACTGACACTTTATCCCCATAGTTCAGGGGCAGTCGATGTAAATCTTCTAGTGAGAAAGAAAGTTCCAACTGAAAAGGTTTTCAATATAAATGGGCTTAATATTCATTTGGTACATGGCAACATTTTTGATTTTGAAAAAGAGGTTGATATGATGTTGATGGTGTTCCGTAGCATTTACCAATATACCCACTTTAAGAATAATTATAGTAAAGTATGGGATGGACGTGGAAAGTACAAGTTTGAAAATGAAGTTTTAGACTTCACAAATCCGACTGATATATTAGATTTTGTAAAGCAACTAGGGCATAGTAAAATTGGAATTACGCCACAAAATGATAAGAATAAGAATTGGTTGGATTTCTGTATGCAACTATGCAAAACGTCTACACTGACGGACTTGTATTTTTTCCACCTTGACAAAAATGACTATGAACAATTATATACATATTATGAAGAACAAATTAATTGATTATCGCACCCCATTGAGCCTATTGAATTGGGTGAGTTCACGAAATAAACATTTCGGTAGATACATATTATATAGTGTTAGTGAAGCAATAGGGAAGGAAATTCAGAATCATTCAATCACACTTGAAGATAAGGAATACCCACTTTTTGAGTGCTATGCGAAAGATACAAATGACCAATATACATACCTGCTAATTACTACCCACTTCTTAATTTCCATTGTGGATGGGAGTACTTACAAAGCTGATATTGAATGTATTTCTTTTACTTTGGAATTAGAAGATATAATTGCAATTAGAAAGGGACGTACGAATTATAATGAATACGCTTGTTATGATTTACAATCATCCGTTGGTATTATCCCAATTTGGATTGAAAATGGAATCTGCGAACATATTTTGTGGGGTGTATTCAATCAACTACACTATTTAAAAATGAAATATGGAATTAAAAATAACTGATTATTTAAGAATTATTGCTGACCTATGTCTTAACAGAGAAAATGCAGAAAGTAGAATTGAAAATGCAGAAAGAATTGTTCATAAAATCCAAAGGCAATTAAACATTCCCGAAGAATACGAAGCCGCAGTTGCAATCTTGTCTGTTCTATTTAGTGTATGTTCAATAAATGGCAGGATTCCATTCAAAAGATTTAAAATGAAAATGGGATTGAATGAAATTACAGTAGTACAGGAAGACTTTGTTTATTTGCTTAATAACCAATATATAGAGCTTGGAAAATATGCCAATAGCATTGAATGGATTAAAATCACATCTAAATTATATAACCAAATATGGCATGATATGAAACAGGAAAATCATAAATTATTTATGTTGCTTGCAGGTCGGGAGTTAAATGAACCACAACTGAAATTCCTTAAAAGTCAATTATTCAATGACGGTTTAGACATTGCTGAGTTATTCAAAATGGCAGTGGTGTGCCGTCAGTTTGAAGCTGCGCAGTCAATTATTGATTTCGGCTTTGATATGAATAAAGAATATGAAATTATGGCATATGAATTATTCATATGTTCCCAAATGAAGAGTTCCAAATTCTGTATTGATTTTTATTTGAAACAGGGTCTAAAGATTACAGATACTCTTTTAAATGAAATAATGAAGCATGCCGAAGACAATCGGAATGATTTTGAAATAGAAAAAGCAATTGAACTTATTGACGAATTACGGCACTATGTATCAAATAACTGATATTCACAAATGCTATTTGTGAATATGAAAACTTATAATGCAGATTATTAGATACTTATAAAAAAGCAAGTTCAAAGAGCATTTTTCCAATATTTACTTACAGACAATAACAATTAAAATTGAATATAAAATGAGCAGAAAATATAGTATAACCACATCGTCAGTTTTACCATGGACGGAAGCTGTAAACCTTATCAATAAACTGGAAAAGGACGGAAATTGGAACATGTCATTGTTTATAGCCGTGTCTATTTTTTTTGGTACCCGTGTCAGCGATACCATTTCTATAACATGGGATCAGTTGTTAGATTCAGAATTGAATCCCAAAGATGAACTTGTTTTGTTGGAGCAAAAGACGAAGAAAATCAGGAAGATAAAGATTAATCCTCAGCTTGCAAAACACATTCAGAGCTGCTACAACCACATTCAGCCTAAAAGTCTGACTGATACGATACTGATAAGCAAAAAAAAATGTAAGTATTCTATTCAACGATTAAATATTATCTTGAAAGAATTGAAGTCTAACTATAAAATTGACATCAAGAATTTTAGTTGCCATTCATTAAGAAAATGTTTTGCATTTGAAATCTATCGTCAGGGTGAAAAATCAGATTATACACTTCTAAAATTGTCAATGATTCTAAATCATCATAGTATATCATTGACTCGTAGATATTTAGGCTTACATGATGTAGAAATTGCTAATGCATATGAGCTTCTTTCTTTTTGACATTTGGATATTTATATATAGAATATGAGAAAGAAACATCCAAAAGGTAAGGAATATGATACCTTTACCAACCTTGAATTAAGGTTAATGGAAACTATCCTTAATCCAAATTATAGCTTTAAAGAATTTGATTTCTTCAAAGTTAAAATCACGTCTAACTATATTGACCATTCAAACCTTTATCGTTTATCAGTCAAGTATGGGCAAGATGAACTGACAGGTATTATTCTTAATTCGGGCCGATTCAATATTAACGATGGTGAATTATATATGGAAATTGTAGGCAGTATCATATTTGGTGGTGATGATAGAATCCTAGTCCATATTAAAAATGGATATTTGCCAACTAAAAAGGATATAGAAGGCATTATAGACACATATGAAGAGGTGAAAAATAAAAAATACAACCGAGATATTTACCAATACTTTTTGGAACTTCTTCATAAAATAAAATCATTAGATTAATGACCGATGAACAGCTTAAAATGGTTCAATTGAACCTTATTGAAATAATCCATAATTATAGTGGCAATGAAGAAGATTCTAATTACTTCAAAAGTAAACTTGATGATAAGGGGTTGAATTGGGGATTAATTTATCGTGTGGCTGTCAATTTTGATGTGTATGAATTGTCTGATTTGATAATTAATAGCCATAATTATGACTTATATTTCAATGACGATAAAGAAATGACACGAGAAATAAAAGGCTGTATAATAAGCAGATGCGATGATTTTATATTACATTATTTGGCTGACAATTATTATCCTACTGATATGATTTTAGAAGAAATAATGGCATTTTATAGCGAATTGGATGCAGATTCTGTCAATAATGATATATTTAATCAATTTAAGTTTATGAATAAGGTGATGGAAATTAAAAGATTAAACAAGAAGAATAAAACTATATGTTCTCACTATATTTGAAAACAGGACTAAGGTTTAAAACCTAAGTCCTGTTGCTTGAAGTTTAAATCAGGATAGCCCCTATTTGAAAACAATCTTTCTTTCACCAAGCAATAATCCATGTTCATTATAAAGTTGTAAAAAATATAGACCTTTAAAGTTGTTGCTTTTCAAATCAATATTTAATTCACTTGTTTTCACAAGTGATTCATAAACTTTCTGTCCTAAAGGATTAATCAAACTTACTGTACAATTATTTTCAATATCTGAACTTATTTTTAAAGTTAACTTACCGTTGCTAGGATTAGGATAAACATTTAATGATTCTGCTTTTGTTTCTGAAATAGCTGTAATACTGGCTGTTTTAAATGTGACATCTTCACCATAAGAAGTACCTACCGTATTTGTTGCATATGCTCTAACATGATAAGTGGTAAGAGGCAAAAGGTTTATTAGTGAACTGGTAAATGCACCTATTCCAGTTCCATTGGTAGTTTTACTATAACTGATCGTTGGATTTATCAAAGTACTCCAGCAAACTCCACGAGCTGTTACTGCAGCTCCACCATCAGCAGAAATTTCACCTCCAGAAACGGCAGTCTTTTGTTTTATTGCTGAAATACTAGTAGTTGTGAGTGTCGGTGTAGTTAATGTTGTATCAGTAACAACTGAACCATATGAGGTACCAACAGCATTAGTAGCATAAGCTCTAAAATGATAAATAGTACCTTGTGTTAAACCAGAAATCAAACTTGTAAATATACCTGTTCCACTTCCATTTATAGTTTTACTATTAATTATTGTCGGATTGGAAGTTGTTGACCAACAAATTCCACGAGTTGTAGCTGCTCCACCATCGGAAGTTATGTTCCCCCCCAATGTTGCTGAATTTGACGTTATTGAGGTAACGACCGTAGTTGTTACTTTTGGTAAATCCAATGTTGTAAATGTCATGATTTCACCGTAATTAGTTCCATAACTATTTGTTGCGTAAGCACAATAATAGTAAACTGTGCCTTGTAATAAGCCAGTTATAGAACTAATAAATGTTCCTAAACCTGTTCCATCTGTCGTCCTGCTACTACTAATGCTAGGATTCATAGTAGTACTCCAACAAACTCCATATTCTGCCGTAATATCAAATATTCCAACACTTGTTACATTTCCTCCTGTTTTGGCAGTTGTTGCCGTTACGTTACTTATAGCAGTTGTTGTAATTGTTGGTCCACAATCGGTAATATTTGTAATACTCATCCAGCCATTAGCTGCTTTATATAAATTTACAGTTCCCATAGGTACAAATAAATAAGGTTTAACTCCATCAAAAACAGAAGTTGTAGCAAGCGGTGGAAAAATAGGTTTTGCATAAATGGTACCTAACCAGATACAACCAGAGAAAGCTGAAATTCCAATTGAAGTTACCAAAGGCGGAATAGTAATGGAGGTTAATCCGATACAACGATTAAAGGCGTTATCGCCTATTGAAGTAACCATTGCCGGAATAGTAATGGAAGTTAACTTGCCGCAACCAGAGAAAGTAGAATTTTCAATTGATGTAACCGATTCTGGGATTGTAACGGAAGTTAATTCACTGCAATTATTGAATGCATAACTTCCAATTGAAGTAACCGAAGACGGGATTGAAATGGAAATTAACTTGGTACAATATGAAAAAGAAGAACTTCCAATTGAAGTGACCGAAGACGGAATAGTAATGGACCGTAATAAGTTCAACCCAGTGAAAGCAAAACTTGGAATTGTTGTTACATTACTGCCAATATTTAGAACATATGGATTACATCCGGTGAAAAAAGATTTGCTAATGGTAGTGCAATTTGTTGCATTATAATTAACAGTAGCTAAATTATTGCAATCTTTGAATGCATTACTTCCAATTGAAGTAACCATAGTTGGGATTGTAATGGACTTTATCATATTGCAACCCCTGAACGCATAATCTGGAATCGTTGTTACATTATTTCCAATATTTAGAGTTCGCAAATTCAAATTAAGAGCAAATACACCCAAAGTACTACTATTGCCCATGACAGTACAATTTGTTGGATTAAAATTGACAGTTTTTAAACCACAACCATAAAAAGCTGAAATTCCAATTGAAGTAACCAAAGATGGGATATCCAGAGTAGTTAACTTGCTGCATCCATAAAAAGCATAATCGGGTATCGTTATTACATTACTACCAATATTTAGTATTGATAAACTCGTACAATTATAAAACACAAGAGAAGAACTATTACCCATAGTAGAGCAGTTTGTTGCATTATAATTGACAGTTGTTAAACTATCGCAACTAGAAAATGCACAATTTCCAATTGAAGTTACCAATGAAGGGATAGTAATGGAAGTTAATCCGCAACCAATGAATGCGTAATTTCCAATTGAAGTTACCAATGAAGGGATAGTAATGGAAGTTAATTCGTTGCAAACCGAGAATGCATAATCTCCAATTGAAGTTACTGATGAGGGAATACTAATGGATTTTAATCCCATACAACTAGCGAAAGAAGAAGTTTTAATTGAAGTAATCAAAGACGGAATTTCAATTGAAGTTAACCGACTGCAACCAGAGAATGCAAAACTTCCAATTGAAGTAACCAATGGCGGGATAGTAATGGAAGTTAATCCATTGCAACCATTAAAAGAATTATCACCAATTGAAGTTACTGATGAAGGGATACTAATGGATTTTAAACCAATACAACCAGCAAAAGAAGAATTTTCAATTGAAGTAACCAAA
>Ga0247844_1007678_pt1 | contig 12083 bp, 14 predicted proteins | sample LaCtaG_FD_192421 | JGI IMG/M metagenome (GOLD analysis project Ga0247844, IMG submission 192421) | Freshwater microbial communities from meromictic Lake La Cruz, Castile-La Mancha, Spain - LaCruzMarch201714.5m_1 | ecosystem: Environmental > Aquatic > Freshwater > Lake | place: Spain: Castile-La...
AATGTTATTTTAAACTAACATTAACCCTCGTACGCTAACAATAGGGTAAACAAATTTAAAATCAAGTTTATTTTAGATTTTTATTTGTTTGAAAAAGCGGAAATAATATAATATCTCAATATTTAGGTATCGGAAGATATGATATGAAAAAAGTATTACCAGAAAACAGACCGATTTCAGATTTTCTTACAGAAGAAACAAGAAAAGAATTAGAAGATCCAGTATTGTCAGTTACTGTAAAAAAGCCACCTTCAGACGGAAGAAAGAAACGTTCACCTAAAAAGCGTTCGTCGAAGAAACGTTCAAAACGAACTTAAAGCTTTATTTGTATAAATATAAATGTGCGGTATTACAGTTTATATTTCAAAAGAAAATTTTAATGAAAATGATATGAAAAACGTTGCTCATCGTGGTCCAGACGATACAACTGTTCTTAAAACTCTATTTAAAGACTTTACAATTTCTTTTGTGTTTCATCGTCTCGCGATAATAGATGTTGAACACGGACAACAACCTTTTATTTACAAAAACGATAATCGCATTGTTTATCTTGTTTGTAATGGTGAAATTTATAATTACCTTGATATTATAAATAAAAATAATTTTCAAACTAAATCAGATTGCCACGTCATTCTGGACCTTTATATTAAATACGGAATTTATAAAACGTTAACAGAATTAGATGGTGAATTTGCATTTGTTCTAGTCGATTTAGATAAAGATAATGACATGAAAGTATATTCATCACGCGATCGCTTTGGTATCCGTCCTCTTTATTTTGTAAAAGATGAAAAAGGAATATATTTCAGTTCAGAATTAAAAGGTCTGCCTTTTGAAGGTAAAGGAAAACAACTCGAACCTAGAAATATATATTATTTCAAAGAAAATTTAACACAAATTTCGGTGCCTTATTATGAAATTGGCAAAAACATTATTGATATTTCCGAAACTGTATACGGTGATATTCGCGATGTATTGACTAAAAGCGTTAATGACCGTCTTCAATCAGAACGTCCGATTGGTGCATTATTATCAGGTGGTTTAGATTCATCGTTGATTTGTGGAATCGCGTCAAAAATTTTAGCAACAAGAGGACAACGATTAAATACTTTTACAATTGGAATGGATATTGATAGCCCAGATATTTTACATGCGCGTAATGTAGCAAAACATATTAATAGTATTCATCGCGAAATTATTATTCCTGTAAATGTATGGTTAAAAACATTATCAAAAGTCATTCGTCAAATAGAAACGACTTGTATTACGACGATTCGCGCATCAACCGCACAATATTTAATTTCTAAATGGATTTCAGAAAATACAGATATCAAGGTAATATTAAACGGTGATGGTTCAGATGAACTAACAGCAGGATATTTATATTTTTTCAATGCACCAGACCATATCGAATCTCATAATGAAAATTTATTACTACTAAATCAAATTCATTATTATGATGTTTTACGTGTCGATAGAGGAATAAGCGCATTTGGTTTAGAATCACGTGTTCCATTTCTTTCTCATCATTTTGTGGATTTGTATTTGTCGATTGATCCATCATTGAGAAATCCGATAAAAGGAGAACGAGTTGAAAAGTTTTTGTTAAGAAAATCATTTGAAGATGAAAATATTATCCCAAGTGAAGTTCTATGGAGACAGAAAGAAGCATTTAGCGATGCCGTTTCAAATAAACGCAAGTCTTGGTTTGAATATATTAAAGAATATGTTGAAACACAAGTTGATGATAATGTGGATATTACCGGATTTCCTTCTAAAGAAGCATTTTGGTATCATAAAATTTTCAAAGAATATTATCCGAATTGTACGAGTATTACACCAAATTGGTTACCAAAGTGGTGTGGCGAAACAACAGGTGAACCGAGTGCTAGAATTTGGGGGGAGAATTTACATTAAATTGTTATTTTATAACTAAAATTAGTTATAAAATTTAAAAAATTTCAAAATAATAAAATATGTTTAAATATAAAAATGGTTTCTATTAATATAAAAACAAATGATGTATGGTCTACCGGTTATAATGCAAATATTACTGTTACAAATAATACAAACACAAATTATGGTAAAAATTGGAATATAATTTCTAATATATCAAGCAATGTGAAAATTACATGGTGTGATAATTTTAATTATAAAATAAATAACAATCAAGTTATTTTTTCCCCCAAATCATATATAGAACCTTTAAATTCTAATAAAAAAATAATTTTCAATTTCGGAGGTACAGGAAATATATTAAATAATTTTAATTTTAATAATTCTCCACCAACACCAACACCAACTCCAACTCCAACTCCAACTCCAACACCAACACCAACACCAACACCAACACCAACACCAACACCAACACCAACACCAACTCCAACACCAACACCAACACCAACTCCAACACCAACACCAACACCAACACCAACACCAACTCCAACACCAACACCAACACCAAATAAAAAACAAAAAAGAGTTGTGTATTTAGGGTATTGGCTTGATAATAGTAATATTGTTCAAATTGTAAATTCTTTAAAAAATGCAAATATTACACATTTATTACTTACATTTATAGTTCAACCAAATAATACCAAATCATTATCTGGAGAAGGATATATGTTAGATGCATTTAAATCTTTATCTATCGAAAATCAAAATTTATTAAAAAATAATTTTAAAATCGGTGTAAGTTTAGGTGGGGCAATATCTATTCCAGTTCCGTATTCAAATACTTTTTCACCTTCAAATAGTTATTATTTTAATAATCCAAAAAAATACGCACAAGATTATTATAATTTAGTAAAAGGTGTCGGGTTAAATAATTATTTTGATTTAGATATTGAACATATTAACGATAAATTTTCCGAATGTGCAATATTTTTGGGTGAAGTATGCAAAGAACTTAAAAATCTTAATCCAAAATGTGAAATATCCCATGCTCCTCAGCCACCATATTTTTGCCCACAATTTGGAAATGTATATAATTTAATTTATAAAAATTATAATCAATATTTTGATTGGTTTAATATTCAATATTATAATAATGGACCTTCAAACACATTTGAACAAATTTTTATTAAATCATATGAAAATGTAGCACCTAATAGTTCAGTTTTAGAATTAATAAAATCAGGTATAAAACCAAGTTATTTAGTTGTTGGAAAAACAATAAAAGGAGAATCAAATTCGGATAATGGGTACGTAGATCTTTCAGAAATGACTAATATAATAAAACAATCATTTTATACAGAAAATTTAAAAGAATGGTGTAATACAGCAGGAGAAATGATTTGGTATTTTAATACACAACAATCTCCAGTTGATACAGGAAATAACAAAGATTTATTAAATTATTTTAACACGATTTCGAAGTTTTAATCTCCAAAAATATTTTTGATTTTTTTTCTTAACCTGTTATTGTGGTTAAGAAAAAATACAATGACGTAAATTTACAGACTAAAGTTTTAAATTATACATATTTTCTTCTCGATTTTCTTTTTTTACTACGTTTTCTTTTACCATCTTGTAATTCAAAATAATTTCTTGTGTTAAATATTCGTGTTCCATATCTTGTAGTAGGAGTAATAACAGCGTCCTCGTTATTTCTAATTTTATAACATTATCGAATAAATACATAGTATCTGAAACTTTTTTTCGAAATGTTCCTATATATGTTTCGCGAATATCATAAAGGTCTATCGTATAATTTGTGGATTTTCCATTTTTATTTAATTAAAGAATTTTATTTTATTATCGACCTATATTCTTTTATTTCCATGAAAGTCTTTACAGACCTATTATAAAATTTAGATATTAACACAATGACTTTTACGTGATCTTTTTTTACCCGAAGGGCAAACTTTTCTTAATCTGCCAGTTTTACGATTTAATTCATATCCAGGGTTCAAAGATTTTCTTCTTGGGGAACGAGACCATATTTTGACACAATGTCCTTTACGAGAACGAATTTTTCCGGGTGGACAAGCTTTAAGCGAACCGTCGCGTAAATAGGACCTTCGTTTAGTAACTTTTTTCATACTTCTTAATTCTTTTCTACTTGACTGTTTGACTTTTGCTGATTTTCCGATTCTATGCCATGTAATAGATTTAATGGGTGCATAATACCATGTATTCGGTGTTTTACGTGTTTCAGTTCTTATCATTTTATTAATAAATATATTTTATTTTTATTTCAATTTTTTGTTTTTCTGAATAAATAAAATATATTTATTAATAAAATGATTGATAAAAATATGATTGGTGGAATCATAGGTATTATAATTATTGTAATTATCGCATCTATAATATTTATACCAGAAACAAATAAAATTTTAATCGATTCAATTAAAAAATTAATGTCACTTATTACACCGACGACAATGACAGAAGAATCACCAACAACTGTAGCACCAACGACAACTGTAGCACCAACGACAACGGTAGCACCAACGACAACGGTAGCACCAACAACGACACCGATACCAATACAACTTATAATATCAAGTTTGTATATAAATAAAAAAACAACTAATCCAATTTTTAGACAAATTACAACTAATATTAAAAATTATTATTTGAGTAAATTTATATTATGTATTTTATCTGCGGATGTTACTGATAATGATGAAACAATTACAATTAAAACATCAAGTGAATATTATTTACAAGCAGATATATCAGTACAAGGTTTCAATTTAAGAGTTCCAAATGATATTATACTTGAAAAAGTTAAAAATATAATTATTGATGGTGTTCGTTTTGATAATGTGACAAAAAAAATACATGGAAAAGAAATTATATTTCCTGAATTAACAGCTCAAAATATATATGAAAAAATAAAAAATTCGTATATGGAATTTTATAACATAACTTTTAGTTTAGATTCTACAACAAATACTGAAGATAATGTTGCATATGTAAAAACAATTCCATATCTTCCATCGATTGAAACACCTAAACCTATTTTCATATCTTTACAATTAGAAAAGTATGATAATACATTTTTTATCACATCTACAGGAAAAACGCCTGTTTGGCCATCTAAAGGAAGAACGCCTGTTTGGCCATCTTTAGTAATTACAAAAAATTTTTTACAAAATGATGTAAAATCTATAGTTATTGATGAAAAAATAAAAATTGATAATATAATTAATCAAGACTTAATCAGAGCAATGGATTTTAAAGACCAAACATTTGGTAATAATTTATTTAAATTTGACATTAACCAAATAACACTTTTACCACCACCGACAACTGCACTGCCAACGACGACGGTAGAGTCAACAATGAATACTACTATGACGACGAACTCAAATACTATTGTTCTACCAGAAAATTATGATCTTTTATCATCTGTAAAAAAATTTTTAGTATTAATAACTCTTGAGTTTAATCATTCCGACGTAATCATAATTGAACAATTACAAAATATTTTAAAACCATTTGAAACTGATAATTGTAAAATCGTTGATTATACAAATACGGATTCTCGTTACTATAGTTTTAAGATTATTAAATTATTATTTTATATTAAAGAAAATCCACGATATATTAAAGAAAATCCACAATATAAAGTTGAAGATATTATATCCTTAGCAATACTTATATTATTAATGAGTAAGGTGGAATACAATTCTGATGATGATACAGTAAAATTACAGGATAGTGCTATAAATAAAATTAATGAAGAATATGCATTAATTAATAATAATAATTTAACTATTAATCTGGATGGTAGAATAAATTTTTCAGAATTAGAAAAATATGCAATGATAATGTTTGATTTTGATGATAAAACTAATACTAAAATAAAAAGAATGATAGGCGAAGATTTTTTTAATAAAATAATGGCAACACAAATATGTATAAATACAGTTGAATCGTATATAGGTATAATGTAAAAACTTCATTAATTTTTCTGAAAAAAATTGAATTTTAATTTTATGTATATAATTAAAATTCACCACAAATGTCTGTATTACGTTATGAATATATTATTGATTTTCTTATCAAAGAAAATAAAGAATTGAAAAAAGAAAATAAAGAATTGAAATATAAAATGACATCGATGATAGAACATCAAAATGATGATAATGATATTGTTTTTTCTTTTCTTGATGATGATACTGAGACTGTCAATAATGATGATGTTGAGACTGTAGCACTTGACGATGAAACTCAATTTTTACCTGATGAAAAAGGTGAACTTCTAGATATTGATATAACAGAACAATTCGAAGAAGAAAATGAAAATTCTGTGGATAAATTTAAAGTATGGCTTTTGAATCATTCCAATAAAAATGTTATCATTTCTCGCATTCATCAAGACCAATTGTTAAGTTGTCATGATGGTTGGTATTATAGATGTAAAAACACTGGTCGTGGGTGGGGAATTTTAGCAGATAATAATTTAGAATATAATGATTTAGCATCTAAAGTTATTGGTAAAACGTTATTAAATCTTATTCGTCCTATAAATTTTACCGGTAATTTTATTGTTTATCAGTTTGTTGTTGATAAAAATGGTAAAACGATTTATGAAGATATTGACGTTTCTCTATGTGAATTTATTGATAAATTTGACGACTGTATTAGACTACAATCTAAGAGTGAATTTTAAATTGAATTTTTTATTTAGCTTGTAAATAAAAAAATTAGATGACATCTTTCAAACAACACGATTCCGTTTTTTATTATGAACCAACTGATTACAAAAAATCAGAACTCATTGCTTCATTCGATTTAGACTGGACATTAACATATAATGAAAAACACTTATTTCCTAAAGAAGTAGATGATATTTATATTTTTCCGAATCGAAAGCAGGTTTTGGAAAAACTTATCGAGGATGGATATAATATTGTAATATTTACAAATCAATTTGCCAAAACAAAAAAAGAAAAGCAGAAAAAAGTTGAACGATTAACGACTTTTATTGAAAAACTCAATTTACCTGTTTGTGTATATATTTCTACAGAAAAAGATAATTATAGAAAACCAGATATTGGAATGTGGAATCTCTTTAAAAGAGAAAGAGAAATAAAAAATGTTATGTTTATCGGAGATGCTTTAGGTCGTCCACAAGATTTTTCTGATAGTGATAGAATATTTGGTGAGAAAATTAACGCTGAGATAAAATCACCTGAGGATTTTTTTGGAAAGTCGGAAATTCCTTCATTTAAAAATGATAAAGAATTAATTGTATTTGTAGGAATGCCAGGTAGTGGTAAAAGCACGTTTTATCACACAAATTTAAAAGAACATATTCACATTGAACAAGATAAAATAGGAACACGTAAAAAATTACTCAAAGAACTTGATAATTCTTTATTAACAGGTAAGTCAATTGTTATTGATTCAACAAATCCAATTCAAGAAAATAGATTAGAATATTATGAAAAAGCAAAGAAACATAATTACAATATAAAAGTGATATATTTTCTTGTGAATGGAACAGGATTCAATAAATTACGAGAAAAACCGGTTCCTGATATAGTTTATCATATTTATTTTAAAAAACTGGAACCACCGACTATAGAAAATACACCAGGTGAAATTATTTATTTTTTCTGAAAAAAGTAGGTCAAAAAAATTGAATTTTTATTTTATGTAAAAAATAAAAATTCACCTGCTCTATCAAACAATATACAATGAACGCCGACAACGCTCTCAGTTTTTCTGCCTCTGAAGTTTGTATTATGACTGATGAAGAATTAATTAATAATTTTGTAAAAATTTGCACAGTATCCAGTTTACAATGTAAACATTGCTGTAAAAAAAGAAATAATGAATTTTATCGTAAAATAAAAAAGCATGAAATGGAAATAAAAAATCAAGAAAAGTTACTTGAGAAACTTGATAACAAGTATAATGAAAAAATTCATTACGATTGTATAAATATATGTAATGAATTAATAAAAAAGAGAATGCTTGAAGGTAGAGCAACTGGAAAATACAAATTAAGAGAATTACCAGGTGAAAATGAGCTTGTCGTCGAACCACCAGTTGAACCAGTCATTTTTACAATTCCAGAAATATGTAAAATTGTAAATGATTTAGATATATTAACTAAAAGAATACAAGAATTAAGTTACTGAAAAAAATGGAAAAATAAAAAAAGTTGAAAAATTGAATTTTGATTTTATGTTTATAATCAAAATTTATAATACTTCGTTAAAATGTACGAATCGGAACATCCCATCGCTGTTATGATTAAGTATCGTCTTTTTTCGAAAATTAATGACGGATATGGAAATTTGTCTTTTATGAATTGGTATTTTTATTATGGTGGTATTTATAAAGGATTTCAGAATGATAGTGTTAATGATAGACGTAATAGGGTTCATAGTAAGTATAGATATTGGAGGAATAACGATTATTATGATGTGCATCCTCTCGCTTATATGATTCGTCGTTGTTTTGCTAATTATGAGTTTATGATTAGATATAATATACCTTTTATAGAGTGGTATTTTTATTATAGTCGTGATTTACGCAGATTAAGATATATGCGTCGTAATAATTATAAGTATAAGTATCGGAATAAGTATAGTTATTGGAGGAATGATGCACATGTTTATATAATTCGTCATTGTCTTGATGAATATATGGATTATTTTATTAATAAACCTTTACCTTTTATAGAGTGGTATTTTTATTATAATGACGAGTTAACGCATATTATTCTTAGTCGTAGACGTCGTAATAAGTATAGATATTGGAGTAACGCTCACGTTGAAAATGTTGAAACATGCGTCGACAGAGAACGTCTTGAGAGCCTTCATCGATACTATACAGAGAAAAAAAATGAAAATTGAAAAAAAAGTTGGAAAAATTGAATTTTTATTTTATGTTAACTATAAAAATTCACTTGATATACATTAGTATATTCTACAATGAATGCTAACATTGCTACCAACGACCAACCAACTTGTAACCATATTTCGAAAAAAGGTAAAAATTGTCAAAAAAAAGCGAATTATGGTGGTTTTTGTAGTAATCATAAGGGAAATCCTGATCTTCTCCCTGAAGAAGTTCGTAATATGACTTACGTTCAATTACTTGAAGCCTCGGAAATATTAGATTTTAATTTAAATTCTAAACAAGATAAAAATCGTAAAATTGAAGAAAAAAATATTGAAGATTATATGGAAAAAATTCGTAGAGTAGGTGAAGAATATGGTTTATATTATAGAATGACTTTTGAAATAAATGATTATGAACAAAGAAAAAATGATAGTGATAATCCTACGAATAATTCATATTCTGTTCGATTAAATGAATTACGTGGCAAACTTTTATCTGGTTTAGAATTACATCGAGACAATAGACAAGAATATAATATTAATTATGTAAATTATTGCGAAATTCGAGAAGAATATTATCAATTAATAGATAAAAGAACAAATATTTTGTTATCATCAAATAAAATTAAAAAATCTAATCCATGGAAACATAAAAAAAATATAGAATTACCTCTACCTGATGAAGATTTTGACGATGATATATTTGAAGATGCATTAGAAGTCCCTGTAGAAGTCCCTGTAGAAGTCCCTGTAGAAGTCCCTGTAGAAGTCCCTGTAGAAGTCCCTGTAGAAGTCCCTGTAGAAGCCTTTGTTCAGGTAGCTATACCAGTAATTCCAATTGTAATTGGTATTCCTATACAATTAATATATTTTCCAATACAATATTATCAACCAATACAATATTATTGTCCACCACCAATTAATGCTTGTTAAAAAATAAATAAAAAATTTGAATTATGTATTAAAAAATACATAATACACACAGATTACAAAATAATTTAAAAATAGAATCGAGAAATGTATATGTGATTTTATCTTGATTTCCTTTTTGATTTTGTTTTTTTCTTAGATCTTGATTTTGTTTTAGGCGGCGATCTTACATTTTTTTCAATAATATCAGAATCATTATAATCATAACTATGGAAATTTTCCGTAACAAATGCAATTTCTTTATTAGTTAAATTTAATGATTCTTTAATATCATCCATCGTTTTGTATTTTTTTTCAGAAGTCAGATTTGGAATATAATCAAATAAATAAGGTAAATTATTATTTCCAGTTAATCTAAGCCCCCAAACAATAAATGAAAATAATTTACTTTTGCTTAATTCAATCAAACTTTTACTTGGTCTAAGAATAATAATAGGTGATTGTGATGGTCCGTATTCACCTTGTTTATCATAAAAAACATACGGAACACCTAAACCATTTATTAATAATTTTGGCGTAGATAATAAACTATGTTTTTTAAATGATTTAAAGACTCTCTTACCTTTTTCAGTAATTAAATGAAGTATTTTATATTTTCCTTTCGAATTAAAAAGTTCTGATTTAATTGATGACATTTCTGTATCACGAAAAGCTTCAACTTTACCATATTTTTTAACTTTACTATATATTTTATCAAATATTGTGTAACCAAAATTAGGAATATGACGATTCATATCTAATGATGGAATCGTATACTTAATATTATATTCATCATCAATAACAGTTTTTCCCTTTTTATTTTTTTGATATATAAAAGAATCTACTCTACCTTGTATTTTAAATAATTTAAATGTATCTTTTGCACCATATATTTTAATGTGTATAAAATGACCTTTATTATCTATAAATAATTTATTCATAGGCGTGTCATATTCACGATAAGATGGAGGACATATATAAGAAATAATTCCATTTGGTTTTAATAAATTTAATCCTTCTTCTGTAAATATAATATGAGTCCGCTTAGAACCATTTGTTTTAATACCGCCAATATTATAAGGCGGATTTCCAATAACACAATCATATGATTTAGGCCAGTTTATTTTATCAGTATTTAACTTTAAAAAATCACCGCTATGAATATTTGGAATAGCATCAGGACATAATTTTTTAAAAATATTTTTACATATACGCACACTGTTTTTATTTATTTCGACCATATAAATCATATTTTCAATTATATGCTTTGCTCTTTTTTTTTCATTCTTAATATCTAATCCATCCATTAATTTAAAAAATAAAACGATAGAAAAATTTCCTATACCTGAAGCAGGGTCTAACCATTTACAAGATGAATCTGACCATATATTTTTAGGAAATTGTGAATATAAATCATCTATCATTACTATAGGAGTAAATACCTCACCTAATTCTGTTTTTTCTTTTTCTTTTGAAGGTAAATATTCTTCGATTATTTTATAAATTTCGTTTTCTTTCATTTATTTAATACAATAAAAAAAAAATTGAATTTTATTATACACAGCAATGAATTTTTAGAAATGTCTATTAAACCAAAAACCGCGTTTTTTATATTTTTAGATGATTTTGCCATATTACATAGAGCAGAATATCATATATTTACAGCTGCTGCGAGTGAAGCTTGGAGAGAATTAGATAAAAATACAAAAGAAAATTATGAACAGTTGTCGAAATTACAACTTCAAGAATATAAAATTAAACAAAAAATGACTCTGATATGATTTTTTCTAAAAAATTTCAGAAAAAATTAGGTCAAGAAAAAATTGAATTTTTATTTTATGTATAAAATTAAATTTCAGACATGCCTAAGACTGCGTTTTTTATATTTTTAGATGATTTTGCCATATTACATAGATCAGAATATAATAGTTATCATGTATTTACAGCTGCTGCGAGTAATGCGTGGAGAAATTTAGATAAAAATACAAAAGAAAATTATGAACAGTTGTCGAAATTACAACTTCAAGAATATAAAATTAAACAAAAAATGACTCCGATATGATTTTTTCTAAAAAATTTCAGAAAAAATTAGGTCAAGAAAAAATTGAATTTTTATTTTATGTATATAATAAAAATTTACAGCATCTATCTAACAACAATGTCAGGAAATATTATCATTATCGAAAACGCACTACTTCTTTCTTCATTCAATGGAATTACCCGCGATGACTGGTGGGGTGATATCGCAGAAAAAGAAGAACTTATGAAAGAAAATTATGATCGTGTTGATTTTCTTTTGGAAGTGAAAAGAAACTATGCTCATGGTGATTTTCTCGTAGAATTACAAGAAGAATTCCAATATCG
>Ga0247844_1007688_pt1 | contig 12072 bp, 10 predicted proteins | sample LaCtaG_FD_192421 | JGI IMG/M metagenome (GOLD analysis project Ga0247844, IMG submission 192421) | Freshwater microbial communities from meromictic Lake La Cruz, Castile-La Mancha, Spain - LaCruzMarch201714.5m_1 | ecosystem: Environmental > Aquatic > Freshwater > Lake | place: Spain: Castile-La...
TTTTGGTAGTGCCATATATATGTATTTATATTATGACCCAAAGATAATAAAAAAAATCCAACTATCAAAATTGGACTATTTTATATATACAATTGGTATTAGACCTATAGAAACATTGCCATGAAACTTTTTATTATCACCATCTTTGGAATAAATATCTACAACCGACGAAAGACGCCCACCAAACCGAGCAGGAAAACTTCCTTTGTAAAGCGTCACATTTTTAACTGCATCAGCATTAAAAACAGAGAAGAAACCAAAAGCATGATTAGGGTTATAAACTGGTACGCCATCAAAGAGCATCAAATTTTGATCTGGACCGCCACCACGCACATACATTCCTGCAGCACCTTCGGTACCAGCTTTAACACCAGGCAGTAGTTGCAATGCTTTTATCACATCGGTTTCACCAAAAAGACTGGGTACAGACTTAATCTGAGCAATAGGTATATCTATGGCACTCATTTGCGACCCTTTAACACCAAGTTCTTTCAGATTCCCAATAACGGTTACCTCTTTCAACTCATTGGTTTCGCCCATTTTGATGTTTATAACAGTGTCTTTGGTCAGATTAAAAGCCCGCAACTGTGCACCGTAACCAACATAAGAGTACACCATATTCACATTACCTTTAGGCAGGGTGAGGGAGTAAAAACCAAAGGAGTTACTCACAGCACCTTTTTTTGTGCCAGAATCGTACACCGATGCACTAATCATTGTTTCACCATTTTTACCATCGGTAATGTAACCACTAACGGTGAAGCTCTGCGCATGTAAACACACCGAGAAAAACAAGAAAAGATTTAGAGATACAAAAAACTTTTTCAAGAAATTCATTTTAAAAATTTTAAGATAAATACTTAATTCAATCAGTTAACAAACGCATAGAAATTGGATATATTGTTTAACCAAAGAAAAAAAATGATTAAACATGCACCACAAAACAAAAAACACATTACCAATAATTAATTAATGTTTGGTTAAAAATCTGCACAAAAATACTGATTTACCAAATAAAAGGCCGTCCAAATCGTACAAAAAAACGTCCAAAAGGTAAAAATCTTCGTCCAAAAGGTTAACGAAATTGGACGAAGAAATACAAAAGTCTGAAAACCAGCACAATGACAGACCACTACACATTACTACACTTTTTATCACATCAAAGGGTCAATATTTTTGTTGCAGAACTCAATATCAGAAAACTTTGACTTTAGTAATCTAACCGCAACATTTTTTGGAACGCAAAAAAACACAAATACCACAAATTTTCGCAAATCTACTTTTTCTGAAACAACAATATTTGTGCAACATGATGATTATAAGCTAATTAAACGAGAACTCACAATAAACTTATGCAAAGACAAAATCAACAGATCACTGATAATCAGATAGATATATTTACAACGAACCATTATTACAAAATGTAATGACAAAATTGAGTTCATAAAACATCATAACTCAAACACATAAAAAAAGCTACCTGACAAATGCCAGATAGCTTATAAGAAAATTGTTCGTAGAGCTTATTTCCATTTAATAGAATGACCTTTGGAAGTAGCACGACCGAACGTTAAAATATATGCACTAATCAGTGGAAGCAGGATATCAAACAATAGTAAAGTGCTTACAAATCTTTTGCTGCCAAAATGTTTTGCCGACCGATTGATGATAATTAACTGCATTACAAATCTAGCCAAAAACAGTACCGCAGCAGAAACCAAAGTAATTAAACCTCCAAACACGAGCAATCCAATCAACGAAAGATAAAAGAAACCCCGTGACAGAGGTTCTAATGCCAACCTAAACTTACTACTTGCGCTGTAAAATGAAGATACTGAAAGATGTCTTTCCTTTTGATAATACCACCCCTTTAGTGTTTGATGCGGGTGCGATAGTGTAATGCTTTCTTGCGCAACTTCAACCCTTGTATTTTCGGCAGTAGCAGCTTTATTTACCATCAAATCATCATCGCCCGATTTAAGATGCAAAGTGGAAGCAAAACCCTTTTGATCAAGAAAAGTTTGTTTGCGATATGCCATATTTCGGCCCACTCCCATGTAAGGCGAGCTAGAATAAGCCATACCTAAATACTGTAAGCCAATGAATAATGTGTCGAAATTGACAAGTTTATTTACAAAGCCTTTTTTCTCGAAATACGCACCATAACCCAATACAAACTCGGTACCATGTGTAAAGTTACGTGCCATTTTGGCAATCCACTTTTTATCATTGGGCACACAATCTGCATCGGTGAACAAAAGCCATTCGTACTTTGAAGCCTTTACTCCAAGGGTAATCCCCAACTTTTTTGTGCTTAAATTATTGGCACCTACTGGAACAAAAGTAGTTCTTAGGTTAGGGTATTTCTCGCAAAATTCTTTGAGCAAATCAGTAGTTTCGTCTGTAGAGCTATCATTCACTACAATTACCTCAACCGTAGGATACTCTTGTTCCAGCACTTGCGGAAGGAATTGTCTTAAATTATCTGCCTCATCTTTTGCACAAATAATTATAGATACAGGTGGCTGCTCTCTAGAAAAACTGACATTGCCGTTCCTCTCCTTTTTGGTCAAACGCAGTACACCATTCATGTATCGGATATAAAAATACAATTGATGACTAAATGCCAACAGCATCAATCCCAACAGAATGATTTCAATAAGAGCAAACGGGAATCCAAAAATTTCCATAATTGATAATTAGAAACAAATTAAAAAAAAGAAAATGAAAGCAAACTACATTAATTCGTCCGAGGTATAAGCTTTAGGCAATTTTCTCAAATTATATTGCGAAGCCATAATTTCTCCATAAGCACCTGCCGAGCGCAATGCAATGATATCGCCCCTTTTGGTAGCGTTCATTTCATACTCTTTGGCAAAAGTATCAGACGATTCGCAAATTGGCCCAACAACATCATATGCCTCAACAGCCTCATTTGAACTTAAGTTTTCAATTCTATGATAAGCTTGGTACAATGCTGGACGAATCAATTCTGTGAAGCCTGCATCCAAAATTGCAAATTTCTTAGAAGTTCCTTGTTTGATATACAGTACTTTAGAAATCAAACTTCCACATTGAGCCACTACCGCACGTCCAAGCTCAAAATGCAAAGTTTGGTGAGCTTGCAGTGTCAAATGCTCTCTAAATACTTTGAAATAAGCTTCAAAATCCGGAATAGGAAAATGATTTGGGTGCTCATAGTTGATACCTAAACCACCACCAACATTGATATGATTCAAGACAACTTGACGTGAAGCAAAATGCTCTTGAATTTCGTTCACACGCACACAAAGTCCTTGGAATGAGGTCATATCAGTTATTTGCGATCCAATATGGAAATGTACCCCAATCAGTTTTACGTTTTTAAGTTGCTCAAATTGATCGATAACCAAATCCAATTCAGACATATTAATACCAAACTTATTTTCGCTCAAACCTGTAGTAATATAATGGTGGGTGTTTGCACTCACATTAGGGTTGATGCGCAAAGCCACATTGGCCACTTTGCCTTTTGCCAAAGCCAATTCATTAATTATTTCAAGTTCTGGGATAGACTCTACATTGAAACAAAAAATATCGTATTCCAAACCAAGATTAATTTCCCAATCAGCTTTTCCTACACCTGCAAAAACAACTTTTGAAGGAGATATGCCCGATTTAATGGCTGCCTCTACTTCGCCGCCACTTACACAATCGGCACCTAAACCGGCATCTTTGATTACATTCAAAACACTTGGGCTCACATTGGCTTTCATGGCATAATGCACCTGAAAATTAGACGCTTCGGTTTGTTTATTTATCTCGGCCAAAGTAGCACGCAACACATTTAAGTCATAATAATAGAAAGGAGTTTGTATTTCCTGAAATTTTTCTACTGGATAATTTGCTTTTATCATTTTGTTTATTTGTTTTTTTAGGAATGAATAATAAATGAATCTTTATAAAAAAAGAACAACCGATAAAAAATAATTTTATCGGTTCTACTTTAAGCGTATTAATTAAAAAGTGTCTGGCTCAGTGCATTAAGTGCCCTCTTTTTATCTTCGGCTTTTACCAAAAAAGAGATATTATAATTGCTTCCTCCATAGGAAATCATTCTAACAGGGATATCACTCAATGCGCCTACAACTTTTGCTTGAAAACCCACATTTTCGTAAGGCATGTCACCTACAACACATATAATCACCATATTGGCATCCACTGTAACGGTACCAAATTTTTTAAGGTCGTTCACTATTTCAGTCAAACGTTTGGAATTATCAATACTTACCGAAACGCCAACTTCCGAAGTGGTAATCATATCAATAGGAGTTTGATAGGACTCAAAAATTTCGAATACCTTACGCAAAAAACCATGTGCTAAAAGCATTCTGCCCGATTTTATTTTAATGGCAGTAATGCCATCTTTTGCTGCTACGGCTTCTACTTTGCCATTTTTACCTTTGGTAGTAATCAATGTACCAGGCGCTTTGGGCTCCATAGTATTTAACAAACGTACAGGGATGTTGGCCAATTTAGCAGGAAGTATACATGTGGGATGTAAAATTTTTGCACCAAAATAAGCCAATTCTGCCGCTTCTTCAAAATGCAAAACAGGTACTGGTTTGGTATTTTCAACAATCCTAGGATCATTATTGTGCATACCGTCAATATCTGTCCAAATTTGAATCTCGTCCGCAACTACCGCAGCACCAATAAGTGAAGCAGTATAATCACTTCCTCCACGTTGAAGATTATCTATCTCACCATAAATATTTCTACAAATAAAACCTTGTGTTACATAAATAGTTTTATCGGGCACAAGGGCCATTTGTTTGGTAATATTCTCTGCAATAAACGCTGTATCGGGTTCTGAATTTTTATCAATTCGCATAAATTCTAATGCGGGTAATAATGCACTGTTTTCACCAATTTCTTGCAAATAAAGTTGAAACATAGCAGTAGAAAGCATTTCCCCAACAGCCAAAACAGCTCTTTCTTCAAACAAAGTAAAAACTGATTTAGAAAATGCACGTAAATAGTCAAACTGTTTTTTTATTGCAATTTTCGCTTCCGACTTACAACTATCAGTGCTATAAAGTTCTTGAATTTCTTCGTGATATTTTTGTTCCAAAGCATTAATACGTTCAATTCCACCTGTGGTATTGCCCTTGTACAAATAATCGGAAAACTCTACCAAACAATTTGTTGTGCCTGACATGGCAGACAAAACCACTATTTTTTGATCACCATCACAAATAAGTTTTGCTACCTCTTTCATCCTTGCGGCTGAACCTACGGACGTTCCTCCGAATTTTAATACTTTCATTTCTTTTGGTTTATAATGTGTTTAGACAGAATCAAATCAACCACAAAAGTACTGATTATTTCTTAATTATTCCCTTTTGACTACCCGATAATTTACCTTATATTTGCAAAAAAATAGCGGATTTTGATTTTTTCAATCCAATGTTGGGTACACTCCGACAAGTCATTTTGAACGCAAATTACGCAAATAAGCGCAAATTCATATTAAATATGATTGGGATATACTACTGAATAAGAATAGATTAATAGCTTTTCTTAGTTGCCACAATTTGCAAAATTTGCGTTCTACCCTTTTTCGGAATGAGCACAATTTATATTTATTTACCACCTTGTTATTGCAAATAGTTCATTGCACTAAGATGAATTATGACAATAAAAAAAAGGAAAAACAATTAAGCTTTTCCTTTTTTTTGAAAAATGGGTGGGAGACGGGGCTCGAACCCGCGACTTCTGGAACCACAAACCAGCGCTCTAACCAACTGAGCTACAACCACCATGTTTAACGGGTGCAAAGATAACACAGATATTAATTTTATGCAACATTTTCATTAAAAAAAATCACATTTTTCTCAAAACACTCATTATCAATACAAAACAGACCACAAATAGATGAACTATATACACATATCACCAAAAACTGACCAAATAACCAAAGAAATATTAGTAAAAATTCGTCTTTCAATGAACGGAGTTACTGCCGAAAGCATGACAAATGGAGGAATTGTTTACAAAAAAAACTACGGTGTAGCTATTCATCGCATCAAAGAAATTGCTCAATTTTATCCAAAAGAAAAAAACTTGGCCGACAACCTTTGGCAATTATCCATTCGCGAAACAATGATAATGGCCACCTTATTGCAACCTGTTGAAACTTTCAACAAATCAATGGCCGAAAAATGGTGCGCCTCAATAAATCAACTTGAATTAGCAGAACAGGCGTGCATGAATCTCTTCTCCAAACTGCCCTATGCAGATGAGTTATGTTTGTTGTGGACAAAATCTGCCAACATTTGGCAAGCCACCACAGGTTTTTTATTGGCATCAAGATTATACAACTCTCTTTCTGATGAAAATATCCATACAATTACCGCAACTGCATTGAGCCTTTGTACCCACCCCAACTATCATTTATATAAATCCATAGCACTTTGTTTGGGCCGTTTTTGTAGAACTAACAAAGAATTAGCACTTAAAATTTTATCAGAAATTGAAAAAAACAAAGATACAGAATGCCATAGTTGGGCTTATATCTTTACTGAAGTGAGAGAAGAAATGATATTTTTGGATATTTTATAGAGTGCGTTTGCACAAAATGTTGTACTTTTGTAGTCACCAGATTAGTTAAAATGGCAGAAGAAAATTCTCTTGAGGAAATAAAGGCTAAATTTACACAATATCTCACTGAGGGTCAACACCGAAAGACACCAGAAAGATATGCAATTCTTGAATGTATTTTTCACCACAAGGGGCACTTTGACGCAGAAATTATTCATTCAATTTTATTAGAAAAATACCGAGTAAGTCTTGCCACTGTTTATAACACGTTTGATATTTTGCTAAATTACAGGCTAATTATGCGCCTTAATCCTGGCGACAAACTAGCTCAATACGAAAAAACATTTGGTGCGGAATCATTATACTCTTTGGTATGTATTAAATGTGGCAAAATAAAAAGTTTCTCGGACAAGCAACTGAGGATAGCAATTCAAACTAAGACGTTTGCTAAATTTGACACGTCACACCACACACTCAACATTTATGGTCTTTGTAGCAAATGTAAAGCACAAAACAATATTTTGCAATCAAAATAATACCTTAGCACATACTCAACAATAAAACTTGGGCAATTAAAAGTGTAATTGTCATTAAATAGATGCCTCATGTGTTCAAAAAAAATATGAACACAAAACGGTATGATTAAATTTTCACAAAACCCTCTCTGCATCCCCAATGGGAGCTGGAGGCTAAATTAAAAACAGATGAAGGTAGATGTTTTACTTGGTCTCCAATGGGGCGACGAAGGAAAAGGGAAAGTAGTAGACGTTTTAACGCCAAACTATGATTTAATTACACGATTTCAAGGTGGTCCAAATGCAGGTCACACATTGGAATTTGAAGGAAAAAAATTCGTATTGCGCTCCATTCCATCTGGAATTTTTCAGGGCGGAAAAATTAACATCATTGGAAATGGTGTAGTTTTAGACCCTGCACTTTTTAAAGCTGAAGTGGATAAATTGGAGGAGTCTGGCCACAATTTAAAAGAACGCTTAAAAATCTCAAAAAAAGCGCACTTAATTTTACCTACCCACCGCTTACTTGATGCCGCCTACGAATCCGCCAAAGGAAATGCAAAAATTGGCACAACAGGCAAAGGCATTGGACCAACTTATACCGACAAGGTGAGCAGAAATGGTCTTCGTGTAGGTGATATACTTTACAATTTCGAAGTCAAATACAAAGAAGCTATTGCAAGACACATTCAAATACTTAAACAATACAACTTTGAATATGATTTAGCAGAACTCGAAAGCGCTTGGTTTGAAGGCATTGAATGTATCAAATCCTTTGAATTAATTGATAGCGAACATATAATTAATGATGCAGTAAAATCCGATAAACGCGTATTGGCAGAAGGTGCACAGGGTACCATGCTTGATATTGACTTTGGATCATACCCTTTTGTAACATCATCTAACACCATTTGTGCGGGTGCTTGTACAGGTTTAGGTATTGCTCCTAATAAAATTGGTGAGGTATTTGGAATTTTCAAAGCTTATTGTACCCGTGTGGGAAGCGGTCCATTTCCTACCGAACTTTTTGATGAAGATGGCGACAATATGCGCAAAATTGGATTTGAGTTTGGTTCAGTAACTGGCAGGCCGCGCCGATGCGGTTGGGTAGACTTGGTAGCGCTCAAATATGCTATCATGATAAACGGTGTAACTCAACTTATCATGATGAAAAGCGATGTTATGGATACTTTTGAAACAATAAAAGCGTGCGTGGCATATAAAATTGACGGCCAAGAACTAACTCAATTTCCATACGATTTGAACGAAGGCGCCGAGCCAATATACATTGAGTTTGCTGGCTGGAAAACTGATATGACAAAAATGCAAAACGAAGATGAATTCCCCGAAGAATTTAACGCCTACCTTAGCTTTTTGGAAGAGGAACTAGAAGTGCCAATTAAAATTGTTTCAGTTGGTCCAGATCGTGCACAAACGATTGTAAGGTACGAAGAGATTTAATGATATGAAGTCGACAGACAAAGGTCGACATACGGTGAATAGCTGTTTTTTAATATAATTATCACACAATCTAGTTCTTACTGCATATTTTTAACATTATTCAGGGTCATTGGTTAATACTTATGGCCCTTTTTTCTTTCTATTGATATACGTATCTCTGACAAATTGGCATTTGGCAAGAAAATTGCTACTATAAAAAACATCAATACTAACAATTTAAATTCTACAATTATGCTTATTGGATATGTTATTTTTGGAGTAGTAGCCCTAGTCAGCTGGCTGATACAAAACAATTTAAAATCTAAATTTGACCGATATTCTCAGGTGAGAATATCCAACGGTATGACAGGAAAAGAAGTGGCTCAAAAAATGCTCCGAGATCATGGCATTTATGATGTTACGGTTATTTCTACCGACGGACATTTGACAGATCATTACAACCCTGTAAACAAAACCATCAACTTAAGCGAGAATGTATATTCTGCCAATAGTGTGGCTGCGGCTGCAGTAGCTGCTCACGAATGTGGACATGCGGTACAACATGCTACTGCTTATGCACCGCTTCAGCTACGTTCTCAGTTGGTACCAGTAGTAAGTTTTGCTTCCAACTGGATACAATGGGTGCTCCTTGCAGGCATTATGACAGTACATTCCTTTCCGCAGTTATTATTAGCAGGAATTGTTTTATTTGCCTTTACCACACTTTTCAGCTTTATAACTTTACCGGTGGAAATAAACGCAAGCGACAGGGCACTTGTTTGGCTAAACAGCTCTGGCATTACTAACTACGAGACCCACGATTTGGCAAAAGACGCATTAAAAACCGCCGCTTATACTTATGTTATAGCCGCATTGGGCTCGTTGGCTACATTGGTATACTACATAATGATATATCTTGGTGGTAGCCGAAGAGATTAATGCGGAAATAAAAAAGGACTAGTTAAACGTGTTTTTTGAGTGGAGAAACACTATAATCTTGTTCCGTTTCTAAAAAAATGTACTACCTTTGCAACTCTCAAAAAAAATGGCTCCGTAGTTCAGTTGTATAGAACGTCAGTTTCCGGTTCTGAAGGTCTTGGGTTAGAGTCCCAACGGGGTCACTTAACAAAAATACCTGTTTCAGGTAAAAAAATAAAGGCGGCTATAAGAAATTATAGTTGCCTTTATTTTGTTAAATGCACTTTGCATTAGTAGAGTACTTTTTTTAGAAAGTTTGACAGATATTTCACCCCCAAAACAATCACATTTATAAATAAGATTGCAAACCTATCAGCTTTTTATCATTCTGCTTTTTCCAAAACCAGCCATTTAACTTATTGGTGACATATGCACTACCAGCACCTAGAACGGCACCCGCAAGAACATCTGATGGATAATGCACACCTAAGTTCATGCGAGAGTATCCTACAGAACAAGCCCACAAATAACTTGGCGCAATGATATACCATTTGGGATATTTTATACTTAGTGCGGTGGCAGTGGCAAAAGACAAAGAGGTATGACCAGACGGCATTGAGAGTGATGACACTGATTCAAAAGCAACAATATCATTAGGATAACTTATCGAAGGGCGAGGTCGTCCAATTATTTTTTTCAGACCATAGGTTAACACCCCATCTACGCCAATACTTGCTCCAATATACAATGAATTTTTGAGCATTTCGTCATCTTTCTCTATCAATGCAACTATGCCAATAATTGCAGGTGTAGCAAACGACACAGCGGTAGTGGTATTGGATATAAACTCCGATGCTGTAATTGAACTTGATCCATTTAACGTTTTCAGAAGGTTAATATCAGCATTTTGGGCTTCAACCTGTGTACTAAAAACAAAAAAAGCAACGCAAAGCAGAATAATTGTAGTAAATTTGCACATATTTTTTTTGACACCAAAGATAAAGCAATTTGTTGGAAATTAGAAATGAAATTTTAGTATTGATAGCAGAGTTTTTTCTCAAAATTTAATTGAGCACATTTCCAAAGACTTTAAAAATTAAACACAAAGAGCTTCAAGATATACTATTTACTCAACATATAAAAAGAGACATACATCAGACATTCATATTAAGGTTCATATTTTTGAGAAGAAATTCATCCATCTTTTCCATTCTGTGTACATTAATACAATGCTGAATTTTAATAAATAAAAGAAGAATATGGAATTTGAAATGATAGCCAAGACCTTTAGAGGTTTGGAAGAGGTACTGGCTGGCGAATTAGTGAAAATTGGTGCAAATAATGTGCAACTCCAACGCAGAGCTGTGAGTTTTACTGGCGATAAAGCCATGATGTACAAAGCCAATCTATGCCTACGCACAGCATCGCGTGTGTTGAAACCAATTTTAAGCTTTACAGCTTCTAACCCTGATGAGGTGTATGAGGAGGTAAAAAAAATAAATTGGAGTGACTACATGACAGTGGATTCCACTTTTGCCATAGACTCCACGGTGTTTTCGGAAGAATTTCGTCATTCCAAATTTGTGGCTTACAGAGTAAAAGACGCTATTGCCGATTGGTTTACCGAAAAGTTTGACCGCCGACCATCCGTGCGTTTGGATGGTGCACAAATGATGATAAACATTCATATTGCTGACAAAAAATGCACTTTATCGCTTGATAGCTCTGGAGAATCATTGCACAAACGCGGTTACCGTGTGGCGCAAACCGAAGCTCCGCTTAACGAGGCTTTGGCTGCAGGAATGTTGCTCATGAGCGGTTGGGACGGACAATCGGATTTTGTTGACCCCATGTGTGGATCAGGAACTTTACTCATTGAGGCTACATTGATAGCACTAAATATACCGCCTGGGATTTACCGATCTTCGTTCGCATTTGAAAAATGGGCCGATTTTGACGAACAATTATTTGACGACCTATATAACGATGATAGTTATGAGCGCCCCTTTAACTTCAAAATTTATGGTTCCGACAACTCTCCACGAGCAATAAAAATTGCGGAGCAAAACGTAAAAAGCACTGGATTGAGTAAATACATCGATTTACAAGTAATGCCTATACAAAACCTCGATAACCCAGCGCAAAATTGCATGGTGGTAACCAATCCTCCTTATGGCGAACGTATTACTTCTGACGACATCTATGGACTTTATGCTGCATTGGGTACAACCGTGAAGCACAAGTTTGCTGGTAGTACCGTATGGGTGATCAGTTCTCACGAAGAATGCCTTGACAAAATTGGACTAAAACCATCGGAAAGAATCCGTTTACTGAATGGTGCTTTGGATTGCTGGTATTGCAGATACGATATTTTTGCGGGCAAACGCAACGATTTTGTAGCAGCAAAACGAGTGAACGAGTAAATAGTAGACGAGTTGACAGTAAACGAGTAGACGAAATACTAGTGAAGATTATACAAGTGAATGGGCATTTGCAGTACAATTAAGCTACATGTTTCACTTTTCTACTAATTTCAAAGAAAAAAAGGGGTTCGGGAATATCATTTCCGAACCCATTTTGTTTATAATCTTTGCTAGCTGTAACTTTTTTGTAATTT
>Ga0247844_1007692_pt1 | contig 12066 bp, 8 predicted proteins | sample LaCtaG_FD_192421 | JGI IMG/M metagenome (GOLD analysis project Ga0247844, IMG submission 192421) | Freshwater microbial communities from meromictic Lake La Cruz, Castile-La Mancha, Spain - LaCruzMarch201714.5m_1 | ecosystem: Environmental > Aquatic > Freshwater > Lake | place: Spain: Castile-La...
TGCGGGTGCGGGTGCGGGTGCGGGCGCGGGTGCGGGCTTCGGGACCTCAGCCTTGCGTGGCCCGCCAATCCGCTCCAAGAGCTCCTCAGCCTCCATCTTCCTCGCCGCATCAATCAGCTTCAAAAAAACTCCCACCATCTCCGGCTTCCTCGAGAAGAGCGCCTTCGCCGCCTCCACAACCCCGCGCACATCCCGGCTCTCCAATTCCCCAACCGTCACGCCCAATGCCTTCGCAAACTTCGAAAGCGTCTCCCGCGCCGGATGCCGCTTCCCACTCTCAATGTCACTCAAATGCGCCAAACTTCGAAACCCAACCGCCTTCGAAAGCGCTCTCTGCGTCAGTCCGCGCTCCTTCCGAAGCGTGCGAATAAATTGTCCAAAGGTTTCTTCCATAAAAGGCCAGGGCTTGAATGGATGTTCGCATATCCTGCGAATCAGGCAATGACTTTTTCTTCTGTGACTGCTTCGTTGACGGGGGGTCTTGGCTGAGGTTTGATAGGCCGCCTTATGGCGAAAGACGAGTCGGCGCAGCGCATGGAAAAAATTGTGAGCCTCTGCAAGAGGCGGGGGTTCATTTTTCAGGCATCCGAGATTTACGGTGGGCTGAACGGGTTTTGGGACTACGGTCCGCTGGGTGTTGAGCTCAAGAGGAACCTGAAGGATTTCTGGTGGAAGCGGAACGTGCGCGAGCGCGACGACATGGAGGGGATGGACGGGTCGATCATCATGAACCGGGCGGTCTGGAAGGCATCCGGCCACGAGGAGACGTTCAGCGATCCGATGGTCGATTGCCGGGCGTGCAAATCGCGCCACCGGGCCGACCAGCTCCCCGAGAAGGACGGGGTGAAGTATTGCCCGAACTGCGGCAGCCGGGACCTGACCGAGCCCCGGGAGTTCAACCTGATGCTCAAGAGCTATGCCGGCCCCGTCGAGAGCGAGGACAACCTCGTTTACCTCCGCCCGGAAACCGCGCAGGCCATGTTTGTCCAGTTCCGCAACGTTCTGGATACCTCCCGCCAGAAGCTGCCCTTCGGGATAGCCCAGATCGGCAAGGCGTTCCGCAACGAGATCAACCCGCGCAACTACACCTTCCGGTCCCGAGAGTTCGAGCAGATGGAGATCGAGTATTTCTGCCGCCCGGAGGACGGCCTGCGGCTCACCGACTACTGGCTGGAGGAGCGCCTGCGGTTCTACGCGGACATCGGCATCCCGCGCGAGAAGATCCGGATCAATGACATCCCGGATGGCGAGCGGGCGTTCTACTCGAAGAAGACTTACGACCTCGAATACGACTTTCCGTTCGGGGTGAGCGAGCTCGAGGGCATCGCCTACCGGACGGACTACGACCTCTCGCGGCACATCGAGCACAGCGGGAAGCCGCTCGATTACTACGACGAGGTGACGAAAGAGCGCTTCGTGCCGCATGTCGTCGAGCCCAGCGCCGGGACCGATCGCACCGCCCTCGCCCTCATCTGCGAGGCCTTCGCCGAGGAGGTCGTCACCGATGATAAAGGGCAGTCCGAGACCCGCACCGTCATGCGCTTCCACCCCCGCATGGCCCCGATCAAATGCGGGGTCTTTCCCCTCCTCAAAAACAAGCCGGCCCTGGTCGCCTCCGCCCAGGAGATCGCCAGGTCCCTCCGCGGGGACATGAACGTCTTCTACGACGAATCCGGAGCCATCGGACGCCGCTACCGCCGCCAGGACGAAGCCGGAACACCGTTTTGCGTGACGGTTGACTTCGACACGGTCGGCGAAAACGGGCCGGAAAAAGCGGGCACCGTCACCTTGCGCCACCGCGACTCGATGGCCCAGGAACGCATCGCGATCCCCGACCTCAAAGCCTACCTGCTCGAAAAAATCTCCTGAGCCCCCGGCAAGCCTGCGGTGCCTGGAGCGCCGACCGCCTTCAGGGGGAGACGCGAAGCGTCGCAGGAAATCCGGCGGGCAGGCGAACCGGGCGCCCGGCGGGCATCTGGACGAGGGCGAGGGCCTGGCGGCAGGTGACAAGAAGGGCTCCGTCCGAGGGGCGAAGAATCTCAAACTCCACCCAGAACCGGACCCGGCTCCACTCCGCAATCCGGCCCACGACCCGGATCTCCTCCCCGAGGCGCGCAGGCCGCCGGTAGTCAATCTCGGTGCGCGTCACGACCGGGTGGATGTTCGTGCGCGCGATCTCCTCAAAATCCAGCCCCATCTGGATGGCCAGAAGGGTCCGGGCGGTTTCGATGAACCGCAGGTAAACGATGTTGTGCACAACCCCCCCCGCGTCGGTGTCAAAATACATGACCCTCACATCGGTCGAGATCCGGCAGGCGTCTGGAAGCTCCATGCACCCGATTATTCGCAGCCGCACCGCCACCACAAGGGAAAACCGGGCAAGCCGGCACTCGGATTCGAACCGAGGACCGACGGTTTACAAAACCGTTGCTCTACCACTGAGCTATGCCGGCGAAGCGCGCTGGATCCAACGGGCTTGAAAATTATCGGGAAGGACCTCCCGGCACAAGAGCAAAAGCGCCCGCAACGCGGCCTTCGGGCCGCCATGCCAGGGGGACGCCCAAGCGGGAGGGCATGGCTAGGAAATTGCCGAGCGGACGATCTGCCGGATGAGGTCGGGGCCGCGGTAGACGAAGCCGGTGTAGATCTGGACGAGCGAGGCGCCTGCGGCGAATTTTTCTTTGGCGGCCTCGGCGCTCATGACGCCTCCGGAGGCGATGAGCGGGAGCTGGGACTCCGCGCGGAGGAGGCGCAGGACCTCGGTGGAGCGGAGGCGGAGCGGGGAGCCGCTGAGCCCTCCGGCCTGGTCGGCCTCGTGGGAGATGGCCGAGTGGTCGAGGGTGGTATTGGTGGCGATGAGCCCGTCGAGGCCCTCCTGGCTGGCAAGGGCGGCCATCTCGCGCACGGCGTCATCCGGGAGGTCCGGGGCCATTTTCACGAGGAGCGGTTTTTGGGGGTCGATGGCCCTGAGGGTTTGCACGATGCGGGAGAGCGCGTCGCGGTCCTGGAGTTGTCGGAGCCCCGGGGTGTTCGGGGAGCTGACGTTGATGACGAAGTAGTCGCCGAAGGGGAGGAGGCGGCGGAAGCTGGCGGCGTAGTCGGCGGCGGCGTCCTCGAGCGCGGTGACTTTGGATTTCCCGATATTGATGCCGACGGGCGTCTTCGGCCAGCGCCCGGAGGCCATCTGTTTTTCGAGGCGGGAGGCGACGGCATCGGCTCCGTCGTTGTTGAACCCCATGCGGTTGATGAGCGCGTGCTGGCGCGGGTAGCGGAAGCAGCGCGGCTTGTCATTGCCCGGCTGGGCAAGGGCGGTGATCGTTCCGGCCTCGACGAACCCGAAGCCGAGGGCCTCCCAAGCGCAGAGCGCCTCCGCGTTTTTATCCATCCCGGCCGCGAGTCCGACGGGGTTGGGAAAGGTCAGGCCGAAGAGCTGAACCGGCGGGGTCTCCGCCCCTCCGCTGAACGCGGCGCGCAGGAGTGCCGGGGGCGTGAGCCGGAGACCGGCCAGGGCGAGGTGGTGGGCGGACTCCGCATCCAGGCGGAAGAGGACGGGGCGAAGGAGGTCGGAGTAGAGGTTCACGAGGGGGTCAGAGGGCTCGCATTTTTTGGAACGTGGCCAGAGCGAGGAGCGGGAAATGGTTCCGATACATGTCGTATTTGAGGTAGAAGACCCCCGGGAAGCCGGTGCCCGTCGTTTGATCCTCCGACCACGAGCCATCGGGGTTTTGGGATTCGACGAGCCAGCGGACGCCTTGGCGGATGGCCGGGCGCGAGGGATCTCCGCAGGCGCAGAGGCCCATGAGCGCCCAGGCGGTCTGGCTGGCCGTGCTCGGGCCGCGGCCTTTGAGAGAGGGGAACGGGTAGCTCCCGCAGGTTTCGCCCCAGCCGCCGTCGTCGTTCTGGCAGCTCTCGAGCCAGTCCCGCCCGCGGCGGATCCATTCCTCGTCCATGTTCGTTCCGATGGCCGCCAGCCCGCGGAGGGCCTGCCACGTTCCGTAGATGTAGTTCACGCCCCAGCGCCCATACCAGGATCCGTCGGCCTCCTGGGTGCGGCGGAGCATGGCGACGGCGCGCCGGACTTCCGGGCTGCGCGGGTTGAAGCCGATGGCTCCCAGCAGCTCAAGGACGCGGGCCGTCAGGTCGCTGCACGTGGGATCGAGGATGGCGTTGTGGTCGGCGAAGGGAACGTGCTCGAGCCAGGAGGCGACAAGGTTCTTGTCGAAGGCCGCCCAGCCGCCGTCGCGGCACTGGAAAGCCATCAGCCAGTTCAGAGCGCGCTGGAACAGGGCTTTGCGGGGAAGCGCGTCCTCCGGGGCGACAAGGTTCAGCGCCATGAGCACCATCATCGTATCGTCGGTGTCCGGGTAATACTTGTTCTCGTGCTCAAACGCCCATCCGCTGGGTTCGAGGCCCGGCATGCGGACCGCCCAGTCCCCGGCAAAGCGAACCTCCCTGGCCTCGAGCCAGGAGGCGGCGCGCCGGAGGGCCGGATGGTCGGGGGCGAGGCCGGACTCCCCGAGCGAGATCGTTGTGATTGCGGTGTCCCAGACCGGCGACAGGCAGGGCTGGATCCGGAAGTCATCGCCCTCCTCGACAAAGAGCCCGGTGAAATCCCGCCAGGCTTTTTCCATGAGCGGGTGGTCCTCCGCGTAGCCCAGCGCGCGCAGGGCCATCATGGCATTGAGCATCGCGGGAAAAATGGCGGAGAGGCCCTCGCTGCCGCCGCCCATGCGGTCGGTCATCCAGGTTTCCGCCGCCTTGAGCGCCCGGCTCCGGAGGGGGTGAAAGGGAAACCGGTTGTAGACTTTAAGGGCGGCGTCGCAGCGGAGAAAAAAGTTCCGCCACGCCCAAAACCTGGGGTCCTTTTTGAGCGAGAGGTCGGTATTTTCCATCCCGGCGGGGTAGAGTTCGTGGAGGTGGAGGTGGGCCGGGAGCGTGCGGGTGGGCTTCGAGTGATTGAGGATTGAGAGCGGGGCGATGATCGTCCGGCTCCATGATGACATCTCGTAGATGTTGAAGAAAAACCAGTGGGGAAGCAGAAAAATCTCCGGCGGGATCGTGGGCACGTAGTCCCACGGAAATTGGCCGAGGAGCGCCAGGTAAAGGCGTCCGTAGGTATTGACCTGGGGGATGCCGCCGAGGCGGAGGATGTTGGCGCGCGCCTCCTGCATCCAGGGGGCCTTCGGGCTGTCGCCGGCCAGCTTGAGGGCGAAGTAGGCTTTGACCGAGGCGTTGATTTCCGAAGGGCCTCCGATGAAGATATTCCAGCCGCCGTCGGCGGCCTGGCGGCGGCGGATGTGGCCGGCGCATTTGGCCTCGAGGTCCGGTTCGGCGCGGCCGCTCCAGTGCAGGTAAAGAATCGTGTCGCAGCACAGCGTGGCATCGACCGTGAGCTCGCCCTCCCAGTGGCCGTCAGGTTTTTGGAGCGAAAGCAGGAAGTCCTGCGAGGCGCGCATCGTCCCCTCGATGGCATCCTGAGCGACAGGCTCCTGGGCGAAGGGGATCACTTTCGCCGCAGGGCTCATTTCAGGAGGAGGGCGGCCGCCTGCTGCACGTCTTTGTCCCCGCGGCCGGAGAGGTTCGCGATGAGGAGGGCCGAGGGGGGGAGGGCCGGAGCGATCTTGGCCACGTGGGCGATCGCGTGGGCCGTCTCCAGGGCCGGAATGATCCCCTCGATTTCCGAGAGCGTGCGGAAAGCGTCCAGCGCCTCGTTGTCGGTGGCGAAGTCGTAGCGGATCCGCCCCTGGTCCCGGTAGTAGCTGTGCTCCGGCCCGATGGCGGCGTAATCCAGCCCCGCCGAGACCGAATGGGTCAGCTCGATCTGGCCGTCGGAATCCGCCAGCAGCCAGGTTTTTGTGCCCTGCAGGACCCCGAGCCTTCCGCCTTGGAAGCGCGCGGCGTGACGTCCGCAGGTGATGCCATCGCCCCCGGCCTCGACGCCGGTCATGCGCACGGAGGGGTCGCCGAGGAACGCGTGAAAGAACCCGATGGCGTTGCTGCCGCCTCCGACGCAGGCGACGAGCTCGTCGGGCAGGCGGCCCTCTTTTTCCAGGATCTGGCGGCGGGTTTCCTCGCCGATGATCCGGTGAAAATCCCTGACGATCATCGGATACGGGTGGGAGCCGAGGGCGCTGCCGAGGATGTAGTGGGTGGTGCGGATATTCGTGACCCAGTCGCGCATGGCCTCGTTGATCGCCTCCTTGAGGGTCGCCTGGCCTGCGGTGACCGCGACGACCTTGGCCCCGAGGAACCGCATGCGGGCGACGTTGAGGGCCTGGCGCTCCATATCCACCGCCCCCATGTAAATCACGCAGTCGAAGCCGAAGCGGGCCGCTGCGGTCGCTGTCGCGACCCCGTGCTGGCCGGCCCCCGTCTCGGCAATAATCCGGGATTTTCCCATCCGGCGGGCGAGCAGGATCTGCCCGATGGCGTTGTTGATCTTGTGGGCGCCGGTGTGGAGGAGGTCCTCGCGCTTAAGATAAACTTTCGCTCCACCCAGCTTCGCCGTCAGGCGCTCCGCAAAGTAGAGCGGGGTCGGACGCCCGCAGAAATCGCGGAGCAGCCCGCTCAGCTCGCTTTGGAATTCGGGGTCGGCCGAGGCCGTCCGGTAGGCGACGTCCAGCTCCTGCAACGCGGGCATGAGGGTCTCCGGGACAAACATTCCACCATAGGGGCCGAAGTGCCCGGCGGCATCGGGCACCGGCTGGTTGTCAGCAGCAGAAATCATGCGGGCACCTTACTGCGAATTTGCGCCGCGACAAGCCCAACGCCCGGGGCGCCTTCGGAATCCGCTTGGACACCCCGGCCGGCTGGGCTAGGAATGCGGGCGATGAACGAACAGGAAGAACCCCGCACCGCGGCACGCACCCGCCGCCGGCTCTGAGGCTATGGAGGTCTTTTTCCGGGTCCTTCCCTATGTCCGGCGCTACCCGCATCTGGCCTTTGCCACGCTGGGCTGCGCGATCCTGAGCACCCTGCTGGTAGTGATTTTTCCTGCGGTGACGCAGAAAATCGTGGACGACGTGATCCGGGGCGGGCGCCCGGAGTTGCTCCTGCCGCTGCTTGCCGCGGGGCTGGGCGCCTTCTTTTTTCAGGAGCTCCTCGACAGCCTGCGCATCGTCTTCAACAACCATTTTGAGCAGAGGGTCATCTGCGATTTGCGAAGCGACCTCTACGGCCACATCCAGCAGCTGCCCCTGCCGTGGTTTGACGACCGTGCGACTGGCGACATCATGACCCGGCTCATCGAGGACGTGACGAGCGTGGAGAGGGTGCTCATCGACGGGATCGAGCAGGGGACGGTCGCCGTGCTCCAGATCCTCGTGGTCAGCGGGCTGATGCTGGCCTACAGCCCGGCGCTGACCCTGGCTGCGCTGCTCCCGATCCCGTTCCTTGCCGCCGGTGCGGTGGCCTACACGATGTCGGCCCGCAACCGCTACAAGCAGCAGAGGAAGGCGGTCTCCGCCCTCAACTCCCTGCTGCACGACAACATTGCCGGCGTTCGCCAGATCAAAACCTACACCAGCGAGGACCGCGAGCAGGAGCGCTTCGACAGCGCCAGCCATTCGGTGAGGAAGGCGACCCTCGTCGTCATGAAGGCCTGGGCGATCTACCAGCCAAGCATGGCCTTTTTCACGTCCTGCGGGATGCTGATCATCGCGGGCTATGGGGCCAGCGAGGTGCTTGCCGGGCGCATGGATGTCGGGGTGCTCGTCGCCTTCTTTGTTCTCGCCCGGTTCCTCTACGAGCCGGTCGGCCGCCTCCACCAGCTCAACCAGATCTTCCAGTCCGGCCGGGCAGCCGGCGACCGCGTCTTCGAAATCATGGACGCCGCCGCCGAGCCGCCGGATGACCCGCTGGCCGCAGCCGAGCCCGTTGCCGGGGCCGTCGAGTATCGCGACGTCTCATTCTTCTATTCGGAGGGCTCCCCCGTGCTCTCGGGCGTGAGCCTTGCCGCAAGCGCCGGCGAGACGGTCGCCCTCGTCGGCCCGACAGGGGCCGGCAAATCCACGCTGGTCAACCTGCTCGTCCGTTTCTACGAGCTCACCGGCGGCGGGATTTTCATCGACGGGCGCCCCCTCCACCTCATCCCCCGCCAGCACCTGCGGAAAAACATCGCGGTCGTCACCCAGGAAAGCTTTCTATTTAACGGCACGACGGCAGAGAACCTCCGCGTGGGAAAAGCGGGCGCGACCGAGGACGAGATGTGGGAGGTCCTCGAGGCCGCCAACGCGGCGGATTTTGTCCGGCGGATGCCCAAGGGCCTCCACTCGCCGGTTGGGGAGCGGGGGATCCGGCTCAGCGTGGGAGAGAAGCAGCGGATTTCCATTGCCCGCGCCCTCCTGAAAAACCCGCCGATTCTGATCCTGGACGAGGCCACCGCCAGCGTGGACACGGCGACCGAGCTCCTGATCCAGCAGGCCCTCGACCGCCTCATGGAGCACCGCACCAGCTTCGTCATCGCCCACAGGCTCTCCACCGTCCGCCACGCCTCGCAGATCCTCGTGCTCGAGCGCGGGCGGATCACCGAGCGCGGACGCCACGACGAGCTCATGGCCCGGGGCGGCCTCTACGCCAAGCTCTGCCGGAACAGCTTTATGGAATCCGCGGAGGGGCGGGCGGCCTCCGGCTTCGGGGAGGGGGGCGCTGCCGGAGGCTGACCCTCCAGACCGGGGACGCCAGCCGGGTTTTGAGCGATTTGCCAATCGTTTTGCTTGATGCGCGGCGGGGACTGAACGAAAACTCCCATTAATGATCGAGATGACGACGCGCCAAGCCGACCATGTGACGCCCGCTTTTGAAGCGGAGGCGGACGAACTGGTCTCCCATTATCCGGTTTCGAAACGCAGCGCCTCGCTGCCGCTTCTGCACCTTTGGCAGAACCACTTTGGTTTTGTGGACGACACCGGCGTCGAATGGATCGCCGCCAAGCTCGACCTCACGCCGATCAATATCCTCGAGCTCGTCACCTTCTACCCTTGGTTCCGCCGCGAGGCCGCAGGCAGGGTCGTCATCCGGGTCTGCCGCACGCTCGCCTGCGCCATGGCCGGCAGCTATGAGGTCAAAGAGAAGTTTTGCGAGGCGGTGGGGCTGGACCCGCATTCCGGGCACCATGGGTTTGGCAGCGCGCCGCCGACAACGCCGGACGGGAAGTTCAGCGTGGAGTTCGTGGAGTGCCTGGCGAGCTGCGGCAGCGCCCCTGTGGCACTGATCAACGACGACCTCGTCGAAAAAATCCAGCCCTCCGAGATCGCGTCCATCGTAAACAAGCTGAAATAATCATGTCCAACCTGAACCCGACCCCGCATCCCAAGGAGCGGCGCATCATCTTTGAGAACATCAGCAAGCCGGGCTATGCGCCCGATATCGAGACGTATCTGGCCAACGGCGGCTACGAGTCTCTGAAAAAGGCGCTGACCATGAAGCCCGCCGAGATCATCGACGCGGTGAAGGCGGCCAACCTGCGCGGCCGCGGCGGGGCGGGATTCCCCTGCGGCACGAAGTGGAGCTTCATCCGCCACGACGACGGGAAGCCCCACTACATCGTGGTCAACGGGGATGAGTCGGAGCCGGGCACGTTCAAGGACCGGTATATCCTGCACGAAGACCCCCACCAGCTCGTCGAGGGCCTGGCAATCTCGGCCTACGCCACCAACACGCACCTCGCCTACATCTACATCCGCTGCGAGTTTCCCCAGGCGGCCAAAATCGTCTGGAATGCCATCAAGGAGGCCCACGCGAAGGGGTTCCTTGGAAAAAACATCCTTGGCTCGGGGTTTGACCTGGACATCTTCGTCCACCAGGGAGCCGGGGCCTACATCTGCGGGGAGGAGACCAGCCTGCTGGAATCCCTCGAGGGCAAGCGCCCGTATCCCCGCATCAAGCCGCCCTATTTCCCGGCCGTGCTCGGCCTCTACATGAAGCCGACGATCGTCAACAACGTCGAAACCCTCTGCCACGTGAAGCACATCCTCCGCCTCGGCGCTGCCGAATACGCAAAGATGGGCACGCCGGGCGACGGAGGCACCCGCACGATGTGCGTGAGCGGCGACGTCATGCGCCCGGGCATCTACGAGCTGCCCTGCGGGGCCGTCACCCTGCGCGAGCTGATCTTTGACGTTTGCGGAGGACTCAAACCCGGACGCATGCTCAAGGCTGTCATCCCCGGGGGAAGCTCGGCGAAGGTCATGCGCGCCGGAGAGGTTTACAAAATCAAATCCAAGGCCCCGGACGGCACGATGGTTGAAAAGGAACTCCCCATGCTTGAGGTCGTGATGGACGCCTCCTCCCTCCAGTCCGTTGGCACGATGGTCGGCAGCGCCGGGGTCATGGTCCTGGACGACTCCCGCGACATGGTCTGGGCGCTCAACAACCTGAACCAGTTCTACGCGCACGAAAGCTGCGGGCAGTGCACGCCCTGCCGCGAGGGCAGCCTGTGGATGTCGAAAATGACCACGCGGATGCTCGACGGCGGAGGCAGGGCCTCGGACGCGGCCAACCTGAAAAATGTGGCCGACAACATCGCGGGCCGCACGGTCTGCGCGTTCGGCGAGGCCTGCTCCTGGCCGACGCAAAGCTTCCTGGAAAAATTCCCGGAGGAGTTCGCGGCGGCGGCCAAGTAGGCCTCCGGGCAGACGCCCCGCGCACCCCCGCAATCTTTGCAACGTCCTGGCCCCTCGGCATCGAGGGCTTCGGCACACGAAGCATGGGGGGAAGCGTGCCCCTCCCGCACTGGCCTGGTGGCCCCCAAATTTTTCTGCCCGGGATTTTCCCCTGTGTTTCCGGGCGCGCCTGTGGTAGATCTCGCGCCTTCAAAGCCAAAGAGTGAACGTCTCCGACCTGCGCGAAATCCTTCAATACGTCCCCCGCTTCCGCGAGCGGACGTTCGTGGTGGCTGTTGACGGCGAAGTCATCGCCTCGGAAAACTTCTCGAACGTCCTCTTGGACATTGCGGTGCTGCGCTCGCTGAGCATCCGGGTGGTTTTGGTTCACGGGGCGAGCCGCCAGATCCAGGCGCTGGCCGCCGAGCGGGGCGTCCCCCTGTCGAACTCCGACGGGATCGGGGTCACCGATGCCGCCACGCTGCAGGTGAGCATCGATGCGGCCATCCGGCTCACCAACGCGATCATGGAGGGCCTGTCCTCGGTGGACCTGCGGGCAGCCTACATCAACGCCTTGATCGCGCATCCGGCCGGGATCCTCGGCGGGGTGGACCAGCAATACACCGGCAAGGTCGAGCGCGTGGATGTGAAGGCGCTCAAGTTCCTTCTCGACGAGGGGATCATCCCGGTGGTTCCGCCGCTGGGATTTGACGGCGAGGGCAGGACCTACCGCGTGAACTCGGACACGATCGCGGTGGAGGTCGCCGAGGAGCTTTCCGCAGCCAAGATCCTCTTCCTGACCCCCGGGTCGGCCTTCGAGGCCACGACGGATCTCCCCCGCCAGCTGTCGGTTCCAGAGACCCTCGACCTGGTCAAGAAGCAGCGCTCGGGCATCGCCCCGGGGATCCTCTCCAAGCTGGAGTGCGGCGCGCGCGCCTGCATGCAGGGGGTCCCTCGCGTCCACGTCCTCAACGGCGGGGTCAACGAGGCGCTCCTCAACGAGGTCTTCAGCCACGACGGCATCGGCACGATGATCTACTCGAACGAATACCAGCAGATCCGGAGGATCTTCAAAAAGGACGTGCGGGCCGTCATGTCCCTGATCCGGCAGTCCGTCCGCAACGAGGAGCTCGTCCGGCGCAACCGCACGGAAATCCTTGAGCACCTCGAGGACTACTGGCTGCTCGAGATCGACCGCGCCCCGATCGCCTGCGTTGCGCTCCACCTGTATCCGGAGGACTCGGCCGGCGAGCTGGCCTGCCTGCACGTCAGCAAGGCGCACGAAAACCAGGGCCACGGGAAAAAGCTCATGGCCTTCGTCGAAAACCTCGCCCGCGAAAAGGGCGTCAAAAACCTTTTTGCGCTTTCGACGCAAGCCTACAGCTACCTCCAGCAAAAGGGCGGCTACAAGCCGGCGGATCCCTCGCTGCTTCCCGGCAGCCGCCGCGCGCGCTACGAGGCCAGC
>Ga0247844_1007697_pt1 | contig 12059 bp, 13 predicted proteins | sample LaCtaG_FD_192421 | JGI IMG/M metagenome (GOLD analysis project Ga0247844, IMG submission 192421) | Freshwater microbial communities from meromictic Lake La Cruz, Castile-La Mancha, Spain - LaCruzMarch201714.5m_1 | ecosystem: Environmental > Aquatic > Freshwater > Lake | place: Spain: Castile-La...
AGCCAGTTGGATTTGCAACATTGTTTGTAATTATCAAAATACTCGCAGTGAAGATTCCTGCAATACTTTGAGCAATAAACCGAGGAAGTGGTGGAAGATTCTTCACATCATCCCATAATCCAATTAGGCCCAATGCGAGTGCTGGACCAAGAACTGAGGTTGCTAGCCAAAAAGTTGTTGAGGTGAAGTTTGATACCAATGAGGTTGAATAGGAAATAGAGATAATTCCAATAATTATGGCAACGCCCCCTAGATAAGGAACGGGTTTTTTATGGGATTTATGAGATGCGTTCGGTTGATCAACAACTCTTGTAGCTATCGCGATTTTGCGCATTAGGGGAGTTAGCGCTCCTACAAGTAAATATGCGCTTACAAAAAGTAAGAAATACTCCTTATTTGTAATTCCCATTTAATTCAAACTAAACCTTTAAGCAGAACCAGATTTGCGTCGATGCATCTTTGGCGCACTGCCCCCAGTTTGACCAGAGCCAACCTTTGATCCAGAGGTTGGACCAGCACTTTTACCACTGGTATTTCCTTTCTGCTTTTTTGCTAACGCTGCAAGCATCTTTTCCTTTGAATCCGCAGCTGACTGTTTATCTTCACTCATGATTACTTACCACCATCCTTGATTGACTTACCAGTTGTTGTATTTAACAGGGCTTTAACCTCTGACTCTTTGTATCTGCGATGGCCACCAAGTGTTCTGATTGAGGTTAATTTGCCCGCCTTTGCCCAACGTGTAACAGTTTTTGGATCCACTCGAAACAAACTTGCCACCTCTGAGGGGGTCAGTAGTGTCTCTTGCTCTGTCTTCAATTTTTTACTTTCCAATCCTTTTCAACGGCTAGAAAAAATGTCCATTTCATACCTTATATGCCAAGTATCCCTTAATTCTCATACTCTGGCAACAGTTGCAGTAATCGCTGGTGCAAAGATACAGAAATAGGTACTTATCTAAAATCCCAGCTAATTGGGTTTGTAGGATTTATCCAAACGTAATTGTTAGTACCTTCTTCAAAGTCGGATGTTTTACTCATTGCCGCTTTGTTCATCGAGTCAGCAGATTTCCTACTTAGCTCAATATTTATATAACCATAACTAGCCAGAAGTTCTTGGATCTCTTGATATGACTTATGGTTTTGGATCTCTACTAAAATCACTGGACTTAACTTCTTGATTACATTAAGTGAGCCCTTTAGAACCTCTAACTCGGCTCCCTCTACATCAATCTTAATGAAAAATGGAGCTACTCCAAGATTATCTATAGTGTTAAAACTAACCACATTCACAACGGTTGAAACCTCAGTTTCAAGCAGTGCCATGTCAGAGCAGATTTGAGAGATCATCTTCTCTTTATAAAAAGAGCTGTATTGGGTAAGTTGCTTTCCGTTAACAATTGGTGTCACCAGAGATCTATTTCCTGCTTTATCACTAAGAGCTGTTTTGATTAAAGTGACATTTTTTAGCTTAAATCTAGGGGTAGTAATTGGATCAATTGCAATGATTTTAACTAAAGGAAAGTATCTCCTAAACATTCTGATAGAGGTACCATCATTTGAGCCAACATCTAAAATACAGTAATCCGCACTTAATGGGCGAATTTGTTTTGAAAAGCTAAAGCCTTCCTCAAGATCTATAAATTTACAAACAAATGGGGCTAACCTTCTTAAAAAAATATAGATAAAGAAGTTCTTACGTATTGAATTTTCAAAACTACTAAATCGCTTCATTATTTAAGTTTACTTAAAAATTGAGAACTCACATCGCCTGCTCAAAGGATGCCACTCTGCGCCAGCGGGTTACTAACCGCTCATATCCTTGCCCTGCAAGTGACCCATCACCAGCTGCTAAACCAGCCAGAGATCTGGCAACATCTTCGATTGAAGTGTCGGCATTTAAACCAGGCTCTCCATTTTCTACCAGTGATTTTTCCAAGTAAACAGCTAACCCTCCGTAATCGCATTCAACAATTGATTGCTCATTAAAGATACCAAGCCATTGGAGTAGGTCGGCAACCTCCTGTTCAATTGGACCATTGCCAAATGCATTTACCACAGCTTGATGGGCAAATAAGCACCTTTGCTTGGCATTTGATATTGAGGTTCGAAGGATTGTGTAGGCACCATCATCATTAGCCCCACGTAAGCGGTCTGATGGCTCAAATAGCGCAAACCAGCGAGGTGGAATACTCCAGGTTGCAGTAATAATGTGTGAAACCTTGTCCTCAACTACTTCGGAGTTAACACTGATTGCATCTTCAATTTTTTGAGGCAGGAAAAATTTGATTAAGGTTGTAGGCAAGGTGGATTTAAAATCATCAAGGGCTGCCCAACACCTAGTAGCAGTTGACCAGGGGGCTATATATCTTTTTCCTTCAATTTCTAACACATGAGCACCATCTGACTTTAATGCAGCAGGTGTGGTAACAATAGTTCTGCGCAATGCCTTTTTTTGTTCATCCCAACTTGTTGGAGATGTTACTGTGATTGCATTCCATCTTGATTGATCTTCAGGCTTAAAAGCTGTTACTGGTTCATAAACTCTTAAAGAAGCTACGTAAGGTGTTGGTCGCATTGAGTGAATTAGTTAAATACGGGGAGTGTTTTTATCGGAGGGATCTTCATCAAACCCTTTATCCTCTTTAATCTCACCATGTAACTCTTTTGCTAATCTCTCTAAATCCATATCCTGATTTGAGTACTTAAGATCCCTTGCAACTTTAGTCTGTTTAGCTTTTGAACGGCCACGTCCCATATCTGGCCTCCTTAAATAATCTGGTCTCTGTCAGGCCGTTAGATTACTGCCTGTTTAAGGTTAAATTCAATTTTGGATAGTTGTGGTTGCAACTTTAGATGGAAGAGTTGGACCCTCAACCAGCGCACCTGAGTTGCCTTTTAAAACCGTTTTAATTCCCACCGCCTGGAGAAAAATACTAAGGCCAAGAATTGGTAATCGCTGGCGATGATCACCTAATGTACCCATGGCAATTAGCCAGTTCAAAACAATCTGAGTTATTGCAAATAAACCAACAACTTTTTCAATACCACCAATCCGCCACAGCCGCCAAAAACCTATTGCGAGTAAGGTGAGTGATGTCAATACCCACCCCCAGCTAATAACTTTCCCTACAGATCCGTAAACTAGTTTATTTCCTTCTTCACTATTTGTTGCAATATCAACTAATGGACTGATCTTTAGCCAAGGATTTCTTGCCATTGAACCAACTGCTTCTGGTCCAAACCAAGGTGACCAGAAAAATATAGCTTTATTTGTTAACAGCTCTACAGATTTAGCTGGGTTGGATAGGTACCAAGAAATTACACACCGCACCAGATGACCATCTTGTTGAGCAGCATTTCCCCCAATTGTTGAACAAGGTACGCCAAACTTTTCTTTTGGTCGGTAAGAACCATCTGCCTCATCACCTGCACCTAAGTTCATCGTGACGCCTAAGTTAGTTGAAATTGCTGTAAAACCATTAGCATTTTGATTTCTCAACATTAATAAGGCGGGTGAAATCGCAACAATTGTGGTGGATAGGATCATAACTAGCACTGCTGTCTTAATTGGCTTTCGGATGAAAACCCAAATCGCAATACCAACTAGCCCAGATAGAAGTAGTCTTGGTTGAAAAAATGAGATAAATCCAATAGTTAATGAAGACACAACTATATTTCTCAGAAATACTTTATTTGAATAAGATACTAGATCTTGGATTAATAATCCTAGAACTAGCAGTAAACCTGATGCTGCCAAGCTTTCATAGCCAATGCATAATGAGGCAAGTGATAGCGTTGGATTGAAAAGCAAGAACAGCAAAACTAAAAATGAGTAATTTCTAATCTTAGTTTTTGATAACTGATATGCAAAGTAAAATACAGCAGCTGAATAGATTAGTGACTGCAAAATAGTTAGAGTGGCAAAAAGCCAAGTTTTGCCAAAGAAAGAAAGTATCAATAAAAATATTGGATAACCAGCCGGCCAATAATGCAATAATCTTTCAGATGAGAACAATCCATCTTTTACTAATGCTTCATATGCCGAAATATAGTTTTCACCATCTGCACCCAGCCAGGCATAACCTTGAATGTTAAAAATTGTAATCAATTTAATTATAGATATGGCAATTGCCCAGTAGGCGAATGTTTTCTTTGAATCGCGCTTTGGATTCATTGAGGCGCGCTTAGATTTGCTTGCCATACTAACTCCCAACCTCAGAGTTCATAAGTTTACTTACCTCAAAGAACATATCGGTTAAATTTGAGTTTGTGCCTGAAGCAGAAATTAATCCTAAATCACAAAATTCATGCCATTGGCTTGGATTATCCAGCAGTTTGATTAAGGTTTCTGCGCTCATCTCCACCACGTTTGGGGGTGTCCCACGTCGATGCGTAAGTCCCGCTACGCACTGAATTGCTGCATATGGAGGAATCCTTAGCTCCACAGATTTTCCTGGTGAAAACTTTTTTACTGCTGTAAGAATGTGTTTCACCTGATTTTTTATTTCTAACTCTTGCTTCATCTTAAGAAATCTAATTCAACCTTAGAAATTTTGCCATTGATCATTTTTTGTATCAAGTATTTGACTGCTTGTGATTGCTCAACGGCTAACCCAGAAAAGATTGAAGGGTCTTGAATTAATAAATTAAGATCTACAACCGATAGTGGAAAATTCTTTTCGTTTGCCAAGGCGATAAAAATATCGCCTGGCTTGGAAGTAGTAGAGTGCTTTTTAATCATCTCGTGGGCTACTTCACGGCCCATTCCAGTCTTAATGCACTCCATCAAAATCCTTGAAGTTGCAAGTATTGGAAGTTGCTCATCCAATTCTGCCTTTATTTCGTCTTCAAATGCGCCAAACTCCTGCAAGATTGTCATAAAGGTATGTAATAGACCATCTAAAACATAAAATGAATCAGGAATTACAACTCGTCTAACTACAGAGCATGAAACATCTCCTTCATTCCATTGATCCCCAGCTAAATTTGCTGCCATGGTGTTATAGCCACGAAGTAAAACCATCATGCCATTTATACGCTCAGAGGATCTTGAGTTCATCTTATGGGGCATAGCTGATGAGCCAACCTGATCTGCTTTAAAGCCCTCACTTACTAAACCGCTTCCAGCCATTAATCTAATTGTCATAGCCATTGATGATGGCGCAGATGCAATCTGTAATAACTTAGATACAACCTCAAAATCAACTGATCTTGGGTAGATCTGACCAACAGAGACCCAAGTATTTTCAAAACCAAACTCTTCAGCAATACTTTTTTCTAAATTCGCAAAATCTTTCCCCATTGCGTCCACTGCATCTTGAGATGTGCCAACCGGTCCTTTTATGCCACGAAGGGGCAAGCGAGCAATTAATTCTTGTAGTGCAGTATGAGCAAATAACAACTCCTCGGCGCATGATGCAAACCGCTTACCTAATGTAGTTACTTGGGCTGCAACATTGTGAGATCTACCCACCGTATAGGTTTTTTCATACTTTGATATTTTCTCGCCCAGTAAAAATAAGGTTTGCAACACTCGATACTCGATTAATTCAAGTCCGGCCTTAATCTGTATTAGTTCAATGTTTTCGGTTAGATCTCGACTAGTTAGACCAATATGAATTTTTTCAACTCCAGCGAGCGCGTTAAATTCCTCAATCCTGGCCTTAACATCATGACGAGTTTTAATCTCCCGTTTATCAATCGAATCTAAATCAACTTTTTCAATTACCTTCTCATACGCTTTGATATCACTATCTATTATGGGTAACCCAACTTTTTGTTGCAATTTAAGAATTGTGATCCAAAACTTACGCTCATTAACTATTTTATTGATTGGATCAAAGATAGCCACCATCTCTTTGGTGGCATACCTTGTTGCTAACACATTTGGCATGATACTCATTTGATTAAATCCCTAACTACAATTGTTTCATCTCTTCCTGGGCCAACACCAATAGCACTCATTGGAGCACCAGAAATTTTCTCTAAGAATTTCACATACTCCTGAGCATTCTTTGGTAGATCTACAACAGATCTTGCTTTTGAGATATTTTCGTTCCAGCCGGGCAGGTACTCATATATTGGTTTTGCATGGTGGAAATCAGATTGTGAAGCAGGTAACTCTTCAACTCGCTTGCCATCAATCTCATAGGCAACACAAACTGGAATCTTCTCCCAGCCAGTTAAGACATCTAACTTTGTTAAGAAAAAGTCAGTTAAGCCATTAACTCGAACTGCATATCTGGCAATTGGTGCGTCAAACCAACCACATCTTCTATTGCGTCCCGTGGTAACACCAACCTCACCACCAATTTTTCTAAGCGCCTCGCCATCTTCATTAATTAACTCAGTTGGAAATGGACCACTCCCAACTCGTGTTGTGTATGCCTTAAGAATTCCAATTACGCGTGTGATCTTTGTTGGACCAATTCCAGAACCAGTAGATGCTCCCCCTGCAGTTGGGTTAGAAGATGTAACAAAGGGATAAGTTCCATGATCAACATCTAATAAAGTTCCTTGTGATCCTTCGAGTAATACAACTTTACCTTGCTGTAAAGCTTGATCTAAAAGAAGTGAAGTATCTGTGACATATGGTTTTAAAATTTCGGCATACCCCAAATACTCAGTAATTACTTCATAAACTGTAATTCCTTTTCGATTAAATACCTTAACTAATATCTGGTTTTTATCATGCAGGGCTGCTTCAATTTTTTGCTTCAAAATTGATTGATCAAATAGATCTTGAACTCTAATTCCAATTCGATTTATCTTGTCAGCATACGCCGGTCCTATGCCACGGCCCGTTGTGCCAATCTTTGATTTTCCTAAAAATCTCTCTGAAACCTTATCGATCGTTCTATGGTATGGTGTTATCAAATGCGCATTAGTTGAAATCTTAAGTTTTGAAGTATCAATTCCTCGCTCATTTAAAACTTTAATCTCCTCCAGCAAGACAGCTGGATCAATCACAACACCATTACCAATTACCGGGACTACATTTGGAGATAAAATTCCAGAAGGAAGTAAGTGGAGTGCGTACTTTTGATCTCCGATAACAACAGTGTGTCCTGCATTATTGCCACCTTGATAGCGGACTACATAATCAACCCGATCACCTAATAAATCGGTTGCTTTTCCCTTGCCCTCATCGCCCCACTGCGCACCAAGTAAAACTATGGCAGGCATTATCTTCTAAATCTAAATCTCATAAGGATTTCAGTATATAACATGTGACCTAAATTCAATTCCGAGTAAAGAGTAAAATGCGCTTACCAGTCGATTTAGTTTATTAATCAAAATTAACCTTTTTCTTCTATTTTTTTGAAGCTTGTAAAAACTCGCCAAAGAATTTTTCAGATTTGGATGTTGGGAAAAACACTTTTCAATTAAGTCAAAACGATTATAGATATACAAAATAGATAAATACTTTTTAACATCTGTTTCAGGTAAATTCATGTTCATTACCGTTTCAGGGGCTTTTAAAAAAAGTGCATCCGCAAAAACTAGTTGGCCAAGCCCAGTTAATGAATCCCTTTCCCATCTGCAGAGATTTATGAAGTCAACAAATTCAAATCCGCGATCTTCTAAGAATTTGTGTACAGAACCAAACAAAGGTTGCCCGGCGTACAAATGCATAAATTCCACTTCTACTTCTACTCCTAGTACATTTCTTAAAGACTTATCAGCTCCTTCAAGTGCATCCAATTCGCTACCTTGGATATCTAGTTTGATAAAATCAATTTGCTTTGAAAATATCTCATCAATCGAATTGATTTCTAGTTCAATCTCTTTAATGGTATCGAATCTATCAACTTCTGGAAATCTTTCCAGGAATTCATAGTTTGGTACATACGTAGAACTCTTGCCTTCATCTTTAGTAACATACAAGTTTCTTGTGCTATTCATTTTTCCAGCTGCAAAAGGTAATAATTCATAGTGGGCAAAGCTTGTATTAGGTATAACTTCTTGAGATCTAGCATCAGGTTCAAACCCAAAATAACTAATGGTTGAGGCTATTTTTTTCCATCTAGGTTCGATACCTCCAGCTGCTCCCAAATCCAATAGGACTATGGAATCTTTACCCAAAAGATTTATAATAGTTTTTTTCTCTTTACGGGCTTGTAAAGCCAAAGGAAATTTTCTAATGCTGTTGAAGATTTGTTTCAACACGTTAGCAGTTTTTTGAAGGGAAGCACTTGACAAGAATTTATCTCCCTTACAAGTTACCCAGTTCAACAAAATATTTAATGATTTAACTCTACTTAGAGATTGGAGTTAATTCCACTGTGCCTAGGGCGAATACGATAATAATAGCCCTAGGCGGGTTTTACAGATTCCTCACTAGGCACCAAGCAGAAGCAACGCCTTTTTAAATAGCGCCGATAGGGCCATGGCTAATGTACCGGAGGCGAGTAGCCGCTCCAGCAGGGTTATTAAGGTGATCAAAGTGCCAGTTAACATAAAGCTCCATTTCTTTTTATTCAAATTGCATGGGCTTTATCAGATTCAACTAGCCTATCTAAAGGCTGGCACTAGAAGTCTTTAACTCCTTCTAGTGGGGAAAACTTATCGCTGATAACCTCATCCTTACTATGAGTAGTGAATCTTTTGAAAACCTCTCTTATGAAGATCGCACCTTTGCCCCTTCACAAACATTTATAGATAATGCAAATGCGAAAAGTGATATTTATAAAGAGGCAGATACAGATCGATTAGCCTTTTGGGAAAAACAAGCAAATAGATTGCATTGGAATCAAAAGTGGAATCAGGTAGTTGATTGGCAACTACCTTTTGCTAAATGGTTTATTGGTGGAAAATTAAATGCTGCATATAACTGCCTTGATCGACATGTAATTGAAGGCAGAGGGGACCGAGTTGCTTTCTACTTTGAAGGAGAGCCAGGAGACACCCAAACAATTACCTACGCAGATCTTTTATCAAAGGTTTGTAAAGCTGCAAATGCTTTAAAAGAGCTTGGAATTAAACAAGGCGACCGAGTTGCGATCTATATGCCAATGATTCCAGAGGCAGCGATTGCAATGCTCGCTTGTGCCAGGTTAGGTGCGATGCACTCTGTAGTTTTTGGCGGATTTTCAGCCGACTCATTGCTATCGCGAATTCAAGATGCTGATGCCTCTTTGGTAATTACCGCCGACGGTGGCTTTAGAAAAGGCGCGCCATTTGCACTAAAGCCTGCAGTAGATGAGGCACTTAAGGGTGAGACAAATGTTAAAAATGTATTAGTAGTTAAACGAACTGGACAAGAAACTAAGTTTGATTCTTCAAAAGATATTTGGTGGCATGAGCTTGTTGATAGGCAATCAGATACGCATGAGTGTGAGTTCTTTGACTCAGAAAATGGCCTATTCATTCTCTACACTTCAGGAACTACAGCAAAACCAAAGGGTATTTATCACACTACCGGTGGTTATTTAACTCAAGCGGCATTTACCCATCGTGCAGTATTTGATTTAAAACCTGAGAAAGATATCTACTGGTGCACAGCAGATATTGGTTGGATTACTGGCCACTCATATGTGGTTTATGGGCCGTTAATTAATGGTGCAACACAGCTGATGTATGAAGGAACACCTGATACCCCAAGTAAAGGGCGATTATTTGAGTTAATTGAAAAATACAAAGTCAGCATTTTATATACCGCACCAACCTTGATCAGAACTTGGATGAAATGGGGGGATGAGTTTCCAAACAAATCTAATCTTTCATCCCTGCGTTTACTTGGCTCAGTTGGTGAGCCAATAAACCCTGAAGCTTGGATGTGGTATCGAGAAATAATTGGAAAAAATAATTGCCCAATTGTTGATACCTGGTGGCAAACAGAAACCGGTGCAATCATGATCTCACCACTACCTGGGGTAACTGCAACAAAACCAGGCAGTGCAATGCGCCCACTACCTGGAATATCAGCCGAAGTTGTTGATGATGCGGGTAAAGCGGTTGGTAATGGCAGGGGTGGCTATCTTGTATTAACAAAACCTTGGCCATCAATGATGCGCGGAGTTTGGAATGAACCAGTTCGTTATAAAGAAACTTATTGGTCACGCTTTGATGGAGTTTATTTTGCAGGAGATGGTGCAAAGTTAGATAAAGACGGCGCAATCTGGTTATTAGGCCGAGTAGATGATGTTATGAATGTTTCAGGACATCGGATTTCAACTACTGAGGTTGAATCAGCACTTGTCTCTCATGATGTGATCGCAGAGGCTGCAGTGGTTGGCGCCAATGATGAAATGACTGGACAGGGCATTGTTGCATTTGTGATTTTACGAGGTGGAATTGAATCAGCCACAGGAGATGATTTAGTTAAAGAGCTGCGAGATCATGTAGCAAAACAGATTGGCCCGATTGCAAAGCCACGTCAGATTATGGTTGTAGCAGAGTTGCCTAAAACAAGAAGTGGCAAGATTATGCGCCGTCTATTGCGCGATGTTGCTGAAAATAGAGCGGTCGGAGACTCAACAACTCTTGCTGATCCAAATGTAATGAAGTTAATCTCAGAAGGTTTAAAAACTGGAAAGAGTGAGGATTAGTTCACTTTCTTAAGTAAATTATCTATTTCACTCTTTATCTCACTCATTGCTGAAGGTAAATGAGAGTCTGCATAATCATAAAGTTTTGAAGGCTTTATGTATTTATCTGCGATGCTCCAAGTTGAAAAGACCAACAGTGTTGCAACTAAATACAAAATAAAGGCTGCGCGAAGTATGGAAATGGCCGCCCCTAAGAGCGAATCTAAAAGTTTAAACGGCGGCACGAAAAGTATTTTGCGAAATAGCGAGCCAATTTTGCCAAGCAAAAACTCACCAATTGAAGCTCCAATAAATATAGCAAGTAATGCTAAAACAACTTTTTGGGTTTGACTCTCCCAGGTAGTAAGGTATTTAACTGCAATAGCTAATCCCGCTACGCCGCCTGCGATATAACCAGCAGTTCTAAAAATTGTTTTAATCAAGCCATTTTTATAGCCACTATAAAAAGAGATCAGAAGAACTAAAACAGTTAATAGGTCGAGGTGATTCATAACTTAACTCCAAAAGCTTTTTCAACTTGATTGAGTAATTGCTTTTTATTTGTGTAAGCCCCTATTTTGATATCAATAGTTTTGCCATTTTCATCGATAAACCAGGTAACCGGAACACCTGGTCCGAATATTGATTTTGAAATCCCATTTATATCTTCAAGATTTGGCCAGCTCATCCCACTTTTTTGAATGTATTCGATAGCATCATCTTTAGATTTTTCCTCAACATTTATGCCAAGCATCTTGATCTGCCCACTTTTAAATAGTGGATTTTGATCTAGCTCGACAAAATAAGGCATCTCCTGCTTACATCCTTCACACCATGATCCCCATACATTTATAACTAGAGGCCCTTTTAGCTGGTGAAAATTAATCTCACCTGATCCATCTAAACATGGCAGCAACACTGATTTTTCTGCACTCTCTGCCAGTTTGATCTGATCACAGGGTGCGACAAATCCTGGTGTATTTACTTTAGTAGCAGATGTGCAGCCTGTTATAAGTAAGGTCATAATTAATAAAATTGATTGTTTTTTCATTTAAAATCTGCCTCAAACTTCACCATTCGCCTTGCTTTAATTGGATCCATCTCACCTACGCCAAAGGAAGGACAGTACTTGGCAATAGGGCAAGCACCACATGCTGGCTTTCTGGAGTGGCAAACTCTTCTGCCATGCCAGATTAATCGCTGCGACAAATTAGTCCACTCTTTTCTTGGAATTAAATCACCAACCTCAAACTCAACCTTTACAGGATCTAATGATTTACTCCAACCAAATCTTCTACTTAATCTGCCAAAGTGAGTATCAACGGTAATGCCAGGGATGCCAAAGGCATGTCCTAAAACTACATTTGCTGTCTTTCTGCCAACCCCAGGTAGAGTAATTAAACTCTCCAGATTGTTTGGCACTTTGCCATTAAAATCAGTAATTATCTTGCTACTAAGTGTCTTTATATTCTTAGCCTTAGCCCGATAAAAACCAGTTGACTTAACCAATCTTTGAATATCTTTGATA
>Ga0247844_1007700_pt1 | contig 12054 bp, 7 predicted proteins | sample LaCtaG_FD_192421 | JGI IMG/M metagenome (GOLD analysis project Ga0247844, IMG submission 192421) | Freshwater microbial communities from meromictic Lake La Cruz, Castile-La Mancha, Spain - LaCruzMarch201714.5m_1 | ecosystem: Environmental > Aquatic > Freshwater > Lake | place: Spain: Castile-La...
AGGGTAAACAAACAATTTGTTGGCAAAAAACCCAACACTACTTTTGAGGCAACAGCCGAAGGAAAGTTGGCTTTTAAAACTCATTTAAACGCTTTAGAAAAACTAATTAAAGGATAAACTATATTTTTTTACTCATTTACTTTGAAATTAAAAGTACTTTCAGATAACAAATAACATGGAAATAACAATTTTATTATTACTCATTCAACCAATACTTTTTATATGGATAATATACAAAGCCATTAAAAATGTAAACAAAACAGTTTTAAATAGTAACCAAGAAAGCACATTTGAACATGACGAATGGGACGCATTAACCATTATTACCACTTGGGTAATTCCTATAATTGGTTTTTTGGTAAACTATGGAGAACGAAGATACCACCATCCTGACTCGTGGGGAGATGACATGTTTTGTCTGTTTGCGCCAAAATACATTCCTGAAATGGCTTTATTTTATTTTGTAAGTGTGGCCATACTTTACCTTTGTAATTATTTTGGCAAAAAACAATTATTGCTGTTTCATGCAAGTAATGCCATGCTGGTTTTAATTATTACCATAAGTACTTTAGCCACAATTCAACTGGGAAGTTTGGGGCTGCTGTTAACTGCTACTCCTATTTTAGGCTTTTTATTATTTGTTCCTTTTTTAAATATCATTTTATTAATTAGAATGTTTTTAATAAAACAAAAAGTTAATGAAAATCTATCCCAAAACACATTGATAGCATTTGGAATTGCCAATATATGCTGCATTATTTCAATTTATACTCCATCAATTTGGCTTTAACGAGTTTGGTTTAATAAAAGCATTTACCGAATCGAAAGATGGATTTATTCCTAAAATAATTTCACAAATTTTTAATTAACATCAATAATAAAAAACAATCATGAAAAACGGAATCTTTATTTTTATCTCCTCAATTATTTACACCTATTTGTTATACAACCAAGGAATTGGTGTAAACATTTTACTGCTAAATTTAGTGCTTGTCCCTACCCTATTTATATCGAACAAAAACTATTTAAAAAACAAGTTGTCCTTAATATTTGCTGCTGGTGCTTTAGTTAGTTCAGTGTTTTCGTTTGTAAACGGACATTCAATTACAGTTTGGGCTAATATTTTCTCGTTGTCGTTTTTATCTATCTCCATTAACTTAAAACAACAAACCATTATTACCAGTTTGGTGCATAGTGTATTTTCATACATTACTTCCATTGCCCAAATAGTAAAACGATTTAAAGTAAAATACTTTTCTGAAAACCAAGAAAATGGATCGTTGCGAAAACGAATAGTGATTTACTTAAGCAGTATTTTAGTGTTTACCTTATTTGTAATTTTATACCAAGCCTCCAACATTACCTTTAGCATATTTTTATCGCAATTCAGTCTAACATTTATAAACGCGCGAATATTATTTTTTTATTCTATTGGCTTTATTTTAATTTATGCCTTTTACCGACCAAGAATATTGGCAGTATTGGCCATTTACGAAAAATTTTTACCTTTAACGGTTACCCAAAATCAATATCAAAACTATAGTTTTATAGGCAACAGTGTAACCGAAGAAACGGAGTTCAAAACGGGTGTAGTAATGCTTAGTTTATTAAATGGATTGTTGCTATTGGTAAATATGTTAGACCTTCAGTTTATGTTTGGAGGAGAGCTTTTACCTGCTAATATTTCCTATTCGCAGTATGTGCACCAAGGTATTTTTAGTTTGATACTTTCTATAATAATTGCCATAGGCATTATACTTTGGTATTTTAGAGGCACACAAAATTTTGCACAACAAAATACTTTAAAAGTACTGGCTTATGTATGGATAGCTCAAAACTTAATTATGTTATTAAGCGCAGCTTACAAAAATAATTTATACATAAACGAGTTTTCGTTAACCTATAAACGCATTGGGGTTTACGCATTTTTAATTGCAACAGCAGCAGGTTTATTGTTTACATTAATTAAACTATTAACCAAACGAAGCAATTTTTATTTAGTTAAAGCCAACTCGCTGGCTTGGTATGTTATTTTAGTAATGGCTGTGCCAATTGGTTGGGATAAAATGATAGCTGAATTTAACATTTACCAAGCTCAAAGTAAAGGCAGAGAACCTGATGTTATGTACCTCTCAAGCCTTTCTTACCAAGCGCTTCCTACTTTGTTAAAATACCAATTTAATAAACATCCTGAAACGTTCAACAACCCTCAAATTACTTATTACGGAAATGGCATTTATTCGTCACAACTAATTTACAATAAGCTATATAATTTAGCTAACAAAGAGGGTAATTATACTTGGCAATCATACAATTTAGCTAGGTGCAATGGGTATGATGAAATAATACCGTTGCTTGAAAAGCATACCAATTTATTACAACAATATCCAATTAGTTTTTATAAAATTTATTCTAAATATAGAAACCTTAACTTTTAATATATAACATGAAAAAAGTAATTATTTGGCTTACTATTTTTAGTATAGCAATGGGATTATTGGAAACTTCAGTGGTAATATATTTACGAGAAATATATTACCCCGAAGGGTTTAAATTTCCGTTAGTAAACATTAAAAAATCAGTAATTGAAGTAGAGCTGTGGCGCGAGTTAGCTACCATTATAATGCTTGCAGCCATTGGGTATTTGGCAGGTAAAACCAAAGCCCAACGGTTTGTATTTTTTCTATTTTGCTTTGGGGTGTGGGATATATTTTATTATGTGTTTTTAAAACTATTTTTAAACTGGCCTGAATCATTATTAACTTGGGATATTTTATTTTTATTGCCTGTTCCATGGGTTGGACCTGTGTTGGCTCCATGCATAGCTTCTTTGACTATGATTGGTTTAATGTTTTTAGTAATAATGCTTGAAGGCAAAGGATATAATGTAATATTTAAACCCAAACATTATGCTTTATTGGTTTTGGGTAGCTTGGTTTTTATTGGAAGTTTTACCCAAGATTATATTCAATTACTGGCAATGGGTAAAAACAATTTATCTCCCGAAAAGATGCTAGTAGTATTTAAACACTACGAACCAATAAGCTATAACTGGTTGCTATTTATAGTAGGTGAGTTAATAATATTGTTTGGTTGTTATTTGCTTTGGAAGGATACATTTAAGAGGGATGATATTAATGCGTAATTTATCTTCCAAAACAATAAACTATATAAATTTCGTTGTATTTTTTATAAATGCAAAGAACTTATTTTTTGTAATTCCTGTTTTATTCAAATTGCACTACATATTAAATTTTAAATTATTTAAAATATTATTTGACCATGAAAATATTATTGAAACTTTCATTTTTATGGCATTTTTAGCATTTTGTTCTAGGTTATTAATTTGGCACAAACTAATTGTAAATAAAGCAATCGTTTATATTTTTGGTACAATAAATACGGTAAACAATGTTTTAAATATAATATTGGTATTTAATTGTTTGGGAGAAGAACTAAGCAAAGCTTGGCATTTTGGTTAAAATATCCTCAATAAATAAAAAAACTACCTACTATTTGTTAAATGAATATACCAATCTCATATCAATAAAATTGGCAACTTGTGCATGGGCTAATAAGTTAATTCCAAGTCCAATATTTTTTTTAAATTGATAAGTTAAACCCCATCTATGATAAATGGAATTAAAATACTTTGTATCATTAAATAAATAATAACCTAATTGTTGCGAGAAAATAAATTTGCCTAATAAAAACTCATGGCCTAAAGTTAAACCATACCTTAAATTACTTTTATTTAAACCATCGCGCAATAATTTTTCTTTTAAGGAATTATCAATAATCAATTCGTTTCCAACAACCAATGCATTTAAACTACTTATTTGTCTACTAAAATTTAAGTTTGTTCCATATACAAAAAAACGTTCTTTTTCGCCAATTGCCACCGTTTTAGAACTAACAAAAGCGCTAATATCCAATCTGTTTTTTTGTTTAAAATCAACTGCCTTTTTAGTAAATTTTGGTAAATTGTTTGGTTGTGTATTGTATACAAACTTTAAGTTAGTAGTAGGCCAATTAATACCTTTATTGGGATCTTTAATTCCACCATTAGAAATATGTAAATAATTACCTGTTAAAGCCAATTGAAATTTTTCAGATAAAGCATATTGTAAACCAACTCCTAAACCCACATATATACTTACAGGTAAACTATAACTTCTGTTATTAGGATTTATTTGAGGGTGATAAGGATTGCTTAAATAAGATAGGCCTCCAACAGCATTAATTATAAATTTAGTTTTTTCTGAAATTTTAAATTGAGGTTCAAATAAATAATAAACAGTTCCTGAATGCCCTAAAATTGAATTATCGTAGTTAAAATAATTTGCCCCAATACCCGAATTTAAATAACAGTTACACTGTTGCCAAGCGCTTTCAGAAGCCAATTGTTTAGAATATATTAAATCAATTCCAAAAGGATTTGCCCCGGCTGTATTTTGAACTTCTTCGCTATGCTCAAATATAAAACCATAGTGTAAACCAAGAGTAACAGTTGGTATAGGTTTTAAATTGGGATTTAACTGACCATAAACTTTAAATGTTAAAAATGTTATTATTAAAACTAACCATTTCATGCTAATATTTATAATTATTTATAAAAAAAAATTTCACTTAAAAATGCAACTCCAATTCCGAAAGCGTATGCAAACATATCGCTCCAAAGAAAGCCTGAACCTAATACCAATGCTCCAAGTGTGGTGTTTCTTATTGCATTAATCCAAGGTGCTTGGTAAAGTTGGCTTACCTCAATTGCATAGCAAGATAGTAAACTAAAAACAGCTATTTTTTTGGGTAATTTATTGGAAAATACAAAAGCCATCATCACATAAATCATTGCTGCCCATATAGCATCGCCAAGGTATGTATTTATAAAATTGGGCAATAAGTAACTAAACTTGCGCGATAATATACCCAAACTCATTACGGCTGGAATTAATATAAAATATACTTTTCTGCTGCGCATATTTTTCAAATTTAATCTTTGCAAAAAAAAGCCCCCAAACTTTCGTTTGAGGGCTTTAGTATAATCAATTATGGCAAATTACTTAGTTACTACAATTTTAACTATGTTTAACTCTGAACCAATTTTTACTTTAACAAAATACAATCCATCGGCTAAGCCTTGGTTAATATTTGTTTCAATTGTTCCATTGTTATTATCTACTGTAAAATCAGCAACATCTTGTCCCATCATGTTAATGATAGTTACATAAGCTGGAGCTTCTTTTTCGTTAGAAATAATTGAAACTGTAAAATTACCTTGGTTAGGATTAGGATATACATTTACTTTAGTAGCAGTTATTAAATCGTTGTTTTCAATTACTTCTTCTAATTCAAAACCTTGTTCAAATTTAGATAAAGTAGTAGTTCCGTTTAAACTAAATGTTTTAGCAGTTCCAGTTCCGCAATTGTTCATTGCTTCTACTTTTAAACTTCCAGATTTGAAGTAAGCAGTTTTTGATGTACTATCAAATCTTAATGATAAAGTATCAGTAGTAGTAATAATTACATTAGAAGAAGCCGAACCCGAAAGTGCAGTTACATTGGCTGTTGGAATAGTCCATCTGTAACCTGTTACTTCGCTACCGTTAGTAACGCTTGCTTTGTATCTTACAATAGTATTTTTAATAGCAGCAGCAGTACTTGTTACTTTGTAAATAGCAGCTTTTGTGTTTTTAACTGATACTTTAAATGCTAAAGCTGTTCCTGCATTGTTAAATGGCTGAGCGCTAACAGTACCTGAAACAAACGATGAATCAAATACAACTCCAATTGAATTGGCTTTAGTTGAAACTGTTAATAAAGCAGTAGTAGTAGCAGTATCGTATCCAACTATTGTTGAATCACCAATTCTTGAAATTCTTGCACCTTTCGATACAGTAAATTTATAACCAATATTATTTACAGGAGAAGCCACTACTGAGTAATCTACCTCTGAACATATACCACTGTTAACAGCAATAGGGCAAATATTAGTTAAAACTGGAGTAGCAACTAAAACTGCATTATTACTTAAATCAACTGTAGGAACTAAAGATATAACAAATTTAGTTGCATCAATTATTTTAGAAACAACTGTTCCAGCTTTTAAAGTTCCTGTACCTGAAGCTAAGCTTAATAACATACCTTCTGCTAAACCTGAAGTTGAAGAAACTGTTACTAAAGTTGCCACATTAGTAGCACCAGCAGCCGAAGTATATTGTGTAAATGTATTTTGTGGCACAATATACGATCTTAATGTAGCACCTGAAGCAACATTAACTGTCATATTGTTTTTTAAACGGAATTGAGTTGAGCTAATTATTGAATCAACCACATTGTTTAAACCAATATTGCCTATTCCTGAAATTACCTTAACTAAATAACCAACTTTTAAACCAGCAGTGCTAGCTACATTTACTAAATTATCTGTTGAACCAGCAGTTGCTGCAGAAGACCATTCACCTTTTGTTAAACTTCTGTTAGGGTTGCCAATAATTGCATCAATTTTAAATGCAGGTCTTGTTTTGGTAATTTTAACTGTATCAACAGCCGATTTTACACCACTTGCTAATATCATAGCTTGGCATAAAATATTAGCAGGTTTAGTTACAGGGCTAGAGAATTTAACAGGATTAGTAAACCTAACTACTAAATTACGAGTTCCTTGACCTGAAACTATAACAACTCCATTTGGAACTGTCCATTTGTAAGTATCAGCATTAGGAACTAAAGAAGCAGTTACGTTAACTAAAGTGTTTGAATCAATTTGTCCAATTTCAATCGAATCTTGAACAATTGCCACATTTGTTAAAGGCAATTCAGTAACTGTCATAGCCAACATTTGTCCACCTTCTACTAATTCAGTAGTAGTTGAATAATGAGCTTGATCAACCAATAAATATTTACCTTTACCTAAAATGCTTCTCATGTCAATAATTCCTGATGCTTCTTCATCTTGGGTTAAATATTTAGAACCACCTAAAATAAAACGGCTCGAATCGTGCGAAGCAATTTCTACTAATCTATCGTTTTCAATATTATAAACCCAAGTTTTACCCAAATGTGCTTGATTTCCTACATCTTCTTGTATAAATATGTTTCCAAAACTATCAATTGCCATATTATCCATCATTTTTGCACCTTCTGTACCGTCTAATACAGCAGTTATAGTTCCACCTTGCTCAGGATTAGCTATTGATTTGAAAGCTAATTTCCACAAACGACTAGGAGTTGAAAAAGAATTAGTTGTTAAGAAATAGAAATCAGTTGGTTTTCTTGGATCCCATGCTCCATCTTCTGGACGGAAGAAAGTTGTAACTGCGTTAGCAACACTTCTACTTTCTAAACTAGCTCCAGTTGAATCGCGCACGATACCTAAATCAAATAAAGTAAATGGAGAATTTGGAGTAGGAACACTTGAGTTAGATTCTGTTGTTAAACCTGTAACTTTTACTCCAAATACTTTTCCATTGTTTAAACCAGCTTTATCTATTTCAGTTCCAACTTTTGTTTTAGTTCCAATATAAAAATAAACTTGTCCTCCTGTTCCATCATCCATACCTGCAACAATGGTTTTAGCTCCTCTTGTTGGGCTAGCTACTGCATTTTCCCACGAGAATTTACCTAAATAAGGCAATTCGTAAGTAGTACCAGCATTCGGTCCAGTTGCAATATGTGCAAAAGCTCTTCCTTCGTTACCACTTTCTTCACCATTTAAGAATAAACGCTCTGCAGTTCCAGTAGTTCCGTTTAAGAAAGAAGAAACTGGTGGTAAATCAGCTGAACAAAAACGGCTGAAACCAACTGACATAGGATTTGAAGAATTATAAGTATCAAAAACTTTATTAGTTTTATTCCATAATTTAACGGTTGTAGTTAAATCACTTCCACTTACTACCGATAAATCAGATTTGTTTATTACCCATTTCGATACAAATGCACCTTTGTTTCCATGTGCTCTTATTACTCCTAACGAGCTATTAATTTCATGATTAATTAAAGCTGTAAATGTTCCGTTATTGTTATCATAAGCACCAACTCCATCAGGAATACCTGCCAATTTGTATGCTCCTACACCATCACCAACAGTTAAAATAGAGGTAAAACTTACATCGCTTCTGTTAGTAGTTAAATATGGTGTTTGTGAACTATTTGGGCCAGCACCATAAGTAAAAATACCTTCTCTACGAGCATTTAACAATTGTATTCTTTTATCTGCAAAAATGGTTGTATCTCTAATACTATATGGATTGGTTGCATAGCTTGTACCCATGTATTCAGCAAAAGCATCTTGCTCTTTACCTATTGTTGTAAATGTTGCAATTCCTGCATTTTTTAAAGCAGTATCTAAGTTAATTCTTAAATTTGAATTAGCCAAGAAAGGATAGCTATCACCACCAGTATATAAAAAGTCTAAAGTAACAAATTTAATAGTTCTAGTTGTATCACCATGTAATAAACCATTTCTTACTAATGTATCTTGAATATTTCCTAATGAATCAATAATTACTAATGATTGAATTTTGCTTCCTGCAACTTTAGTAGTATCGTAGCTAAATGCAACACCACCAACTTGAGGGAATTGACCAGGAGTAGCACCAGGTTTGGTAGCTGAAATTCCATGTTCTAAAATTCTTTTTAAACCAGCAGTTGTTACTCTACCAATTACTAATCCATTATTAAAACGCAAAGAGTTTTCAATATCTAACTGTGAAATATCGCCACGTGCTTTACCAGCACTAGGATTAGCTAAAGTATTTTCTAATAAAGTTGTATTTCCAACTGCATTCACATTTCCAATTGCAGAACGAATTCCTCCACCATTTTTAATTGATACTTTTACTTGGTTGTCGTATTGACGAGCATACCATAAGTTAGCATCAGATGATAAATTACCAAAGTTAGTTTCTTCAGTTCTTACAAAATTTCTTCTTCCTTCTAAAAACACGCTAGCTTTTCCAAATTTGTTACCATCTTTGTTATTAATTACAGTTGCAATTGCCGATGTTAAAGTTCTAACATTAGCACCTTTACTTCCAGTAGTAAAACCAGCAGCATAAGTACCATATAAAGCAGTAACCATAGCAGTATCTGCTGCGTAAGCACCGTTGATTGTAGAATCTAAATAGTTAGTCATTAATACTCCATTCGAATCAAAATCGCAAACAAAACGACCTACATATTTCCACTCAGCCGTTGTATTTAAAATTGCTAATGGCTCATTATCGTTGTTTACAGTTAAAATTGGATATCTGTCAGCTACTGGAATTCCAGCTCTTATTCTATCATTGCCATCAGCACATAATGAATGAGAACCACCTGCAATAATAATATCAACACCTTTTAACAATGGACCTAATGCTTTTTCGTTAGCCAATTGTTGTAAATGACTCATTACAATAATTTTGTTGATTCCCATTGCTCTTAATGAATCAATAACTGGTTGTAAAACTGCAGCTAAAGCTGGCATATCATTTACATTACCACCAATAACTGTAGTAGCACCAGGAGATGAAATAGAAGCTAAAACTTGAGTAGTAGCACCTACTATTCCTACTTTTTCGCCATTCATTTCAATAATAGCTGAAGGCGCAATACCTTTCTTTTGGCTATTTGCAGTAATAGTAGGTGAGGTTTTAAAACTATCAACATGTAAACGTTGGTTAGTAGTTAAGTAACTTAAGTTAACATCATTAGCAAAATTTAAATTTGCACTTAAGTAAGGGAATTGAGCACCAATCCAACGTTTGTCGGCACCACTGTTTCTAATATCTACACCTATAATACTGTTTACTTCAGGAGTTCCTAAATCAAACTCGTGGTTACCAAAAGCTGAACCTTGAAAACCCATAATATTCATCATGGCAATATCTGTTCTACCAATTGCAGCTCTTAAGCCAGAAGTGGTTCCTGCATAATAGCTAGAAGCAGTACTTCTTAATGGAGTTGCCATTGATGCATCTTCACCAGCACTTAAAAATGGGCTAGGAATATAACAATCGCCAGAAGCTAATTTTACTGTGTTAGGGTAAGTACCTTCTAAAGTATCTAATACAGCAGCAAAGTTTGGTGCATCTATTGGAGCATCAATTCCGCTTTCCATATCAGAAGCATGTAATACTTGCATTTGGAATGCACTGCGAGAGTTTAATTGTATTAATGAAACAGTTCCGCTTATTTCGTTCGATACAATTAACATATCTTTTCCATTAGGACTTTGATTTCTTGGAACAAAAACTAAACCTTCAGGACCTAAATCACCACCTGAATTAGTTCCAGGTGTTTGAGAAAAATTACGGGTATTGATATAATTTACAAAATATGCATTAGTAGGATTAGTGATATTGTATATCATTACACCACCAATTCTTTCTAAACCAATAAAGGCGTATGTTGAATCTAAAATTTTACCAATAGTAATTGCTTCTGGTTCTGGGCCTTTGTCATCACTTCTGTTTTTCTTAGTATTGTTGGTATGGCTTGCATTAAAATTGCTTGGAAACAATAAAGCAGTACGTTGTTCAAAATCGTCTTTGCTATCCCAAACTATTGCACCTGTGCTTGCATTCCAAATAGAGAATGAGCGACCACCAAAACAGAAAATACTATCAAATTTACCATCGTTGTTAAAATCACCATATTTATTTGATACTTTTAAGCGACCTATACCAGCATCTGATTTTAAAAATGCAACATTTGCAGCATTTACAAATTTAGTAGTATCTAAAACATAACTAGCATTTCTAACATCAGTTTCTTCATTATTAGGTGTTCCCCAATCAGCTCTAACATCACCTTCGTTAGCAGTAACTAAATATGTAGTAGTACCTACTTTGTAGTTCGAAATAGCATCAGGCATATACATACCAAAAACGGTATTGGTTGCAATGTTAATAGTTGAACCTTGGTTTGAAGCATCAATTCCATTTCCTGTTAGATTGTGGTTTTTGTAGCCCAAAGGAATTAAACGAGTTACAGTAGCTGTAGCAATATTAATTTCAGCTATACAATTATTTTCTTGGCAAGTTGCCCAAGCGGTAGTATTATCTTCTGAAATAGTAATGTATTCAGGTTCTAAATCTTCAGCAATGGTTGAATTTCTTAAAAACGAGCCACCTGATTGAATTTTACCAGTTATTTTAATTTTAGGGTCTAAAGTAGTACCATTAAATGAAGTGAAACCTGCAGTAGCTACATTGGCTTGAGTTAAATTAGCTACCGAACATTCTAAGCATTCAGGACTAGCAGGAAAAAGGCTTATCACACTTATTGAACCTTCACGGTCGATAGTGTAATCACTATTTGGCTCACCTTCGTTAGCTACTAATACTTTGTAACCATTAGGAGAAAAGCAAACCATATCAGGATTTGCCCCTACATCAACTTGATTGATGTAAGCTAAGGTATTTGCATTAAAAAACACCACTTTCCCATTTTCAGTTTTTCCTAAAGAATCAATGACAGTAACTGCTATTACATTGCCAAAGCAAGCAATTGAAGTTAAATCAATTCCATAAGGTTTAATAGAAATAGAATTAACCAAAGTAGGTGAGGTTGGATTACTGATGTTTACCACTTTAACAGTAGTATCGGCAGCATTTAACACAAACATTTGTTTGGTTTTGGCATGGTAAGCAGAAATTTCTGCTGCAGCTTTATCGTAAAAGCCAGTAGAGTAGCGCCCTAAAAACACAGGGTTAATTTGCGCCCTAATTTGTGTTCCTGCTATTAACAATAGCATTACACATAAAAATTTGTAAATTGTTTTTTTCATTTTTTTATAAAATTGGTGCGACAAATAAACCGTTGTTATGTTATCGAATTTTATGTTAAATATTAAATAAATGCAATTGAATAGTTAACAACTTTGATACTTACTAGCCATTTTAGGTTCATTGTTTCAATATTTTAAAAAAATCAAAAAATATTTTTTGTAAATTATAAAATTATAGCAGCGTATTTCTTAAAAAACATTACACATAATTTTTTTGCATATATATAAAGTAAAACTATTCAATATAATCAAAGAAGAATTTCATTGAAGGAAACCTACTG
>Ga0247844_1007701_pt1 | contig 12053 bp, 12 predicted proteins | sample LaCtaG_FD_192421 | JGI IMG/M metagenome (GOLD analysis project Ga0247844, IMG submission 192421) | Freshwater microbial communities from meromictic Lake La Cruz, Castile-La Mancha, Spain - LaCruzMarch201714.5m_1 | ecosystem: Environmental > Aquatic > Freshwater > Lake | place: Spain: Castile-La...
TTTCGCAGACTCAAAGGCTTCCGACGAATCTTCTCAAGATTCGACAAGCTCGACGTCCACTTCATCGGCTTCATTCACTTCGCCGTGATCGCCGAATTTCTTAAATTGTGTTAACACGCCCTAATTACAGCCCGTTTTAGGTTCAAGCGGGGGCGCTATGGGTGGATTTGTATGGCATTGCATGGCTCTGTGTTGCTACTGGGGAGTTCAGTTCATAGAAGCCGAAACGGTGGAAAGTCAACCAGGGATTTGGTGTTTTTTCCTGACGGCCGCCGATGGCATTGACCGGGCAGTCTCACCCAGGAAGGGCGAGGCAAGAGTCTTCCACCGAAGCACACGGTTTGAGAAAACTTGCCGTAGACTTCATGGCGTGGACGGCCCTGACAGAGAGAAGGAAACGAAACACTGGATTGGTGTTCCGACCTATCCAAGTTCGGGAACAGCGCCGTGTGAACTCTGATAAGCGATGATTGTCGATGACATGGAGAAGTCGTACTGGGGTTCCTGGGCGGCGGTGCTGGCAGGGCTTGCGGCTTGTTCGGGGATCTTCCTGGCGATCCTGATCGGAAACTATCAAAACATCACCGCATCGGGAAAGCTTGTTATCGGCAAGAAGTACTTTCCGCAAAGGATCATTGTTGGCGAGGAGTTGCAGCGCATTCTCGTTGACATGCGGATTCAGATCGCGTGTATGAGCGCGCTCACGGCGGCGCTTCTGATCGCGAGCGCGTGGACCGGAATTTTGGCTTGGATCGACTACAAGCGGCGATATGAAGTGGAGCTGGATTAGGGGAATCGCGGCCGTTCGGCTACGATAGGTTTGCCCGTGAGCAAGAGAACCCGGCTGCATCATATCTTCTGGTTGACCAAAAGAAGCGAGTCAACCGAGGCTCTCATAACCGAGTTCTTGGGCAAGATTCGGTTGCACCGAGCGTTGCGACTTTTGCTTCGTTGCCATTCTCTTCGGGCAGCGCATTGTGCCTACTTGATTACCGCGGGGCACATGGCACGTTTGCTACCAGACGTTGATCCTGAACCTATCAAGGAGCTCTTTTCGCTTCTGTTGACAAGTATTCCGACGATGCCGGCGGAACGAACGGCGGACTTTGGTGTGCTGTTAGCGCACCTTCATGGCCGTTCGATCGCTTTTCGAAGGGACAATGAGTGCTCGGACGAAGAGTTTGATCGGCTGGCAATTCGATTGTTTGAGTACGCAAAGGAGTTTGAGGCAGATGCGGAGCGACTTTCGGAGTTGTATTCGTATCCGACAAGAATAAGTGCAACATGATCCTGACGGTATTGTTTTCCTCTTTAGTGCTGAAGATTGATCTTCCCAAAGGTCGTCAGTCTTACGAGAATGTCTCCCTGAAAGTCAAGCTGCTGAACGGTGCGCTGCAGAGCCAGGCAACGTACTTTGACCGAACGACAGTGAATGTTCTGAGACGAAGACTGGCCGGTAGCTATTTGAAGGACAGCATGGTTTTTTGTGGACTTGCGCCAAAAATGAAGGACCTTCGGCCGCTCGCACCGGGCGCTTCGGATTCCTTTGAATTTCGCTGGTCTCAACTATTTCAAGCAACGGACACGCTGTCCGTGAGTTGTATTCAAGCGGTTTACGAGCCGTACTTTGTCGAGAAGGAAGTCTTCTATTCGATGCAAGACGTCTACTCGAACCGGTTTCACGTTAATGCCTCTGGTTCTGGAATTCGGTACCGGTCGGAATGCACCTGCGAGGACCGAAAGTGGAACTTGACCTATGAGGATCGGTGAGCTTGGTGTTGGTCGGACATTCCCGTCGGGCGTGTCCGAATCTATGGGTTTGGTTAATGTTGACAAAGCTTTAACGCACCTGAGATTCTGGAAACTGACGGAGATGGTTCTTGAGTTCCAAGATTTGGCTGTGCGAACTCACTCGGGACGGGTGAGCTACATGGGTTTCGTTCGGGAGTTCGGGAGTTCGGGGGTTACCTGCGCAGGGTCTGGGCGTCAATTCTGGTTAACGGGATCTTTTTGGGCCAATGGTCAGATCCTTGATCAAGGAGCCAAATGCTTTACCTCTTAGCCGTGTCATCCCTTCTCGCTGCCGACGACGCGTGGCCGCAGTTTGAGGTGCGTACTGGGAAGTACGTTGTTTCGATCTCGCAAGCGGAAACAAAGCGCGATGTTTATTGCTGGGGATTTGATCCGGACTTTGAAATGCCCGCGACCAAGATCGGTATCTCCATCAAAAAGGAGGGCCAAACGTACTATCCAAGTTTTTCGGCGTACTCGGACCTGAGCAGTTTGCATGGCGTGGCATGGAAGATGAGCGGGGATCGGCTGATAGTTACCGGAACTGGCGGTGATGCCCACGCCGGTTACGAAGTGAAGTGGACTTTTCGGAATGGTGCCTTAGTTCGGCGTGAGGTTCGCGCCGGTGAGTTTCCGGAAAACGAATACGAGATCACGGAATACGTTTACAAACCGTACGAAGATTAAGTCTCGTCACAACTTTGGCCAGAACCCTAACAACTCACATGCTTTTCCTCTCCCTCTTTCTCCAAGCGCCGACGCAGGCCGACGTTTATCCTCGGTTCTTCATGCGGGAGTTGGTGACCGGACCCCAACTCATTGGGGAGCAGCGGCATGATTTGATCTATCGGAAGACCACGGAGTTGCGTTACGACGATCGGGGGCAGCCGATTCCGCAGTCGCACATCACGCGGCGGTTGGGGTGGTGTACCTATGGCGTGACGGAGGGCGAGTTGTTTGGGGAGCCTTGTCGGGTGGTGCGTTGGTACACGCGATACAAGCCCGAGAGCGGGGAGGCGGATGCGGATGTGGAGCATCGATTCTTCGTCACCCCAGAGGGCAAGATTCTGCGGCAGGTTTCGCGGTCGACCTATCCCAAGCTGCGGCTGGCGAACGTTTTGGTTACCGAGAACGGGTTGCAGGTGATGGTTACGGACGCCGACGGGAACCGGAGTTTCGACTTGGAACTGGCGGACATGGCGCCGTACGTGAACGCGTTTGTTCCTTACACGAGCGGAGTGAAATCGGTGGTGCTTTACGACCCGTTCCGCAACGGCCTATCTCAGTTCACCGTCTCGCTCGCGTCTTACTTTACAGATAGCTGGGACGGGGTTCGGTACAAGGGGAAGTCGTACGCGATTGACAAAGGGAAGCTGTACTTGACCGATTCTGGGAAGCCGTTTCGGTGTGAGCTCAGCGAGTTCGTCGGCTTTGAACCCTTTGTCGAAGGATTACGTTCTAAATAATATGAATCCGGTTTTTAAGGCCATCCTTGGCTTGGGCGGCGGCGCGCTCATGGGCTATGGCTACCATCTCACGATGCGCTGCACGGGCAGCGTCTGCATCAACTCCCGTATGCCCGCCGTGCCGATCGGCGTGATGGCGGTTATTGGTCTGCTCGTCGCGCTAAATTCGCGACCCTGACTTAGTCGATTCCGAGTTCGGTTAGCTCGGCGGCGATTGCCGCCTTGTCGAAGTTTCGACTGTCGATGGGGAAGAGGAATCCGTTGTTCCCCGGCCAAAGCTGGCTTTCGCTGAAGCCCTTGTTTGCGGTTGTGATCACCACATCACCGAAAGAAGAGCCCGATAACCCTAAAGCGTCCGGCATCATGAAGCCCAGAAGCGTGCGGCTGGAATCGAGAATTCCAGTGATTCCCTTTCCGGTCGCGGAAGTGCCTTTGCTTGCGATCGTCACGGCTTTGGTGCTTTGAAGGGAATACGTGCCGCCGACGCCTCTGACCCGGGCGGTGATGGGTTTTGCGTTGTTCGGCAGCAGTCGGATGGCATAGACCGGGTTGTTGAGCTTTGGCAAAACGGCCGGTACGAGGGCCGATTTGCCTTCGGCGAGCAGGTGGAAAGCAGTGATTTCATCGGGCACTAAGTTGTTTCGGGCGTCGAACCGCCAAGGCTTATCCGGAAAGTTGCCGTGAATAGTCCCTACCAAGGCATCGCCGCTTGGAACTGCTCGTAACTGCATAACGACTTGACCATTGAAATCGCGAGAAATGAAGTCGTAGCGAATGCAGTTTCCGGATAGGTCGTACGTGGCCGCGGATGTATTCAGCAGGCTTGCGTTCCGAGAAACCGCCGGGTTGTCTTGCCAGTGGGCAATGATGCGGCGGCCGTCGCTCGATTCTTTCTTGATGCGATGCACGACCGCGATCATCTCGTTCGCGCGCATTTCTGCCGTCGGGTACCAGCCGAAGGTCTGGTACGTCGTTGTTCCAACCGCAAGCGCTATCAGTGCCGTCATCTTTTAAACCCTAATGGATTGACGGGTTTAGCCCGCTACGAAGTTGGTGCTTCTTGGGCCGTGCGTTCCATTCTTTCCGGAGCCGATATTCCTAGCAAGTCGAGGGCGGCTTGGAGGGCGTTTTTGGTGAGGCGGCAGAGGTCGAGGCGAGCTCGGCTGAGCTCGGGCTGTTCGGGTTGCACCACGCGGCAGGCGTCGTAGAAGTGGTGGAACAGGCGCGCGAGTTCGACCACGTAGGTGGTCAGGCGGTGGACGCCGTAATCGCGGGCGCTCCGCTCAACTTCCCATGGCAGGTCGAGAATCTTCTTGATCAAAAGGCCTTCACGCGGGTGGACCAGAAGGGCGTGATCGGCGGCGCCAGCTTCGATTTCCCCGGCTCGGGCGAGCACGGAGCAGATTCGGGCATGGGCGTATTGGGCGTAGAAGACCGGGTTCTCGTCGCTTTGGCGGGCGGCGAGGTCGAGGTCGAAGTCCATCGCGGTGTCGTGGCTTCGCATCAGATAGAAGAAGCGGGTGACGTCGCGGCCGATGCGCTGCTGTTCTTCGGCGTCGGCATTCGGCGCGGTGCTTTGGCCGATTTCGTTGATGAGGTCGATGAGGGCGTAGATGTTGCCATCGCGCTTGCGCATCGGCGCGGGCTTGCCTTCTTTTAGGAAGCGGACGACTTGGAAGATGACGACCTCTAGCTTCTCGCGGGCGGTGGCGGTGGCTTGTTCGTCGGTCTGGTCAGCGGTTTGCAGGAGCGCGGCGACGACGGCGTTCAGACGGCCGATGTAGCCGTGGTGGTCTGGCCCAAGGACAGTGATCAGCTTGTCCGCGTTCGCGGGGCGGTTGAACTTATCGGCGTGATAGGCGACGTCGCTGGAGATGTAGGTCAGGCGGCCATCGCGGCGGCGAAGTACGCGGTCTTGGTCGTCGCCGAACTTGGTGCTGCGGAGCCAAAGGGTCTTGCCGCTCCCTTCCGCGTCGTCCTCGTCCTTTACTGTTTCTTGCGGCTCGATCTCGGTTTCTTCGATCTTGCCCTTGACGATTTTGACTTTGGTGCGGAACGGCTGATCGTCCGCGACGCCTTTCGCCGTGAGTTCGTCCAGTCGCTGGGCGACGACGCCGGAGTCGTGGAGGGATTGTTCGGAGAACCAGGTGTCGAAGGTGACGCCGAAGGTCGCGAGGTCGCGCGCCTGGGCTTGGAGCATCAGGTCCTGGCTGGCGAGCTTCACGTCGGCGGGAATCGTTCCCTTCAAGGCTTCGGCAACGGCCACCACGTAGTCACCTTTGTAGCCGTTGTCCGGCACCGGCTCACCGCGAAGTAGAGCAGCCACCGACTCGGCGAATAGGCGCATCTGCTCGCTGTTCACGCCGTCGTTGATGTAGTACTCGCGGTGGACTTCGTTGCCGGCGGCGGCGAGGACGTTGCAGAGGGCGGAACCAAAGGCGGCACCGCGTCCGGAGCCGATAGTGATCGGTCCGTTAGGGTTGACCGAGACGAACTCAACGTTGATCTTCTTGCCTTGTGGCTGGGGAACTTGTGCCAGCTTCTCCGTGCCTAGTTCAAGGGCGGTCGGTACGTAGGCGGCGATGGCGGTCGGCTTCAGGCGAAGGTTTAGGAATCCAGGACCGGCTACTTCGACGTCATTGAGAGTGCTTCCGCCGTCGGTTTCTAGGATCGCGGTTCGCAGGGCTTCACCAAGCTGGCGCGGATTCATTCCGGCGGCTTTGCTGGCGACCATGGCCAAGTTGCAGGCAAAGTCGCCGTGCTCGGGCTGCTTGGTGTCGGAGATCTCCGGTCGAAAATCGGCCAAGACGGCGGGAAGAGTTCCGGCAGAAACTTGGGCGGCGACGGCGCGCGAGATAAGGCTTTGAAGGTCGTTGCGAAGCAAGTCAGAGAGGGTACCGGAAGCCTAGGAAACGGTAGCCTGAAGGGGATGAAGATTCTTGTGACCGGCGGGTCCGGCAGGCTTGGAAAGTATGTGATGGAAGAGCTTGCGGCGGCCGGTCACTGGGCGATCAACGTGGATAAGAACCCTGGCGAATCGCGCCGCTGGGGCAACTACATTGGGGTCGATCTCAGCAACGCGGGGCAGATTTATGACGTGATGCTGGAAGTCAAGCCAGACGCGGTCGTTCACCTCGCGGCCGACCCCCGAGCCGGATATGTGCCGCGGAATCACCAGTTCGTTTCCAACGTCGGGATGACGCACAGTGTGATGATGGCGGCGGGCGATTTGGGGGTGAGGCGAATTGTTTATGCCAGCTCCGAGCAGGCGAACGGCTGGTCTTCGGGCAACTTGTGTCCGCCTCGATTCCCGTTCGGCGAAGAGGACATGACCCGTCCGCGAAGCGCTTATGCGCTCAGCAAGCTTATGGGAGAAGAGATTGCCGAGAGCATCGTGGCGACGTACCCGGAGACCTCGGCGGTGAGCTTGCGGATCAACTTTATTACTGTGCCATCTGACTCGGAATGGATTTCGAAGCGGGCCGAGCACTGGCCAGGCGGGCACACGAACCTTTGGGCCTACCTTGATGCGCGGGACGCGGCGACCGCATTTCGGTTAGCAGTCGAGGCGCCTCGCGAGGTGTTGGGGCACGGGCATCGGGCGTACATGGTGGCGGCGGCAGACAACCTGACGACTTTCGAGACCAGAGACGCAATCAGCCGATTTTTCGGCCCGGAGATTGAGGTTTCGCCGGAACTTGATGTGTTTGGTTCGACGGTCGACTGCGCGCGGATTACAAAAGACCTAGGCTGGCGGCCAGTTCACTCCTGGCGGAATGCCTTAAGCCCGCAAAGCGTTGAATAGCGCATGAACTTCCTTAAAACGGGAATCTTGATGGCAGTCTTCGGCGGCCTCGCGGTTGTCGTTGGGCGTTACTTCTTCGGCTTGCAAGGCGCGGTCATTGGCCTCGGCGCGGCGGTGCTTTTCCAGAGCATCGCGTACTTCAACGGGCACAAGATGGCCATCCGGATGGCGCACGGAGTGGCTTTCGAAGAGCTCGACCCTCGATCTCAGAACCAACTGGCGTGGCTGGCAACGGCGAATGAGACGTTGTCTCAGCGAGCGGGGATTCCTGCGCCGAAACTGTACATCTCCCCGGACCCTCAGCCGAACGCTTTTGCGGCAGGGCGAAATCCGAGCGTGGCGGTGGTTTGCTTCAACGAGGGGCTGCTGAAGTTGATGCCTCGAGACGAGGTGATCGCGGTTTTGGCGCACGAGCTGGGGCACGTTAAGAATCGAGATAGTTTGTTGATGACGGTTACGGCGGCGTTTGCCACGTTTATCAGCTTCTTGGCCCAACTGGCGTGGCTCATCCCGCGCGGAGATAACGAGGAGCGGAATCCGATTGTTGACTTGCTGATGATGATCTTGGCGCCGATTACGGCGACGGTGATTCAGATGGCGATTTCGCGAACGCGAGAATTCGGTGCGGATCGCGCGGCGGCGGATTTGATTGGATCGCCGCAGCCGATGATCTCGGCCTTGAGGTCACTGGAGCGAGGCACGGACCGGATTCCGAGCACCACGGCGCAGTCGGCGAGCGCACATATGTACATCGCGTCGCCCTTCGCTGGTGGTGGGTTGATGAAGCTCTTTATGACTCACCCACCGATCGAAGAAAGGGTTCGAGCGCTGCAAACGGCCTCGTAAACGGGCGAGCGTACGTAAGCGGACGAGAAAACGCGGCGGAATGAACGTTCCGCCGCGTTCATTTCGTCTTATTTGCACCCAACCCATAGGCAGAGCGGGACCTTTGGTCTACAATCAAAACTCGCCTGGGGAGCGTTCGGCTGCGTTTGCGGCCGAGGTGTGGGGAAAAACGAGTATGGCATTGCCGCGAATTTCAATGGAGCAGTACCTCCTGCAAAAAGGTTTCTTGAAGCCTGAACAGCACGAGGAGGCAAAAAAGGTTGCTCAGCAAACGGGTCAGCCGCTGGATCGGGTGTTGATTTCTTTGAACTTTGTTGGGGAACGAGAAGTTCTTCAGGCCAAAGCCCAAGAAATGGGATATGGCTTTGTTGACCTGGACCGCATTCCGACGATTGAGAGCGGCGCCATCAACGTTGTTCCTGAGCGGATTGTTAAGGCGCACAACGCCATTCCGGTCAAGAAGGACGGAAACACACTCTATGTCGCGATGACCAATCCGGGCAACATCGTTGCTCTCGACGACATCAAGATTGCTTCCGGCCTCCGCGTAGTGCCGGTGCTTGCCGTTCCGGCCGCCATTGAAGACGCGATTAAGAAGTATTACTCCGGCAGCTCTGCCGCACCGGCTCCAGGTGCAGCTTCTGCTGCTACCCCTGTCGCTGCAGCAGCGGCTCCAATCGCGACCAGCAACTATTCGGACGCGATGAAGCGAGCGATCGCGGAAGCCGGCGTCAACCGAGACATCGCCACAAACGAATCGGGTGCCGATGACGACGAGAAGATGGCGGAGCAAGCGCCGATTATCCGGCTTGCCAACGCCCTCATTCAGCAGGCGATTTCGGACCGAGCTTCGGACATTCACGTTGAGCCGCAGGACCGATCGGTCCGGGTTCGGTACCGCATTGACGGTGTTTTGATGGAAGCCATGACGGTTCCGCGAAACCTGATGGCTCCGCTCATCAGCCGTCTGAAGATAATGGCGGAAATGAACATCGCCGAGCGCCGTATTCCTCAGGACGGTCGAATTGAAATTCGAACGAACAACAAGGAATATGACCTTCGCGTCAGTTCGGTTCCAACCCCGCAGGGCGAGAAGATCGTTATGCGAATTCTCGACAAAGGCTCGGCGATGGTCGGCTTGGTAAAGCTCGGATTTACCGACGAGAACCAGCTGAAGATCGAAGAACTTTGTAGCCAGCCGAACGGTATGTTCCTTGCCACGGGTCCTACGGGATCGGGCAAGACCACGACGCTGAACTCAATTCTTTCCAAGCTCAACACGGTCGGCGTCAACATCTTGACCGCAGAAGACCCGGTTGAGTACCAGATGAACGGCGTTAACCAGGTTCAGATGAACCGAAAAGCCGGTCTGACCTTTGCAACCGCGCTTCGAGCCTTCCTTCGACAAGACCCTGACATCATCATGGTCGGAGAAATCCGAGACGTTGAAACGGCGGAAATCGCGATTGAGGCGGCACTTACGGGCCACTTGGTTCTCTCCACGCTTCACACCAACGATGCTCCTTCGGCCACGATCCGTTTGACCGACATGGGCGTTGAGCCGTTCTTGATCTCTGCAACCTTGATCGGTATCTTGGCTCAGCGACTTGGACGACGGCTTGACCCGGACCATCGCGAAAGTTATCAGGTTCCGGCGGCGGACTTGAAGCGATTTGGACTTCAGTTCACGGATCCGGATGAGCAGATCACGCTCTTCCGCGGTATTCCGCACGAGAACAACCGAATGACCGGCTACCGCGGTCGAACTGGTTTCCACGAGTTGCTGACAATGAACGCAGAAATTGCGGAACTTGTTGTGCGCCGAGCCCCTCTACAGGATATTAAGGACGCGGCGAAAGCAAACGGAATGAGAGAGCTTAGAGAAGACGGACTGGTCAAAGTTCTCGAAGGCGTCACCGATCCGGGTGAAGTCATGCGAGTCGTGTTCACAGCGGGCTTCTAAAGGACGTAGGCAAAAGTATGCAAAACAATTCAGGAATGACGCCTCCGCCACGAGTCGGAGTTGGAGTTGGACCAGGGATCCCGAGTGCGGGCGGCATGATGCCACCACCACCCGGAGGAGGCAATCCGTTTCCGGCCGAAAAGCCAGAAGAAGAGAACAGTGGGCCGCCGGCCTCGCTAGAAGATCTTCACATTGACGAGCTTTTGCACTTAGTCGTCGACCGAGGCGCGTCGGACCTTCACATCAGCCAGAACTCCGCTCCGATTATTCGAGAAGACGGAAAGCTGAAGCCGCTGCACTACGAAAAGTTCACGCCGCAGGACTCGCAGCGAATGCTGTACGACATCCTTTCGGACGACAACATCAACAAGTTCGAAACGACCCTCGAGCTTGACTTTTCGTACCAGCTTCCTCGCCGTGCTCGGTTCCGAGTTAACTATTACCGAGAAAAGGGTGCGGTTGCAGCCGCGTTCCGACTGATTCCGGCGAAGATTCCGACGGTTGAGCAACTTAACCTGCCGAACATTCTGAAGCAGCTTTGCGAACGTCCTCGCGGTTTGATTCTGGTTACGGGACCGACGGGTTCTGGAAAGTCAACGTCGCTCGCGGCGATGATCAACCACATCAACGAGAACCACGCGCACCACATTATCACGATCGAAGACCCGATCGAGTATCTGCACGAGCACAAGAAGTGCATCATCAACCAGCGCGAAGTCGGTTCGGACACCCGAAGCTTCTTGAACGCGCTTCGCGGTTCGCTTCGAGAAGACCCAGACATCCTGCTGGTCGGTGAAATGCGAGACGTTGAAACGATCGGTTTGGCGATTACCGCTGCAGAAACCGGTCACTTGGTCTTTGCTACTCTGCACACGAACACCGCGGCCGAATCGATCGACCGTATGATCGACGTTTTCCCGCCAGGACAGCAGGAGCAGATTCGCGTTCAGCTTTCGAACAACATCGTGGCCATCATCTCGCAGCAGCTCATGCCGCGACTTGGAAAGCCCGGTCGAGTTCCGGCGAACGAGGTCATGATCGCATCTCCGGCTATTCGCAACCTCATCCGAGAAGCGAAGACCCACCAGATTCCGTCCATGATTCAAACCAGTGGTTCGATGGGAATGTTCACCATGGACCAGTGCTTGCGTGATCTGTATCTGAAGGGACTCATCTCGCTCGACGACGCCTATGCGCGATGTTCGAACAAGGAAGAGCTTACGAAGATGCTAAACACCCCGGCTTCCGGAACAGGCCCAGGCGGCTCCGGACTCCCCGGCGCGCCACCTTCGCGTGGAAGGTAATTCCTTTTTCAGGAAGACCAAGACAAGAAAGCCAAGTTTAAGAGTGGAGATAGAAAATGCCAGTATTCAGCTACACATTTAGGGACGCCACCGGCGGACTCCAAAAGGGAACCGCCGACGCAGAAAGCGAAGACATTCTGCGTAAAAGGTTTGAAGAGCAGGGATTCGTGATCACCGAGGTCACGATGATCAAGTCGAAATCGGCTAAGCAGAAGAACTACGGAAAGGTCAAGCTTGGCCACCTGTCCGTCTTCTGCCGCCAGTTCTCGACGATGGTTGATGCTGGTGTGTCTTTGGTCCGCTGTCTCGACGTTTTGGGTCGGCAGACGCAAGATCCAAAGCTCAAGAAGATTCTTGCGGACATCGGCGAGCGAGTTGAAGGAGGCGAAAGCCTTTCTCGCGCCATGCAGCGACACCCTCGAGCCTTTAACAACCTGTTTATCGGTTTGATTAAAGCCGGTGAAGTTGGTGGTGTCTTGGAAGAGTCGCTGCAGCGACTTTCGACGTTCTTGGAAAAGGACGTTGAACTCCGCCGAAAGGTGAAGTCGGCCATGACGTACCCGATTCTGGTTGCGATCATGTCGGTTGGCATCGTCACCTTCTTGGTTGCTTGGTTTGTTCCGCAGTGGTCGGCCATTCTTACCGACTTGGGACTGAAGGCCGATGACCTTCCGGCACCAACGAAGCTTCTGATCGACATTTCGAACGTCATTCAGTACCGCGGTTGGATGATCGCCGTCGGAATCGTCGCGATCGTTGTTGCAAACAAGATTTTCACTTCGACTCGATTTGGTCGCCGCGTTATGGACCGCGTCAAGCTGAAGATTCCGGTCTTTGGCAAGCTGCACCACAAAGTTTGTATGACCCGGTTTAGCCGA
>Ga0247844_1007705_pt1 | contig 12046 bp, 13 predicted proteins | sample LaCtaG_FD_192421 | JGI IMG/M metagenome (GOLD analysis project Ga0247844, IMG submission 192421) | Freshwater microbial communities from meromictic Lake La Cruz, Castile-La Mancha, Spain - LaCruzMarch201714.5m_1 | ecosystem: Environmental > Aquatic > Freshwater > Lake | place: Spain: Castile-La...
GGGCGCACTTATTGGTGAATTGCTGGCAATCGAGAGCCGTCTCGAGCGCCTTGGCGAGCGTTTGCAGCGCCGCTTTGCTCGTGATGCAGGCAGCGATGGTGGCGAGGGGAAATTTGTCAAAGGGTTTGTGACTGCTTCAGCGCTGTACTGCATCGGGCCACTCACCGTGTTGGGAGCCATCGAAGACGCCAGTGGTCAGACCCCGCAGCTGTACATCATCAAAGGGTCATTGGACGGGTTCGTTTCCATCATGTTCGCCGCCATGTATGGCATCGGGGTGGCGTTCAGCGCGTTGTCGGTGTTGGTGGTGCAAGGCAGCCTCACGCTCGGGGGTGCAGGGCTTGACGCTGTGCTCGACGATCGCATGCGCACCGAGTTGTTCGCTGCAGGTGGCATCGCCGTCATCGGAATCGGTCTGAACTTGTTGCAGGTCACCAAGATTCGTTTGGCCAACCTGCTGCCAGGGCTGGTGATTACCCCGGTGCTGGTGGCCATCTTCGCGGTGTAACACCCATCTGCGACGATGGGGTCATGACAGCAGAACACATCAACGAAGGCGACATCTGTTCGGTGTGCGGCCTGCCAGTATTTTTCTATGGCGATGCAGCCATCGATTGCCCACAGTGCGGCACCGAGTACGTGAACGCAGACGACGAAGATGTCGACTAACGCTGTTGACTAGCGCTGTTGATAATTAGTTGTCCCAGACTTCTGGCTGCTCTTGCGGCTTGGCGGAGCGGCGACGCGTGCGACGCTTCGGTGGTAAAGCCAGTTCTGCTGCGAACGGCTCGAGCACACCGTGTAATCGACCAGCCACGTTGGACAACATCCGCAAGTGTTGCGCTAAGCCCATGAGGTTGTCGGGCAACATATCTATTGCTAAGTGCACGGCGCTGTTCTCGAACCACAATCGCGTAATAGAACCGCTCTGGTTGTGAGCATTGATTTCGCGAAGCAGTTCGGCACTCTCGTTTGCATCGCTGACAACCACAGTGGACATACGCACGAGCGGCGAATCGTCGCCAGCGCGCTGGAAGAAGTCGAGCGCAATCACCACATCTTCATGGCGAATACCAATTGGCCCACCGGGAGTGGTTTGGAACTCAAACTTTTCGCGTTCAAGAATCTTCACCACGCGCTCGTGCAACTTGGCCACTGGCGCGATGACCATCTTTGCGATGATGTAGTGGGTGTCGCTTTCAAGCACAATGTCGAGTGATTCTTTGCTCTCAAACGACAGTGTCCATATGGCATCCTCATCGACACAGTTGTAGATGATGTTGAGCATGTCGGGATGGACCTTGATGTGACCCACTCCAGTGGTAGTCGCGGAAGTGTGTGCACGAATGGGGTACAACCGAGCGCCCGTCCAGTCGCTAGAGACGTGTAGCTGGCCGTCTTCGACCCGGAGAAGAAAGTGGTCGGGGTTTTTACGTTCGTCATCATCGTCGGTCATGTTGGTTTCAAACGGAGGGTTGGCGCCGGCGAAAATCGTGTACAGCAACTCTTTGCCAACTAGTTGAGCCGTGACGCGAGCAGGATTTGCGGCTACGTGCTGTGGCTTGGGCATCGGCACGCTGCTGCACGGCAATGTTTGCGTACCCAGCGACGAAGCCGCAGTGACCATGCCGTCGGCAATGGTGAATGCCACAGATCCAGCGGCGGCCCGGGGGCGACCGGCATTCGCCACACTGGTCAGCGGCAGTTTGTAGGCCCCAGTGAAGTCGGCGGTGTCACCGGTGACCACGATGGTGAATTCCTTTGTGGTCACCAACCACTTGCGACGACCACCCTGGCAAAATACCGTGATGCCAGGAACGTTGATGCCCTCTACCCGAAACATCATGATCGACTCAAAGATGTGGTGCAATTCTGTGGAGTCAACAAGCCCGATGTTGGTGGTGCTCATCGCTGGCTTTTCGTATTGATGTTGGTAGACGGAATGCTGGCTCGTTCGTAGCCGAGAGGTGTGGTGCGTGCGAGGTCGGAAACTTCGTGCATCCAAGTACGGTCAGGCGGAGTGGATGAAACGGTGCTGGGAATAGTGGTTGCAGTGATCGGTGACTCACGATGACGTTCAGCTACTGCGACAAGCCAGTTGGTGAGCGCTCGAACTTCGTGGCTGTTGAAAGTGATGACCACTTCGTCAATGTCGACATGTACGGATTCTTTGGAAAATAGTGATGCGAGGCCGGCGTCAGATGCTGCGGAAAGTAGTTGCCGGAAAGCACTCGCGGAAATGTGAATGGTGTGGTCGGGTTGAGTCATCAGTGCCTCCTGGCAGGGTTGGTGGGGATGGGGGACGACACAGTAGACGATCGGTGTAGTGCAGTGGTGGCATCCGGCGGCAGAAAGGAGAAAAGCACCGCCAGATGCACCACGTGGTTAGTTACGCACCATCCGCCGTACTTTGTGCACCGTGCAAACGGTGCGTGGGGGCGGCTTTGCTACTCGGAAGAGTCGCTCTTGCCGAGGCCATCCAGCCGCAGCAGAAACGGCGTGGGTTCATGATCGGGGTCTAATCGGAAGAGCGCCGCAGGCTTGCCGTAGCGCTCGAAGGTGGGCCGCGATTCTCCTTCGACCGAGGTCAAAATGTTGAGCTTGTGGATGCGGCGGGCAAAGTTGGTGGGGTCAAGTGGTTTGATGAGTCGTGGGGAGCGGGGGGCACGGGTGCGACTACTTTGTCGCGCGAGTCTTACCATTAGTTCCGCTTGACGGGTGAAGTCGCTTACGGGAGCAGAGGATCGAGACGCGAAGCCTTTGACCTCCGCCACGTAGTTGTTGCTGACGAAGTCGGGGATAGTTGATGATGACGGCATCATCATGGCCAGTTCGGTAATGGTGCGCTCAAAGTCGGGAGTCTGTTGGGTGCCGAGTTGTTCGAGGGTCTTTAAGTACTTGCGGACCACATCGGCATGTCCGGGTTGTTCGGCGGCGGCAGCCGAATCGAGCGATTCGTGGAACAAGGCTTCGTATACGCGCCGAAGTTCGCCGAGGGTGAACTCGTCGCGGCAGAACCTGGCGGCCAGCGGGGTGGTGACCACGAGGTTGCGCACGAGCGCGATGGCCTTGAGCACGATGTCCTCGTGGTCGAACTCCAGGCGGTTGGGGCGAGCCAGCACATCGACAATCGGTCGAAACTGCACGTGGCTGACGTGGCCGACCTGGGCATTGGGGTGCAGGGCCACGTCGCGGTCGTCGCCCACGATGGCCACATATGCCACCGAGATGGTGCGACCGCTACGAGGGTCGCGATCGGCGTCGCCAAAGGCCCCCACCTGATGCAGATCGTCTTGGGTGAGGGAAAGATTGGTTTCGCGCTGCAGCACGCGTAACGCCGCCTGAACAAGGGTGGTATCAGGTGTGGTACCCGTGCCGTATGCGTCACCTAACAGGGTGTTGCCGACGTGCCCGCCTGGGAGTGCCCAATGGTGCTGAGTGTGGCGCTCCACCCGCTCCACGCGACGAGGCAGGTGGGGGTTGTTGCGGCGCTGCAACTGGTTCTGGTCGATGTAGGCCTCGGGGCGGTTGCGTTGCACCACCCCTATATGTGGGAGGTCATTTCTGAGACTGAGGAGCACCACATCGACCGCGACATGGAAGTCGGCAGGGCGAATGGCCTGGGGGGACACCGATGGGCCAGCAGTGGAGCGCTGGGGGGTGCGGGCGAGGGATCTGTGGCGTCTGGGTTGTGGGGGCATGGGAGCACCTGCTATATTGATTGGTTCCGAATGATGACCCTCACCTTACGGCAGAAATGTCACAAGTGTGACGATGGTGTGCGTAATAGCGGTGTGAAAGCAGGCTATTAGTCAAAACGCTCATACTGTGCTACACCCCCTGGTAATGCTCTCTATGACAGCCAATGTCAGGAGAGAGCCCGAGATGCAGCACCACACCAACAATACAGATAACAACCCAAACAACAACGACAGGAAACTCGCCGCAACCACAATCACCCCACTCACCCCCGCCCAGCGTCGCTACGTCGAGGCGGTGTACGCACACCTGTGCAAGTCCTACGGATTCAAGATCGCCAAGGCCAACCTGCGTGGCCACAAGCCAGCCGACGTTGCCAACTTTGCAATTCAAAAAGTAATCCGCAACGTGCAGCGATTCATGAGTCGCTACCCAACGCCAGACCATGCGGCCAATGCGGTGGCACCCAACGCATTCGTTGACTACTGCCGTCGCGACAACGCCCAAAGCGGGCGTGGCGCACGCGGTACGCGCACCGTTATCGGTGACGAGTCCGGCAACTTCGGCGACAACTCCGCAGAGTCGGTCATCACTCGTCAACCCGGAGTGGTGGCGGATCCCGAAGCGTGGATCGAGCGCGACTACCACGAGGGAATCATCCGTGAAGTCCGCGAGAACATCTCACCTCTGGCGTGGGAAGGGCTCGTGCTGACCACAATCAATGGTCTCACTCAGGAAAAAGCAGCGAACTTGCTCGGTGTTGGCCGCGAACACCTGAATCGCGAAATCAACAAGGCGAAGAAGATCGCCAAGAACATGCTCAACGACAACGACTGGGGGGTCAACTAATGCAGTACCTACAGCAACTCATCACCGAAATGGTCTCTGACCTGCACGGTGACATCGAAGTGGGCGAGGAGTTCACGTTCACCTACCACGACTTGGAATTTTCTGGTCGCGTGTATGAACGCTTCAACGGGCACCTGGTCGTGGTGTTCTCCGCAGAGGTGTGCACCACCAAGGTCGGGCGCAGCAAGCAAGATCTCATCAACCGCTTGAACGGCCAGCTGCCATTCACGGTGTTCAAGGTGAGTAAGGCCAACAATGGCGAGCACAGCATCACAGCGACACACTCTCTGTCGGTGGCCAGCATCAACGCTGAGCAACTCATGGAGTCGCTCGACAGCATCGCGTTTCAGGTGGGCGAGCAACGCCCAGTGCTGTTGCGCTCCACTGAGTTGTCACCGAAAGTGGAAGAGCTATTGCGCGAAGAATCCGAAAAGCGCACCACCGAGCGTTCGCAAGAACGCATCAGTGATGACGTCGTCGACGACATTGACGACCTCAACGACATCAACGATGTGGAGAGCGAATCCACCAGTGCTGCTCGGGCACGCGCGCCAAAGGTGCGTTCAAGCGATGCGTCAACAGCTGACATCCTTCGCGACCTGCGTCGATTAGTGGGCTTGGAGCCAGTCAAGATCGAAGTGGAGCGCCTGGTCGCTGCACGCGAGTTCACCAATGCGCGCGTGGCCGCTGGCAAGCCGGCAATCGAACAATCACCGCACTTGGTGTTCACTGGCAACCCTGGCACGGGCAAGACCACCGTGGCTCGGATGGTGGCCGACCTCTACAAGGCGTTGGGAATCCTCAAAAAGGGCCACGTCGTGGAAGCCGACTGCTCCAAGTTGATTGCGGCATACATCGGCCAAACACCAATCAAGACCCAGCGACTCTGTGAAGAGGCACGCGGCGGGGTGTTGTTCATCGACGAGGCCTACGGACTCACGGGGCATCAGCACCAGGGTTATGGCCCAGAGGCCATCGAGACGCTGCTGAAGTTCATGGAAGACAACCGCGGTGACATCGTGGTGATCGTGGCGGGGTATCCCAAAGAAATGCAGGGATTCCTCGACGCCAACCCGGGGCTGCGCAGTCGCTTTGACGTGGTCATCGACTTTCCCGATTACGCCACCGACGAGTTGGGCCAGATCTTTGATCTCTATCTTCAGGAGTACGAGCTCACGCTCACCGTGGATGCACGTGAGAAGGTGATTTCCTACGTGAACTCACTTCCGCGTGGCCGAGGTTTTGGCAACGGTCGTGCGATGCGCAACTTCTTCAACGAAGTAGTGCGGCGTCACGCAGTGTGGGCCACCCGTGATGGTGAGATCAACGCCGTTGACCTCACCACGATTACTGCTGAGGTGATTCCTGCACCCGGTAGTGCAGTGAGCGCACCCGAGTCGGGGGGTCATCGCGGCGTGTATCTCTGACGCGTCGCGAGTCGCGAGCGGTTCCTGCTGCTTGCGGCGCACGCGTTGCGCACCATCGTTCGTAATCAAGTTCACCAACAACCAACCGCGATCGGAAGATCGCAGAAAGTAATCACCATGACAGCAAAGAACCAACACATCATCATCCTCATCGACCGCTCTGGCTCAATGGAGGCAATCGCCGGCGACGTAATCGGCGGCTACAACCAGTTCCTGCGCGCTCAACAGGCCGACGGCAGCGATGCGAGAGTCACTTACGTGCAGTTTGACAGCCAAGACCCGCAGGAAGTGATCGTCGCAGGTGCACCGATCAGCGAGGTGTTGCCGCTCAGCGCTGCCACGTTCGTGCCGCGCGGTGGAACCCCGCTGCTCGACGCGACTGGCCGGCTGATTTCACGCATCACCGCGAACCAGGCCGAGCGTCGCGCCATCGGGCTTCCCGAAGAAGACATCCTTTTCGTGTCGATCACCGACGGTGCAGAAAACTCAAGCCGCGAGTTTTCGCTCAGTCGCATTCGCGAGCTCATCGCCGAGAAGTCGACCGCCGGATGGAACTTCGCGTTCCTCTCCGCTGCGCTCGACGCTTACGCCGATGCGCGAGGCATGGGCGTGCACGCAGGTGCCATTCAGGGCTTCGCCGCAGATGCGCAAGGAGTCGGGTTGGCGTTCTCGAGCCTCGCGGAAAAGACCCGAGACTGGCGCGACGCGAAGCGACGGCAGCGCAATGTGCACGACGCCGACTTCTTCGGCAACGACAAGCGTGCCGAAGCCGACCGCGCTCGACGACGCAAAGGCGAGAACTCAGACCCGTCGGGCAACTGATGCACGCTGGTCGACGATGCGTCTCGAAGTCGTTCTAGTAGATGTCAAGCCGCGAGGTGAGCAGTGCTGCGAGAGCCTCGGGGTTGCCAGCGCACGTTTCGAGTTCAGCGGCCGTGACGAACATAACCACACCCGAGTCGGTGCGGGCCACAACAGCTGGCAGTTGGTTGCCAATGCACGCCCGCACATCTGCTGGTTGATCATTGCGATGAAAGGCAGCGAACGGCACGGGTAGTGCCGCGGCGCACGCCTGCCACTCCGATTTTTTGGTGAAGAGCCCATGGGTGATGTCGCACAGGCTGCAGTGTCGCTGGCCGAGCCGGGCACCAACCCAATACGACACTTCGCCCCACAAGGTGGCGTCGGCGTCGTAGACACCGATGAGTTCACGCACCGCCATGCGCCGAGGCTATGGGAATATCGAGGCCGACAACTACCGTTGGGGCGTGCTGATTGCCACGTGGAACGTGAATTCGCTGAAGGCCCGCCTGCCACGCGTGCAGGAATGGATGCGCGATGTGCAACCCGATGTGCTGCTCATGCAAGAAACCAAGATGACCGACAAAGCGTTTCCAGCACTCACATTCAGCGAAATGGGATACGAGTCGGCGCACTTCGGGCAAGGCCAATGGAATGGCGTGGGGATTTTGTCAAAAGCCGGGCTCACCAATGTGCGCAACAACTTCGTGGTGGGTGAACCCGATCACGAAGCTCGCATCATCACTGCCGACTGCAGTGGTGTGACGGTGGTGTCGGTGTACGTGCCTAATGGGCGGGCACTCGACCACGAGCACTATCAATACAAACTCAGCTGGATGGATCGACTAGCGGCGCACGTGGCAGCGATCGCCAAACCCACCGACAACTTGGTGGTGGCAGGTGACTACAACATCGCACCTGCCGACGCCGATGTCTGGGACACCAAAGCACTCGAGGGCTCGACCCATGTGAGTGCCCCCGAGCGTGCGCGCCTGCAGGCCCTCGCCGACTGGGGCTTGCGTGATGTGGTGCGCGAACAGCACCCCGAACCCGGCATTTATTCGTGGTGGGATTATCGCAATGGCTCGTTTCATCGGGGTTGGGGAATGCGCATCGACCTCGCACTCGTGACGAAATCTGTGGCTGACAACACCACGTGGTCGGCAATCGATCGCAATGCCCGCAAAGGCGAACAACCCAGCGATCACGCACCTGTGTTGATCGAGGTGTCGACTTGACCGAGTTCTCCGGCTTTCACATTCAGGCGGGGCCGCTGTCAGAGCTCGATCGCGCTCGGGTAGAACTCGCCGAAGAAATACGGGCGATGATTCGTGAAGTCATTTCCACCGAAGCAACTATCGACGAAGTGAAACGTGTTCGCGACCAGGTGCGTGCCAGTGTGGAAGCCCTCGTCGCCAGTGCTCATGGCACTGCACAGGGCACCACGGATCGGGTTGGTGAAGCAGCCTTGGCCGACCGCGGCCGCAACTTTTTGGCACGCAGCCCGATGTTGGGGTCGATGAACCCCATCGCGGTGCCGCTGGCGATTCAGGTGCTCCAAGAAGGTGCGCAGGCAACGGTGGAAGGCCGCATCACTTTTACCGCGCCATACGAAGGTGCGCCGGGGTGTGTGCATGGTGGTTTCATCGCCAGCGCGTTCGACGAGGTGCTCGGGGTGGCACAGTCGGCGTCAGGCCAGCCTGGCATGACGGCCAATTTGACGGTGGACTATCGCTCGCCAACACCGCTGTTGCACGAGCTCGTGTTTCGCGGTTGGTGTGAAAAAGTCGAAGGCCGCAAAATCTTCACCCGCGGCACGCTGCACAGCGGCGACACACTGTGCGCCGAGTCGAGCGCTCTCTTTATCTCTATGCGACCTGAGTTGTTTGCTCGGCTACTCGCACTGCGCGACGGCCAGAGCTAATTCGACAGCAACTGCAAGAGCTACATTGGCGCTACAGGTTGCTGGTCGGCGGGGCCGGCCGTCATTTCGCCATTGCGCAGGTTGCGATACTTCGCACTGCGCAATCCCACTGGGGCAGCGATGGTGAACCCAGCAAGATGGCGTTCTTCTTCGCTTTCAGCGCCCCACAAGCCGTATTCGTGATTCACCCGTGCGTAATCGCGACAGGTATCACGCACGATGCACACGTCGCAAAGTGATCGGGCTTTGGCTTCGCGTCGGGCGCGAGCCTGGGGGCGTTCGGCCTTTGGCGCAAAAAACAAATGTGTTTTGCCTTTGCAGTTAGAAAATTGGGTCCAGTCGATGTCACCGATGGGCCCGCGAAATTCGAAGTCGTCGGACTGGTTGGGGTTCGGCATTGATGCGCCACGAACGGTGGGCTCAAGTGGAACTGAAGTAGCGGTGCGTGTATCGAAGGTGGTCATGGTTGCCTTTGCTGAAAGGGTGAAACGAAACTCTTCACATAACTCGGGCTGGTGGCTTCCCACGCTGGAAACCGGTTTTCATCCGACCCTGAGGGGGCGGGGCCGGATGAAAAGCCCTATTCGTGTGTTTAACACTAAATAGGGAAGCGACGAAGTGTCAAGTGAACATGTGTGACGTTTGGCAAACCGAGCGCTATTGGCTGGCCCGAACGACGAGCGGCCCTAGAGCAGCTCAGCAGCCAGGCTGGCGACTTCAGAACGCTCGCACGATGCCAGGGTGATGTGGCCAAATAGCGACTGGCCAGCAAACGCGTGGATCAACACGGCGAGGGCGTTGTTGCTTTCGCCCATGTACGGGGCATCGATCTGGCTGGTGTCGCCGGTGAATACCACCTTGGTGCCTTCACCAATGCGGGTGAGGATGGTCTTGAGGGTCGTTGGCTCCAAGTTTTGGGCTTCATCCACCACCACAAATTGGCCCTGCAGCGAGCGACCGCGCAAAAACGTGACCGACTCTAGGGTCAACTGGCCGCGGTCCGTGAGGTCCTCAATCAGGCTGCGCGCGTCACGACTTGAACGCTCTTCAGTGAGTGCCAAAATCGCGTCATGAATCGCTGACATCCACGGGTCGAGTTTTTCTTCCAATCCGCCAGGCAAGAAGCCAACGTCGGCGCGACCCACTGGCACGAGGGGGCGATACACCGCGAGGCGTTCGAAGCGGCGATGTTCAACGACTTGTTCAAGTCCGGCAGCAATTGCCATCACTGTTTTGCCGGTGCCGGCGCGACCGTCGAGTGCGATAACCGAAATGGCCGGGTCAAGCAGCAGCTCGAGGGCAAAGCGTTGCTCTTTGTTGCGCGGGCGCAAGCCCCAGGCTTCGGGGGTGTTGCTGTTGAGCACGCGCAACTCGCCATCGCGCACCCGAGCCAAGGCTGACTGCGACCCATGACGCAAGATCGCGAAGTTGTTGTTGTAGAGCACCTCGGCCCCAGCAACCGCCGACACCTCGGCCGCTTCGTTGGAATACAACGCATCCACTGTGGCCGCGTCGGCCTCGAGGGTCACCCAGCCCATGGCTCGGTCGCTGCTTGCCCGGGCCAGCGGATGGTGTTCTTCGGCAGTTAGCCCAAGGTGGGCTGCTTTGATACGTAAGGCCGCATCGTTCGACACCAAACACGTGGGAGCAATTTTTGACTGACCGAGTGCTGCACCGATGATGCGATTGTCCGGAATCGACGGGTCAAGCCCGTGGTGCTCTAAGCGTTCGCGATCCATGTTGTTGACCTCGATGTGCAAGGTGGCCGAATCGGGGTCATCACTCAACGGGGTGGGCTCGGCGAGTGAACCGCCCGCGCGGCGGCGCAACTCTTCGATATTGCGCAAAGCCGTTCGCGCGGCACGACCCACGTCGTCCATGCGAGTTTTGAGTCCGTCGAGTTCTTCTACGACTGTGAGTGGAATCACTACGGCGCAGCCGGCGAATGCGTGTATTGCGGTCGGGTCAGCAATTAATACAGATGTGTCGAGCACGATGCGTTGAGGCACCAGAGCAAGCGACACATTTGGTCGATCGTCCGCGACGTGCGCGTCAGATTGAGGGAGGTGTTTGACAACGTAAGCAGACAACGTTTCTAAGCATGGTCGCTCGAGTCGGATGGGTGGTGGATTGTTGTGCGATTTTTCGGTGAATTTTTTGCCATTTTCCAAAATTTTTTTGCCGTATTTCGCAGAGGGGTCCATCGCTGACAGTTGGGGCGTGCTGAATCGGTGTGTTTAACGACGGTCGGCGACGGCTTTGCTGTCTGCGGGTAGCCGACTAAATGATCTCAGCCATGGTCACAGAAAAACGCGTGATGTTTTTGATAAAGCAAGAAAATCAAAAATCAAGCCTAATTCATTGACGATTTGAGTAGGTCGCCAACGCCAGCAATTTGAGGATGATGGTGCTTAGCGCTGTTGAGGATCAAAAAAAGTCGACAAATTAGCGAATCGGCGTTTCGGCAAATCACATTTTTGCGGCGATGCAGTTTCGCCTTCACCGGCAACGCGCTCGCGGCGCACCACTTGTGGGGGTGCTTGCATTTTTGGTGCGTATCCAGTCAAATTGATGTTTACGGAACTCCGATTCCGAGAAAGCAAGGCAATAGCAATGACAAAAGCAGACCTCCTCGCAGCAGTAGCAGCGAAGACCAATGTCTCGTCAGCGGAAGCTGATCGCGTCATTCAGGCATTCGTTGATCTGGTCGTAGATTCTGCATCGAAGGGTGACAAAGTGTCGTGGCCGGGCTTCGGTTCGTTCTCGACATCTAAGCGCCAGGCGCGCACGGGCCGTAATCCCCGAACGGGAGAACCGGTCCAGATCGCCGCTTCAACAGCGATGAAGTTCAGCCCAAGCTCAACGCTCAAGGCTGCACTGAATCCAAACAGGTAATACCGAAAGCAATACATCAACCAATAAAAGGAGCCATCATGGCAAAGAAGCGCAAGGTCGCAAAAAAGGCGACAAAGAAAAAGGCACCAAAGAAGGCAGCAAAGAAGAAGGCTGCCCCAAAGCGTAAAAAGGCTGCCAAGAAGAAATAACTCTCTCCCTTCGGGGCGAAGTTATATCGGTTCGGAGTACGTAACGACCGGGGGGCGAAAGCTCCCCGGTTCGTTCATTTCTGGGCTGAAGTTGGGGCACTAGCCCGCGTGGCTACAGGCCAGCAGCGCGCAGATCGTCGAGTGTGTCGAGATCAAGCGCCAAATCTGGGCGATCCACCACCCGCAGTGACAAACCGAGTTGTTGTGCTTTGGCGCAGTGGGCATCAAACGAGCCTGGCCCGTAGCAAAACTCAAAGGCCCCGTCACTGGGCACCAGCAGGGCGTTAGTGCCGTCGTGGTGA
>Ga0247844_1007708_pt1 | contig 12043 bp, 9 predicted proteins | sample LaCtaG_FD_192421 | JGI IMG/M metagenome (GOLD analysis project Ga0247844, IMG submission 192421) | Freshwater microbial communities from meromictic Lake La Cruz, Castile-La Mancha, Spain - LaCruzMarch201714.5m_1 | ecosystem: Environmental > Aquatic > Freshwater > Lake | place: Spain: Castile-La...
CTCCGATACCGACTTTTGTTTTCTCCCATGCTTTTTATTTCAGCGCATGGCCAAATCCTTGTCCAGTCTTTTTGCCTTACTCCCTCGTTCTCAGTTTCCTGTAAGGATTTTTAATTCTGCCCTACGTGCACCCATCTCATTGCTGCGACCGTGCGATTGGGAAGTGCTCTCATAGTGGGGTCGAAACAGGTTCCCTGTTCCGCCACAGGAGTCGACGAATCCGTTTTTATGACACACGTGCCGGGATTTGAAGCTCGCCTTCCAAGCCGATTTGTAGTATAAAAGTAAAATCATCAGGAGTTCCTGTGACCGCAATGGCGGGTCAGGGTGCCAACCGGGGGAGGAGACAGCCCTACGGTGGATGTTCCGGGAAGCCGGGACGATGTGCGGGCTCCGGCCCGAACCAGAAAGTCTCCGCGGATTCGATGGACCACCGCCCTGATGAAGGACTGTGGTTTTTTTGCGTCTGCAGCTCCTGGTGGAAACTTCAACAGAGAGAACCGCCAATGAATACAAAACTCGCCATCATGGTCCGGGACGACAACCCCGACCATCACCTCTGGAACAACAACGGCACCTGGTGGTGCCATTACACGGAGCACCTGCCCGACTACACGAAGCGGCGGGTGAGGCGGAGCCTCCGCACGGCCGACCGGGCGATTGCCCGCTTCCTGCGCGACAGTGTGCTTTTCGAAGAGGGAGCTTTCCTTGGCCCGCCCAGAGAAGGGGGTTCCGCATAAAAATCCAGGAGGCCTACCCCAGCAGATGTCCAGCCCGGCATGCTATATTCCCCAGCAAACCCTCAGGAGTCACACTCAGCACCACAAACGCCCTCGTTTTCACAGCAACATATGCCCAAATCCAAAAAGCCCGCATTCTTCGCCATCACCAGCGACATCCACGCCAATATCGACGCCCTCGAAGCCGTCCTCTCAGACATTCAGGAATTTCCTGTGAGGGGGACCCTTTGTTTGGGCGACATCGTCGGATATGGACCCGAGCCGGCGGCTTGCGTGCAGCGGGTGATGGACACCTGCGCTGTTTCGGTCTTCGGGAACCACGAGGCGATGCTCTTTCTGGCCGACCAGTTTCCTATGGATGAACTACGGTCCACGGTCGGCGACCCGATCACGCTCGCCTTCGAGCAGGTGAGCGAGGATCAGATGCAGTGGCTGCACAACCTACCGATCTCGGCCGACCTCGATCCGATGATGCTTTCCCACGCGGCGCTCCATGCGCCGGGGAATTTCCACTACATTGACGACCTGGACTCGGCGAAGGCCCACTTTGCGGTCCAGACCACGTTTGTCAGCTTTCAGGGCCACACGCACGTCCCGGTGATCTGGGAGGAGGATCATGCTGGGGAGGTAATCTGCTTCACGACATCCGACAAGCCAGTGCTTCTCAACGCCAAGAACCGCTATGCCGTGAACGTCGGCAGCGTCGGCCAGCCTCGCGATGACGACCCCCGAGCCAGCTACGCCCTCTACGATTACCAGAACCGCCTGCTCCTGCATCGCCGGGTGGAATACGACATCGCCCGCGCCCAGGCACGGTTTAAGAAGGCCAAGCTTCCCGCTCACAATGCCAGCAGGCTCAAGAAAGGAAAATGATCACACTCCAAGATCTCCACGTCCCCTACTTTGGCTGGTCGCTCTGGCCGGAGGCAGATCACGATGTCGCTGATCCTCTCCTCGGTCGTGGGGGTGGATTGGATGGCGAGCGCTTGGTCGAGAGTTGGCGGGTACAGGCAATTCGGCTTTCCATCTGCACGCTGCCCCCGAACTGGCAGGCGCCTTTGGAATGGGTTTTCGATTGAGGAAATATTCCCTCGTCCGTAGCTTCGCCACCGATGGAAGAACATCGCCTCGCCCTCCCCCCCGGATATCGTATCGAAAACTACGAGATCCAGGCTGTCCTCGGCAAAGGGGGCTTTGGGATCACGTATGTCGCCTACGATTGGACACTCGGGCGGCGCATGGCGATCAAGGAGTTGCTGCCGGATACGATTGCCACGCGAATCGATGGCTCGACGGTCGTTGCGATGGGGCCGTCGCATGAGGAGAGCTGGCAGTGGGCGCGGGAACGGTTCGTTGAGGAGGCGCGGATTCTTGCCGGGTTCCGGCATCCGAACATCATCGCCGTCCACCGACTGATCGAGGCGAACGGGACGGTCTATCTGGTGATGGACCACCTCGAAGGCGAAAGCTACGAGGCGAGGCTGCGCCGGATCGGCCGCGAGCCGGATCAGGAATCGCTGATGGCCGTGATCGGGCCGTTGCTCGACGGATTGCGGGAGGTCCATGCTGCCGGACTCCTCCACCGGGACATCAAGCCGGAAAACATCCTCTTCGATAAGCGCGGAAATCCCGTGCTCATTGATTTCGGGGCTGCACGGGCGACAGTCGGCGCAACCATGACAATGACCAGCATCGTCACGCACGGATACTCGCCCGCCGAACAGTATCAGACAAAAGGAAAAATGGGACCGTGGACCGACATCTATGCGCTCGGTGCCGTGATGTGCCGGGCGATCGTCGGAGAAAAACCGCCTGTCGCCTCAGATCGCTTGATGGAGGATGATTTTGTGTGGCTCAGCAGGCGGCAGGTTGCGGGATTTTCGGCGACATGCCTTCAGGCGGTGGACTGGGCACTGCGGGTGCGCCCGGAGGAGCGACCGAAATCGATCCCGGAATGGGAGATCCATCTGAGCGGAGCTGGAGAATCCCGGCAGGAACGTGGCATAGGCAGGATGCCCATGCAACCTGACCAAGAAGAGGCTCGCGGGACGCCTCCCCAGCCTTCCCGGAGTGAAGCCCTAAGCTATGCACCACCGGCCCCACTGCTGATCGCTGTGGTTGCCGCCATTGTGCTGCTGGGCATGTTTTTTGCCATGGGAATGATCATTCGCTCAAGGAAATCTGAGAATCGGGTGGATGCAACGAAGGTGGCAGAGAAAGAAAAAGTAGCGGATAAGGCCAGCGAGTTTGACCCAGATGAATTTCTAAGAACGTATGCGCCGAATGGGGGGATGAAAGGCTCTGAAAAGGCGACGAAAGATTCTCCGTTCGAAAATAGCCTTGGGATGAAGTTCGTGCCGGTGCCGGGGACGGATGTCCTGTTCAGCATCTGGGATACGCGGGTGAAGGATTATGCGGCGTTTGTTGCAGCGACAGCTTATGATGCAGGACAAGAATGGAAGGAACCCGGATTCCAGCAGACGCCCAATGACCCAGTGGTGAATGTGAGTTGGGATGATGCGAAGGCATTCTGCCAGTGGCTGACGTGGAAAGAGCGGGGAGATGGGAAGATCGGAAAGGATCAGGAATACCGCTTGCCGACGGATACGGAGTGGAGCGTGGCGGTTGGACTCCCAACTGAGATTGGAGGCACTCCCGAGGATAAAAACGAATTAAGAGGCGTCTTTCCTTGGGGAACGCAATGGCCGCCGCCGATTGGGGTGGGCAATTACGCTCCCTCGCTAGAGGTTGACTCCTATGTGCACACCTCTCCCGTCGGGACGTTCCCCGCAAATCAGTTTGGCCTGTATGACATGGGGGGAAACGTTCGGCAGTGGTGCGAGGACTGGTATTCTACAGAAAAAACATTTCGTGTGGTCAGGGGCGGGTCGTGGTACAACGGCAATCCAGACCTTCTGTGGTCCACGTTTCGCTACGGCGGCGGCGTTCCCGACTATCGATTTGGAATCATCGGTTTCCGATGTGTTCTCGGTGGTGGGTCTTCGCGCTAGAGCTGGCGGGTTTTGGAGCGTGCCGGCTTGGGTTGCACATATCGGCGAAAAAAATCGCCGATCCCAGCAAGCCCCCCATGCTGGGGCAAAACGAGAATTGCTGACACCGTGCTGTAAATGTTGAAACCGGCCGGGGAACTCGGATAGGATCTCCTGTAGTAGACAGTGCTTTTTACCACAATCACATGCAGCGAGAAGGGTCCGAGAGAGGAGCAGCAGGATGCTGCCGGGGTGGTTTCGCAGGGGGAACGGCTTCTCGCGGTGGTATGTGACGGGGCTGGAGGTCATCGTGGGGGAAGCCGGGCCTCGAAGATCGCGGTTCAGGTTGCTTGTGAGGTGTTTGAGAAGGCCGATGGCAAGTTTGAGGATCCGAAGGCAGCCCTTCTGAGCATCTGCGAACGGGCACACAGGGAGATTTTGAGTCTGGGGGAGACCCCGAAGTTGGCTCCAAGGTCCACTATCACCGTTCTGTATCTCGACGGGGAGAAGGCCCACATGGTGCATGTGGGGGATTCCCGAATTTACCGCCTCCGTTCCGGAAAAATCATCGAGCGGACTCGCGACCACACGATGGTCCAGATTCTGTTGGAGCAGGGCGAGGTCAAGGAATCGGAAATGGGGGAACATCCGGACCAGGGGAGGCTTCTGCGCGCTCTGGGTGCCGAGGACGACCTCCGTCCGACGTATGGATCAACCGATCTGACTGGAAACGATGGGTTCCTACTGTGCTCCGATGGGTTCTGGGAGCGAACCCGCCCAGAGGAAATTGAAAAATTGTTTCATGGGCAGCCGACACAGGCGCGCCTGGAGCGTATTGTGCGCCGTGCAATCGAGCGCAATGGTCCGAAGGGAGACAACGTAACCGCCCTAGCCGTTTTTTCGGAGCAACAAGCTACCGGCTGCCCGCTCCCCTCCTTCCTGCGGTGGCCGCTTCTGGCTGTGCTGATTCTCGCCCTGGGCTATCTCCTTTGGCAGATCTGGTTCTCACCAACGAATCCGTTCTCTTCGGGATCAAGGCCGCCAGAGGTGAATCACCCCGTACCTTTTGCCCATGAATAGAAGAATTTTCCCGGTCCTTGCTCTTTTGCTTGGGCTCCCAGCATGGGCGCACGCGGTCGATATCGAGCGCATCAAGCCCTCGGTCGTGCGACTGGTTGTTTTGGGAAAAGACGGGGTCGTGACCGGCTCGGGGTTCGTCGTCCAATCGGCAAGTTCCTCTTCCGTGATCGCAACAAATTGCCATGTGGTAGCTGAAAGGAAAAATGGCGAAGATATCCTGATCGTCCGCAAGATTGGCCCCCGGATCGAGGCCTACACCGGCACGGTCTTTTGGGAGGATCCGCATCATGACCTGGCGCTGGTCCGGGTCAGCGACCTGGATGCATCCCCCCTGACCCTTGCGAAGGCGACACCGGCCCAGGGGGAAGATGTCTGCGCCCTTGGGTTTCCAGGTATCGTTGATGATGACGAGAGCGTCAAAGCCTTTGCAAATGCCGTAGGCAAAGCAAACTCATCGCTCGTGAACGACCCTACCGGCCAGGCGGCGCGGTTCGTCGAACCGACACTCGCCAAGGCCTCTGTCCGCCGCGTTGTGAAAGGCAAATGGGAGCCGTCCGATCCGGTTCCGGAGTTCGACATCATCGAGCATGATGTGAACTTTTCGGGCGGCAACAGTGGAGGCCCGCTCCTGAACAACTGCGGACAGGTCATCGGTATCAACACGATGATGGTGGGAGGGCACGACACGATGACTGTCGTTCGCAAGTCCTCGCATGCCGGCGTCCTCATTGAGGCCCTCAATCGCCAAGGAATCCGCGCATCCGTCACGACCTCCCCCTGCACGCTCGCCTCTTCGATAAGCTCAGCGAGCGGTGGCACCATGATGTGGATTTTTGCCATCATGGCCGCAGTTGCCATCGGAGCGGCACTGTTTTTCGCTATCCGCCGCCCGGCAGTCGTCGCGGAGACCTACACTCAATTTCTGCGCCGCGGACAGCCTACGCCGCAAGATGTTCCTCCGCCCCTGCCAACAACGTTCCCGGGTAGTGCGCCACATGGCACCGGGGGGTGGCTCCTCGAAGGGATTAATCCCGAGGCCGGCCAGCAGGCAGCGATCCGCCTTGAGATTTCCCCGCAGCAGACTGGCAAGGTCATCCTCGGCCGCAAACCAGGCCTCGTTCATTTGCTTATCAGAAACACCAGCATCTCAGGCCAACATGCCGTCATCCTGGCGGATTCATCCGGCCTCAGCGTCGAAGATAGAAACTCCTCGAATGGGACGCGGGTCAATGGGCATCGCCTCGCCCCGTTCGCCCCGCACCCGTTGAAGCCGGGCGACACGCTGGAAGTAGGAGAAGTCCGCCTCCAGGTGCGGCAGACATAAGCGCATATGGAAGCCCATCGCCTCACCCTTCCGCCCGGATATCGGATTGAGAGCTACGAGATCATCCGCGCTCTCGGGAAAGGTGGTTTTGGGATCACTTATCAGGCACAGGATGTTCAAATTGGGCGGATGGTGGCCATCAAAGAGCTTCTTCCGGACAATATTGCGACTAGGATGAATGGAAGTACGGTTGTCCCACACAGTGAGGCGATGGTTGAAAGTTGGCAATGGGCACGCGAACGGTTTGTTGAGGAGGCTCATATCTTAGCCGGTTTTTCGCACCCAGCTATTGTCGGCGTTCACCGCTTAATCGAGACCAATGGCACCGTCTACATGGTCATGGACTACGTTGATGGGGAAAGTTACGAGAACAGACTTGGCCGCATCAAACGTGAGCCAAGCCGCGATTCACTTTGGGCGGTGATGGGACCCATCCTCGGAGGACTGGAAGAAGTTCATCGCGCGGGACTGCTGCACAGAGACATCAAACCTGATAATATTCTGATTAACCGGCATGGGCAGCCATTTCTCATTGATTTTGGTTCAGCTCGTTCCAGCATTGCTGCAACGATGACAATGACGAGCATCGTCACGCACGGATATTCGCCGATCGAGCAGTATCAAACGAAAGGGAAGATGGGTCCATGGACTGACATCTATGCTTTTGGTGCAGTGATATGTCGGGCAGTCACTGGAGAAAAACCGCCAGTCGCTGCAGACCGCGTGTTGGAAGATGGCTTTCAGTGGATCAGTTGCCGAAATCTAGAGGGGTATAGCGAAGAGTTTTTGAGGGCAGTTGATTGGGCTTTGAGGATAAGAGCAGAGGAAAGGCCCGGTAGCATAGCAGAGTGGTTGCCCAGTTTGACCGTATTGGGCGCAACCATGCCAGCGAATAAGATGATGAGCAAGCCCAGCTCCTCAATCTCTCGCCCTCTTAGTGTTGGCTCAAAACTTAGCTCCGCTTTCTATGAACTACCTCCTGCAGACGACTCGACAGGATGGAGCAAAAAGCCATGGCCCCGAAAAGCAGCTTTTCCGGCGCTCGTGCTTTTTGCCATCTTTTTCTCGATTGGTGGGTTTGCGGCATGGAAATATCGCGAGGATGAGAAAAAGGCGGCTTTTGATAATGCCGCCCGCATTGCTGCAGATGCGGCCCAAGCTGCGGAAGCGCAGCGACGGATTCAGGAACACAATGCTGCAACCGCCAGACGTCAGGCACAGCAAGAAGCGGAGAATGCTGCCCAACAAAGAGCAAAGGATGAATCCGCAAAATTAGCTGAGACGAAACGTTTGCAGGAAAAAGCAGAACAAGATTCCCAATTACTACATGCTGAGGAGTTGAAAAAGAAAGAAAGCGAAGAGCGCAACCGACCATTGCAAGCAACAAGTACAAGTCCATTTGTAAATACGCTTGGAATGAAATTTGTCCCGGTTCCAGAAATGACTTTTTTGGCTTCGCAGTTTGAGACAACCTCGGAAGAATACGGAAAGTTTTCCAGTGCAACAAAGACTAGTTGGAACTCGCGGGCCTCATCATCAAAACTACCTGCAGTAGATGTAAATTTATACGAAGCAAAAGCATTTTGTGAATGGCTCAGTACAAAAGAGAATCGCAACTATCGGCTTCCGACGGTCGGTGAGTGGAATGCCATTGCAGGTCTTCCGATGATTGCTAATCCTGGATCCAATACCCACAATGTAAACATCCAGGATTGGTATCCACCAAAAGGGTTCGGAAACTATGCTTCAGACGTAGAAGCTGATGAATTTCGGGAGGCCTCACCGGCCGGTTCATTCCAGCCTAGCTCATATCAGATCTATGATCTTGGGGGAAACGTCTGGGAATGGTGTGATGAGGTGGTCGGGAATCCACCAAAAGGTTATGCTATCCGTGGTGCATCTTGGTTTGAAAGTGATCCGATGAGGATGAGTCCGTTTTATGTAGGTGCTGCTCCCCCTGACAATCGCGGACCAACAACCGGATTTCGATGTGTTCTGGTGCTACCTGCAAAAACGGACTGATTCTTAAAAATATGGAACCGCACCGCCTTGCACTTCCGCCCGGGTATCGTATCGAAAACTACGAGATTCAAGCTGTCTTGGGAAAAGGAGGCTTTGGAATCACGTATGTTGCCTACGACTGGTCACTAGGGCGTCATATCGCCATCAAGGAACTGCTCCCAGACAGCATCGCCACCCGGATCGATGGGAATACTGTTGTGGCGATGGGTCCGTCCCAGGAAGAAAGCTGGGAATGGGCTCGTGAGAGGTTCATCGAAGAAGCCCGTACGCTCGCTGTGTTGCAGCATCCGAATATCATTGCCGTTCACCGCTTGATCGAGGCGAACGGAACCGTTTATCTGGCCATGGACCACATTGAGGGCGAAAGTTACGAGAATTACCTCAAAATCAGAGGAAAGGAACGGGAGGAAAGGGATTTGATGCTCATCATGACCCCGCTTATCGCGGGGCTGAAAGCCATTCACGCGCTCGGTCTGTTGCATCGGGATATCAAGCCCGAAAACATTCTCCTCACCCGCGATGGGCAGCCTGTCCTGATCGATTTTGGAAACGCCCGCGAACTGGTTGGGAAGACTGTTACCATGACGAGCATCGTGACGCATGGATATTCCCCGATTGAGCAGTATCAAACCAAAGGTCGTATGGGGCCATGGACAGACATTTATGCGGTCGCGGCGCTGATGTGCAGGGCGATCACTGGTGAAAAGCCGCCCGTTGCTTCCGACAGGGTTTTGGATGACGATTTCCAGTGGTTGAGCAACCGATCAATCGAGGGGTTCTCCCGCGAGTTCCTGCAGGCCATCGATTGGGCGCTCAGAGTCCGTCCGGAAGAACGTCCACGCGATCTGAATACTTGGCTCGAAAGCGGAATCGGAAAATATGATCTCCCCGTCGCGCCATCTTCCGAAGCCCCTCCCGTCGTTGCTGAAAACGAGGCGCTGAAAAGGCTCAGAAGTTCCGCCGAGGGAGGGAGCGCCCTGGCGCAGTTTACCCTGGGCCTGATGCTCGACACGGGTGATCAGATGGAACGCGACCCCGCAGAAGCTGCGGATTGGTATCGCCTCGCAGCGGAGCAGGGGCACGCAAAAGCACAAAATAACTTGGCGTGTCTTTATTCGCATGGCGATGGGGTTCAGAAAAACCAAAAAGAAGCTTTTCGTTTGTATTTTCTCGCTGCTGCTGCCGGAAATACTACAGCCGAAGGCAACCTCGCAGCAATGTATCTGAGAGGGACGGGCGTTGCAAAGGACGCCAAGAAAGCGGTGGAGCTATACCTGAGGTCAGCTGAGAATGGCGACATCGAGGCTCAGCATTGCCTGGCCATGATCCACCTCAAAGGGGACGGGGTCCGCCAGAACTCCCATGAGGCTTTCAAATGGCTCTATACAGCCGCGACCCGTGGTTACGCGAAATCCCAGTATTTCTTGGCCATCTGTTATCTCGAAGGACGAGGCGCTCAAAAGGACTACTCCCGCTCTATGAACTGGATGTATAAGTCGGCCGAACAGGGGGATACCAACGCTTTGCACAACTTCGGATGGATGCACCAAAACGGAGTGGGCGTGGAAAAAAATCTAGCAATGGCAAAAACCTACTTCGACAAAGCCGCGGCTGCGCGTGCGGCAAGGCTCAGAGGAATGAGCCTTCAGCAGAAACCCTGATATGGAGCCGCACCGCCTTGCACTTCCGCCCGGGTATCGTATCGAGAACTACGAGATCCAAGCAGTCTTGGGAAAAGGCGGCTTTGGGATCACGTATGTCGCCTTCGATTGGACGCTTGGACGGCACATGGCAATCAAGGAATTACTCCCAGACAGCATCGCCACCCGCATCGAGGGATCCACGGTCGTCGCCATGGGGCCGTCACATGAGGAAAGCTGGCAATGGGCAAGGGAAAGGTTCGTGGAAGAGGCTCGGATCTTGGCGGGATTTCGGCATCCGAACATCATCGCTGTTCACCGGCTGATCGAGGCGAACGGGACGGTGTATCTCGTCATGGACCATCTCGAAGGCGAAAGCTACGAGGCCCGTCTGCGCCGGATTGGCCGCGAACCCGACGAAACCTCACTCATGGCTGTGATCAGGCCACTTCTCGATGGGTTGCAGGAAGTCCATGCCGCCGGACTCCTCCACAGGGACATCAAACCGGAAAACATCCTCTTTGATAAACGGGGGAATCCAGTGCTGATTGACTTCGGGGCTGCACGGGCAACGGTCGGGGCAACGATGACGATGACTAGTATCGTCACGCACGGATATTCGCCGATTGAACAATACCAAACGAAGGGAAAAATGGGTCCTTGGACGGATATTTATGCAGCAGGAGCTGTCATGTATCGCGCCATCACCGGAGAGAAGCCGCCTGTAGCTGCCGACCGCGTGGGCACAGATTGCTATGTTCCACTGCTTTCGTATCCATCACTTTCAGGATTCTCTCAGCCCCTTCTCCATGCGGTAGACTCCTCCCTGGCCATCTTCGGCGAGCAACGTCCGCGGAGTATTTCTGAGTGGGTCATAAGATTTAGTAACTCGCAGCAAGAGCCCGCCCGTGCATCTGCCGCAACAATTAAAACTTGCGACGAAAACCACCCTGACGCCTCCTCTGCATTGTGTAATCAGCCTGCAAACGAGAGGCGCTACAGTGTGATTTGTCCTCACTGCAATTGGTCAATGATTCTCGAAACCGATATCCAAACATCGTTCGAGTGTGCTTGTTGCGGAGCAAAATTCGATGCGAAGCCAAGATTTCAGAATACCACGGAATGGAGTGAATCTGCATGCGGCGCGAATCGTAGCGACGAACCCAAGCCCCATAAATTGCCTCTTTCGATGGCGAATTGGGCAAAATTAGCCGCTGCCTCTCTCATCTTGGTCGGCTTAATTTATTTTGGGTTTTCATGGGCGCTAGCGGTCGGGAACGTGCAAAAGAGGATGGATGACAGCATAAGACAGCAGATTGCCGCGAAGCAAAAAGAGGCGCACGAGTTCGAAATGACCATGAAGGCCATGCAGTTTGCGTCTTCCGTTGCTCCACCAACAGCGGTCGACCAGAAGAAAAAATGGGTGGAAACTCAAGTTTCCAGATTAGAGGCACTAAAGGCTTCTGAAATGGAAGATCGGCAGCGCGAGCAAAGGTATAAAGAAGCATTGCTTCAGGAGAAAGCAGCAGCTATTGCAAAGCAGAACGAAGAGGCAAGAATTAGACAGCTAGAAGCAGATCAACAGGCCCAAAAGGCTGCGGAGAGGGCTGCGCGAGATATGGCTGCCAAGAAAAAAGAGCGAGAGCAATCGATGCTCGTAGCGGAACAAAAGCTTCAGGAGGCACAGGCTGCTTGGAGCGAGATATTAACTAAGGCTAATGTGCAGTCGCCATTTGTAAGCCCTGCCGGATTGCGCTTTGCCAGCGTTCCTGGAACAGACTTTTTGGTCTCGCTTAATCTGGTAAGCCGCTCCGCATTCGCAAGTTTCCAAGGAACAAAAACCTCAAATAATGAGCAGCCGGCCTACGTGACATACCGGGAAGCTTCCGACTTCTGTACATGGCTTAGTATGTCGGAAAAAAACAATTTCCATTTGCCAACCGAGGAGGAGTGGAAAAAGGTTGTTCAAAGCGGCATCATTTTAGATGGAGGATCCCATTGGATATGGTGTGCTGATGCACTTAAGAATAGCGCTTACTCTGCCGGTGGTGATGGGAAGATTCTTCTTGGTGAAACAGTCAAGCCCGCCTACCGCGATAAGCCATCCCAGGATATTGGGTTTCGCTGCATCCTTTCCCCCTCATTCTAATGGAAGCCCATCGCCTCACCCTTCCGCCCGGATATCGGATTGAGAGCTACGAGATCATCCGCGCTCTCGGGAAAGGTGGTTTTGGGATCACTTATCAG
>Ga0247844_1007717_pt1 | contig 12034 bp, 8 predicted proteins | sample LaCtaG_FD_192421 | JGI IMG/M metagenome (GOLD analysis project Ga0247844, IMG submission 192421) | Freshwater microbial communities from meromictic Lake La Cruz, Castile-La Mancha, Spain - LaCruzMarch201714.5m_1 | ecosystem: Environmental > Aquatic > Freshwater > Lake | place: Spain: Castile-La...
TTTCTTCCCCTTTTCCACTGTCTCCACTGCATCACGCGGCAACCCGAGGATAACCTGTATCTCTCCCTTTAGAACCGGACGCGCAGCAGCAGAGAGTCCCAACGCGCCAAAGCGGGTAAAATCCTGCACCAGATAGCCCAGATGGATCAACTGGCGCATGATGTTCTCCCACTGCACCGCCGACGTATCGGCACCGATGCCCCAGGTTGACAGCCGGTCGTGCTTCATATCAAGCACTCGCTGATTCCTGCTCCCTCGCAGCACCTCTATGACATACATCATACCAAAACGTTCGCCGAGTCGATATACGCAGGAAAGCGCCTTGCGCGCCAGCTCTGTGGCATCAAAGCGTTTGGGCGGGTCGGTGCAGATGTCACAATTATCACACTCATGTTCGCGCAGATCACCAAAATAGGATAACAGCGCCCGGCGACGGCAGGTCAATGCCTCGGCATAACCTACCATGGCATTCAGCTTTTGCATCTCAATCTTGACCCGTGCGGCATTGTCACTATTTTCAATAAGCTTGCGGGCGGTCATAACATCACCCATACCAAAGAGCATCAGCGCTTCAGAAGGCAATCCGTCACGCCCTGCTCGCCCCGTTTCCTGATAATAGCTTTCAACGCTCTTGGGCATATCATAATGCACGACAAAGCGCACGTTTGATTTATCGATCCCCATGCCAAAAGCAATCGTTGCCACCACAATCCGGATATCATCCTGTTGGAACGCTTCCTGAACCCGCCTGCGCTCATTGTCCGGCAGTCCGGCATGATAGGCGGCGGCGTTGAATCCGGCATCCCGCAACCGCTCCGCCACCTCTTCCACACGCTTGCGGCTCAAGGCGTAGACAATTCCGGCTTCGTCACGTCTCCCGCTCAGGAAAGATCCAAGCTGGACCAGCGGTTTCTGTTTCGGAATAACCGTATAGGTGATATTGGGCCGATCAAATCCGGCAACAAAAACGGCAGCGCCCGACAATCCCAACTGGTTCAGGATATCCTTGCGGGTCTCCGGATCAGCAGTGGCGGTCATCGCCACCATCGGAACCGACGGAAAGAGTTCTCGCAGGCGACCCAGTTGTGTGTACTGAGGACGAAAATCATGTCCCCACTGCGAAATGCAGTGCGCTTCGTCAATGGCGAACATGGAAAGTTTCAATGTTCCGAGCATATCCAGAAAATCCGCCATCATCAGACGTTCCGGAGCAACATACAGCAGATCGAGCGAGTCGCCAGCCAACTGGCGATAAACACCGGCAGCTTCGGCAGAAGAGAGCGAAGAGTTAAGGAAGGCGACCCTCACCCCGTTGGCAATCAGCGCATCAACCTGATCTTTCATCAAGGCGATCAACGGCGATACGACAACAGCCACGCCATCCCGATGCAACGCCGGTATCTGATAACAGAGCGACTTGCCGCCACCGGTAGGCATAACAAGAAAAACATCTTCTCCGGCCACAATTCGCTCAATGACCTCCTGTTGCGGAGAGCGGAATTCGTGGAAACCGAAGATCGTTTTGAGGGTATTATGTATGGTTGGGGTCATGGGTGCTTTCTGGTTATTACAAGCTGTTTATCAACAGTTTTCACATCCATTAGGTGTTACGGCATCGGCGAGAAAATCCAACTCTCTTTTTGGCAGTTTGTCCAGAAGGGGCGCACCGACGATGTACGATTTTTTTTGATTTTTTTGTAGCATAATCCTTTATTTGATCCCATACAACTGGCGATAGGTTTCCGCAGAGGCGTACACCTTTTTCACATAATTACGGGTTTCCTCGTATGGGATATTCTCAATAAATTCATCCACACTCAGCCCCTTGTATTTTTTCTTCCATCGCTCCAGCGCCCCCGATCCGGCATTATAGGCCGCAGCAACGGAGACAACATCGCCCCCTTGCTCTTTCATCAGGTCATGAAGATGCTTCGTACCGAGGCGGATATTGTATTCCGGTACCATCAGATTTTGTGGATTAAATTCCCCTTTTTCCCGTGCGGTCATCTTGGCGGTGGCAGGCATCATCTGCATCAATCCGATCGCTCCGGCTCGCGATTTTACAGCCGGGGCAAAGCCGCTTTCAGCACGGATCAGGGCATATACCAACCCCTCTGACAGCCCGTTCAGCTTGGCATTTTGAGTGACAAGTTCCGTGTAGCCACGGGGATAACCGGCCGTCCAGAGCGGCAGAGTTCCCTTTTCCCAGGAAACCGGACGGTTCTGCATAAACAGGGAAATTGCCAATCCATAGTCGTGCATTTCGAGATAAAGCCTGGCAAGTGCGGGGAACTGCCCTTTCTTATCACCATTTTTTTTTCGGACGGCAGCCGCCTCTGCCCGAGCTTCTTCAAGCATACCAAGTGATGCCAGCAGTCGCGGCTTGTCAAATCCAGCGAGGAGCGGGAGTTCCGTCATGGCGTTGCGATTGCCAAGCGTTTCCCGATTGTCCTTGATTCCTTTCTGGTCACGATACCAGGTGGCATAGAAACCGGCGGGAAATTCGTCCAGAAGAGTGCGGTAATACGGAGCAGCAGCGGCACCGTCCCCCTTCTTCTCCAGCGCCCTGGCGAGCCAGTATAAGGAGTTTTCGCGCTGTGTTTCGTCGCTTAGCAATCCTTTTAAAATATCGATGGCAGCTTGGTATTCACCCGCCAGATAGCGACACCACGCGGAATTCCATGTTAGTCCGGCGACTTTTCTGGATTCAGTGAAAAGCTTGGTAGCCTTTTCAAACAAACGGCTCGCTTCAGCATACTGTCCGAGACTGCGTTGTAATCCGGCAGCCTCAATCAGGGCATCGTCGGCAAATTCCTGTTTTTTCCCCTCACCGGCCAACTCCAGATACATAGCCAGGGTGCGCTCTTTCATATCCTGCCGGTCAAGTGACTTGGCCAGCCAAAAGCGGGCTTCAGAACGAGTTTCGGTTAGAGCAGTGGCGACGACTTTGGCAAACTGCTTTTCAGCCAGTTTATAGCGACGCAGTCGATACTGAGCCATGCCGGTACGAAGGTCGATCCGGTTAGTAATGGCTAGAGGCAAAGGTGCAACAGGGATCATTTCCAGAGTTTTCAGGGAGGCGCTGAACTCATTAAGGGTATAGAGAGCAGAAGCACGTTTCAAAAGTTCTTCCGCCGTATAGGGAGCCTGCTTGAGTGTAGATTTTTCCAGCAGATCAAGCCGCTCCTGCGACTTTGCGGCAAGGGGGGACGCAGGATTATTCAGCCAGATAGTCCGGTAGATCGACAGCGCACCGCTCAGGTCAGCAAGCTCTTCCCTGCAACGTGCCGAGTAAAAGCTTGCATCAACGGCATCGCCACCAGAAGCATATTTTTCGATGTATGACTGGTATGATTTAAGGGCTCCCTTATAGTCTCCCGACTCGTAGAGAATATCGGCAGCCAGTTTTTCAGAACGGCGGATCAGCCTGGAAGTTGGAAATGCCGACGGGATAGCAGCAGCTTTTGCAAATGCGGCAGGATAGCGCTTCAATTTTTGCAGCGCCTCAGCCTGATAAATAGCGGCATAATCGGCTATCAGCGGCAGTTTCTGCTCCGCTGCTGCCAGCAATAACGCAGCTTCTTCAAATTTATCCAGCCGAAAAGCGGCCATACCGCGCAGAAACGCCCGCTGCGGCAGATCGGCAGATTTCGCCGAAAGAGTGTAAGCTTCCCCGAAATCTTTTTCGCGATACTGTTCCGCTGCCCGGTTTAAATAGTCATCGGCAGAGGAGGTAAGAGCCGGGAAGATTAGCAGCATCATTCCGGTACAGGCCAGCAGCAGATTCCTAGGGCTTGGTGTGCGGAATCGAACCACTATAACTTTCTCCTGGCCATTTCATCATGGTAGAACTTTTGATAAAGGACATCATAATCGCGGCTTCCAGGAGCTTTGTTGCGGAGTTTTGACTTGACCGCCTCTTCGATATCATCCACAGCGCCAAAAAAAGCTTCCAGCGACTGCTTCACCCGCCTCAGTGCGCGGCTATCATCAGATACATCCGCCAGATCGTCCCGCCAGATGCAGGCGATTATTTCATGGGCAATCGTTGAAATACGGTCTTCCGATAACGACATAGTAAAACCTCATAGGACGATCTTTCGTTCTTTCGCCAACTTATCCTTAACCATCTTCAGCATGCGGCGGCGGTCAATCTGGGCGGCGCCGCTCCCCATCGCATCAAGCGTTTCATCAAGCAGCTTTTCCGCATCCCGCTCAAGCTTTTGCTCTGCGGCAAAGTTTTTTGACATAGCACCGGCAATCCCGGCAACAACAGTTCCCCGCTCGCCACGCGGCGTTATAAGGTTTTCAGCCACCAGATCGTTATAAACTTTTTCCGCCAGTCCACGGATCTGTTCTTCTTTCAGTCGCATGTCGCCTCAATTGAAAAAGGTCTGCATTCCGGCAGACCTCATCGTTAGGATGATCTTTTCTCCGGCGGAGACCCATGAGAAAAGTGGACTTATTGTACTCAATATGCGTAAAATTGCAATTCAAAAACTCGGAACACATCTCGGGAGACCCGCATTATGAGACAAAAAGCGGTAGTGTTATACAGCAGCGGCCTCGATTCCACCACCTGCATGGCAATTGCCAAAGCAGACGGTTTTATCCCCTACGCAATCAGTTTTTCATACGGTCAGCGCCACAGTGTTGAACTGTCAGTTGCCCGGCAGAATGCCAAGACGATTGGAGCGGCAGAGCATTTGGTGGTTGAGTTTGATCTGCGCCTGATGGGGGGGAGCGCCCTCACGGCAGATATTGATGTGCCGAAAGATGGCGTTGGTGACGACATTCCGGTTACCTACGTACCGGCACGCAACACTATTTTCCTCTCGTTTGCCCTCGGCTGGGCCGAGGTTCTGGGTGCATCAGATATCTATATCGGCGTCAACGCCCTCGATTATTCCGGCTATCCGGACTGTCGGCCGGAGTATATCGAGTCATTTCAAAAAATGGCCAACCTGGCTACCAAGGCTGGAGTCGAGAGTTCAGCGCCACTCAAAATTCACGCACCGCTGATCAACCTGAGCAAAGCAGCGATTATTCGACGTGGTGTCGAGTTGGGAGTTGATTATGCTCTTACCCATTCATGCTATGATCCGACCGAGGCAGGACTCTCCTGCGGCCAGTGCGATTCCTGCCGACTACGACTGAAGGGTTTTGCTGAAGCGGGGTTGAGTGATCCGCTCCGGTATGTGTGAAGCTGCTATGACTCAGGTTTCGTGTGGGGAACAGTTTGTGACCAATCTATTTCGACACATAAACTCCTGGCAGGATTTTGCATCGACCCTTTCAGGATTCAACAACAAGCAAAAGGGTGACGCATTTGAAACACTGGCGTTCCACTTTCTTCAACTTCACCCAGTTTATGCGACGCAACTCGAAACCGTGTGGCTCCTAAAAAATGTTCCCGCCGATGTCAGTAAAAAGCTGAATCTTCCCGAAAGTGATGAAGGCATTGATCTGATCGCCCGCACGAAAGAGGGTGGCTACTGGGCTATTCAGTGCAAGTACCGTGAGGATATTGATCACTCTCTTACTCGCCGGGAACTCGCAACATTCACTGATCTGGCTTTTGGCGTGTGCAAGAATATCGAACTGGCTTTGGTCTGTACAACTGCAGACCGCTTCAGCCATAAACTGGCGCTGCATGGTGAACGGCTTACGTTCCTGGCTGGAGATGTCTGGCGAGAGTTGAATGCTGCCTTCTTTGAACTCCTCCACAATCATCTTGCTCATCGTCCGATAATCATCGAGCCGTTATTACCTCGTCCCCACCAGCAGCTAGCACTTGATGAAGCGGTTCAGCATTTTGTTACCGATGGTAATGAACGGGGCAAGTTGATCATGCCGTGCGGTTCCGGAAAAAGTCTTACCGGGTGGTGGTTTGCAGAACAGCTTCAGGCTAAAGCAGTACTGGTCGCCGTGCCAAGTTTGTCACTTGTCAAGCAGACGCTGGAAGTCTGGGCGTGGGAATCAGTTGCAGGCAATAAGAAAATCCGCTGGATTGCTGTATGCAGCGATGAGTCTGTAGCAAAAACCGAAAGCGACGATGCAGCAGTGCTGGTGCAGGATTTGGGAGTGCGCGTACATACGAATCCCCAGGAAATTGCAGATTGGCTAAAACCGCTTTTTGATGGTGTTACGGTAGTATTTACAACGTATCAATCTGGGTACGCCATTGCCGAGGCTGCGCGTATCGCACGGTTTGACTTTGATCTCGGCATCCTTGACGAAGCGCACAAAACCGTCGGTAAAAAGGGAAGCCTCTTCGACCACCTACTGCATGAAGAAAACATATCTATCCATCGCCGTGTCTTCATGACAGCCACCGAGCGGCGCTATCGGGGAGATAGTGACAACATCCTCAGCATGGATGATCCCCAGTCGTATGGTGAAACCTTCCATCTGTTGAGTTTCAAAAGCGCGCTGGAATGTGATCCGCCGATTCTATCCGACTACAAAATCATCACAGTAGCCGTGACCCGTTCCGAAATTGCCGCTCTCGTCAAAGCGAATCTGCTGGTACGTCCTGACAAAGGGGAATGGAACGATGATCTGGAAGCTGAAATGCTTGCTTCTTTGATCTCCCTCCGCAAGGCAATGCAGAAATATCCCATTCAGCATGCTGTTTCGTTCCACGCAAGTATAGCCCGTGCCAGCGCATTCAAGGATAGCCAGGATGTACTGACGGCTGCTTTCCCAGAATTTGGTTCGCTCGATACTTTTCATGTTACTGGCAAAACCCCTACCGGCAAACGGAAGCGTGTACTTGACACCTTTGCCACCGCCGAACGCTCGCTGGTCACTAATGCCCGCTGCCTGACTGAGGGAGTGGATGTGCCGGGTATCGACTGCGTGCTGTTTGCCGATCCGAAGCGGAGTAGGGTGGATATTGTCCAGGCGGTTGGTCGTGCGCTTCGTCCTGCACCGGGCAAGGCATTGGGATATGTGGTTATCCCGGTACTGGTGGATGATCTCGGCACACCGGAACAGACTTCTTTCGACAGCGTACTGATGGTGCTTCGGGCACTGGCCGCCAATGATGAGCGGATTGTTGAGTATTTCCGTACGGTCTCGCTTGGGCGGCAGCATAGCGGGTACTCACCGGTAGAGTTTTCTGTGCCTGATGGTGTGGAGATCAGTGCTGATGAATTTGTAAATGCTATTGAGCTGCAGGCGTGGAGTCGGTTGGCGAAGCTTTCGTGGCGGTCGTTTGAGGAGGCGCGGGAGTTTGTGCGGGGATTGGGGATGAAGAGTTTTGCCAACTGGGTTGAATATTCAACTACAAATAAACCGCTTGATATTCCTGCCTACCCAAATCAAGTTTATAAGGAACTTGGATGGGTCAGTTATGGAGACTGGCTCGGAACTGGTTATGTAGCTAACCAACAGCGTGTGTATAGAAACTATGATGAAGCCAAAAAATTTGCTTGTTCGCTAAAGCTTAAAAGTGGCACGGAATGGGTTAAGTACTACAGTAGTCAAAATACCAATATTGCTATATTGCCGGATGATATTCCGAGAAATCCAGACCAAGTATACAAAAACAAAGGATGGACAAATTGGGGAGACTGGCTTGGAACAGGCGCTATTGCAGATCAATTGAAAGAGTTCTGGCCATTTGAAAAAGCAAGAAGGTTTGCGCGAAGTCTTGAATTATCGAGTGGCAAAGAATGGAAAAAATATTGCCGAGGTATGTTTCCAGAGAAGCCACGAAAACCAGATGAGATCCCTGCCAGTCCCAATTCAACATATAATGGAGAGGGTTGGCTAAGTATGGGTGACTGGTTGGGTACAGGAAGTATAGCATCGTATAATAGAGAGTTCCTGCCATTTGAAGAAGCGCGTAAATTTGTTAGAGATTTAGGTCTGGCAAACACAAAAGAATGGATTGCATATTCAAATGGGTTGCTACCAGAAAAAGGTATGAGACCTGAAAATATCCCTTCTAATCCTCAGCAGGTCTATAAAAATTATGGTTGGATTGGTCAATGGGACTGGATCGGTTCTCGTCATCGACGTGGATCATGGTGCCCTTTTGAAGCTGCGAGGGAATTTGTACACAACCTGAAACTAAAAAGTCACGCAGAATGGAACCAATATGCTGCAGGGAAACTACCAGAAAAAGGCTTAAAGCCATTAGACATCCCTCAAAAACCTCAACGATGTTACGTAGGCGAAGGTTGGGTTAGTTTTGGAGACTGGTTGGGAACAATGGCAATAGCACCTCAGAATCGAGAGTTTTGGCCTTTTGCAATAGCCAGAGAATTTGTTCGTGGTTTGGGACTTAAAAGTAACAAAGAGTGGCGTAAGTATGCAAGAGGTGATATGGCAAGTATTGGAATTAGGCCGGTTGAAATCCCGTCGGCACCTGATAGAGAATACAAAAATACAGGATGGATTGATTGGCCTGACTGGTTTGGAAGCGGATTTATTTCGAATTTTGTAAAGAACAGAGACTTTCTCTCATTTGAAAGGGCAAGAAGTATAGTTCATGATATCGGATTGAAAAGTAAAGATGAGTGGGTTTTGTACTCGAAAGGATTGTTGCCGGAAAAAGGTAAAAAACCTACTATTGTACCTGCCTCGCCATCGAGGACATACAAAAACAAAGGTTGGATAAGTTGGCCTGACTGGCTGGGGACGGAGTAAAACTCCTTTTGCAGAGAGTGTGAATAACGTCAAAGGTAAATCCCCCCTTGCCCCCCTTTAAAAAGTGGGGTAAAGGCAAGACAAAATCAAGGTGCCCTTGACTGCCTTTGAAAAGTGGGGTAACTGCAAAATAAACAAATCCCTCCCAACCTCCCTTTACAAAGGGAAGAGCTTTTAAAAGTCCCCCTTCAGAAAGGGGGATTTAGGGGGATTTTTTGAGGGAATTGACTATGCTTGAATACAACCGCACCTTGAAACCGCCATCACGCGCACTTCGCACGAACATGACTGATGCTGAACAGATGTTATGGTCTCGATTGCGTGGCAAACCATTACTCGGAGTCCAGTTCTACCGCCAGAAACCGCTTGGTCCTTTCATTGTCGATTTCTACAGCCACGCAGCAGCACTGGTTATTGAAGTTGATGGCAGCCAGCATTACGAGGATGAACATGCCAGGAAAGATGCTGCGCGGGATGAATACCTTACTGAGCTTGGATTGCGGGTTATGCGTTTCGATAATCGGCAGGTGCTGTTAGAGACGGATGCGGTAGTAGAGGAGATTTATAAGATGATTGCAGAGAGGAAATCCACCCTTGCCTCTCTTTGAAAAGTGGGGTAACGGCAAAGTGCTATAAGCTTAATAAGTTCAACTGTCGGAGGATAAAAAATGATCATCACACGCCTGAAACTGAAAAACTGGCGAAATTTTACAAACGTTGATGTCGCTTTGCGAGAGCGTGTCTACGTCATCGGCCCGAATGCATCCGGCAAATCTAACCTTCTGGATGTCATGCGTTTCTTGCGCGATGTTGCCAAACCGGATGGTGGTGGTTTGCAAAAAGCGGTTAAAGATCGTGGCGGCATTACCAAGCTGCGCTGTCTGTTGGCGCGCAAGGATCCAGAGGTTTCCATCGAAGTTGAACTCTCCGAAAAAGTGGATACCGATCCCCTGTGGCGCTACACACTCAGTTTCCGTAGTGAAGGGACGGGGAAGCAGCGGGTTGTCGTCAGCAAGGAAGAAGTTGTTGACTTAAAGAACAGGAAAGAACTTTTTTCCCGCCCAGACAAGGAAGACGAACAAGACACCGAAAGGCTGACACAGACGCATCTGGAGCAGATCAATACCAACAAGGACTTCAGAGCGGTCTCCGAGTTTTTTGCCAATGTGACCTATCTGCACCTGGTACCGCAACTTCTGAAACACGCCGATCAACTGGGCGGTTATCGCATTGATGATGGTCCGTTTGGGCAGGCGTTTTTGGAACGCATCGCCAAGACGCAGGAAAAATATCAAAAAGCCAGGCTTACAAAAATCGAAGCCGTCTTGAAAATTTGCGTGCCGAACATGAAGAACCTCAAGTTTGAGCGTGACAAAATAAACGGCACGCCCCACCTGTGGGCTATGTATGAGCACTGGCGACCTGATGCGGGGTGGCAGAGGGAGGATCAGTTTTCTGACGGGACGTTGCGGCTCCTCTGTATCATGTGGAGTCTGCTGGAGGGGGACTCCCTGCTCTTGCTGGAAGAGCCTGAACTGTCACTTAATGAAGATATAGTACGCCAGATACACAAATTGATTTGGAGCATGCAACGTCAGGCCAAGTATAAGCGCCAAGCTTTCATAACGACTCATAGCGAGGCACTGCTTCAGGATCAGGGGATCGATGCCCGAGAAGTGATTCGGCTAGAACCAACAAAAGACGGGACAGTAGTGCGTGAGACATCTCTGGAGGATGTTGCACTTGTTGCTGCAGGTTATACAGTTGCTGAAGTTCTGTTGCCAAAGACGAAACCGGCGCACGTAAATCAGCTTTCCCTTTTCAAACCATGAATTCTAATTTTTTAAACGTAATTATCGAAGACGTCGTGAGTGAAGCGGTAATGAACCGACTCCTTTATCATGTTGGATTTACAGGAATCACCACCTTCAGAATTACTCGCGGCAACGGCATGATAAAGAAGAATATCTCCAAGTACAAAGGCGCAAGTTGTGTTGTGCCGCACTTGGTTTTGACCGATTTGGACAGATATCCTTGTCCGCCAGCGCTTCTTGACGATTGGAATGTCAGTGAGTTGCCGCCATCAATGATTATGAGGATAGCTGTTCGTGAAGTCGAAGCGTGGCTGCTGGCAGACCGGAAAAACATTGCAGCTTTTCTGCATGCTGCTATGGAGAAAGTGCCTTTTTCTCCTGAAACCGAAGATGATCCGAAACAAACGTTGCTCAATGTGGTAAGGAGAACTCGCAAGCGCCAACTGATAGAAGAAATGGTGCCACAAATCGGCGCTCATATCGGGCCACTTTATAATGAACGGATGTGTGATTTTGTACTGAATTATTGGGATATTGAAGCTGCTGTTGAGAATGCACCCAGTTTGGCTAGAAGTATTTTACGGATTTCTGCTTTCTTGCATAGATAACTCTGCAGGGACAATTCCAGGGACAGTATATTTATCTCCCGTCAAGGGCAATCTCCATCTTCCCACTGTATTCAGCCTCATTCTCTGCACAAAAAACAACATTGGCATTTGAACTCCGCATGCTGTTGCACTGCGCCACGCATAGCTTTACCCAGTGCTCATTCAAAACCGCTCTCGCATCCTCACCAATTTTTTCAATATAATCAGCGGGAGTAAATCCCTTTACCTTCTCGTAAACCTGCTCCTTCCACTCCCAGACATCTTCCAGTGAGCGGTCATACACGGTGTTTCAAAAAACTTTGTCGCAAGAAAGGTGTCATTCTGAGGCACGAAGGATCTCTTTTTTGCTGGTGTTACAACCAAAATCCACAGCAGAGACGCAATATTTTGATTCCATACTGTGTTGGATACTGGGCGACACGTAGCGCATCCGGCAGCAATGCTGGTGATGGCAGAAAAGCCGGTTCCGCATCGCTTGAACCGGCCTACTAAAAGCTCAATATTAGACTTAGTAAAGTATCTTCAGCAGTCAGGCGCGGGAGAGAAAGCGACCGTCACGGGTATCGACTTTCACTTTTTCACCGGCCTCAAGATAAGGGGGGACACGAATTTTCAGACCGGTTTCAAGAACCGCTTCCTTCGTTTCGGCGGTAGCAGTAGCGTTTTTCATGACCGGCGGTGTCTCTGCCACCGTCAATTCAACGGTCATCGGCAAATCGACGTTCACCATCCGCCCTTCAAACAGCCCGAGAACAACTTCAGTGCCATCAAGCAGGTATAACGAAAGCGGCTCAAATTCATCGGCTGGCATCTCGAACTGCTCATAGTTCTCAAGATCCATAAACACCCCGTTGCCACCGTCTGCATACAGGAACTGCCCTTTATGGCGCTCAAAATCGGCCTCATCAACCTTATCCCCGGAGCGAAACGTTTTCTCCAATACCTGACCGGTAA
>Ga0247844_1007718_pt1 | contig 12033 bp, 8 predicted proteins | sample LaCtaG_FD_192421 | JGI IMG/M metagenome (GOLD analysis project Ga0247844, IMG submission 192421) | Freshwater microbial communities from meromictic Lake La Cruz, Castile-La Mancha, Spain - LaCruzMarch201714.5m_1 | ecosystem: Environmental > Aquatic > Freshwater > Lake | place: Spain: Castile-La...
TGGTCAAGTTCTGGAGCTGGAGCCTCGGGCATATTAACAGTGTTAATATCAGATCCCGTTGCGGCCAATGCTTCTTTAAGCATAGCCTCAAGGTCTTGAGCTGGCTGATCTTCCTCGGCCACAGGGGCGGCAGGCGCGGCTTCCGGTTGTGGCATTAACCCAGCAATACCGGCCTCTGGAGCAACAGGCGCAGGGGTAGGAGCTGGAGTAGTTGGCTCGGCTGGTGGGCCTTCGTATACAGTCTTCAGAAGGTCATCAAGCTCGGACATCTGCCCTTGAAGTGCTTGGATCTCTGCATCCCGCTTTTCTTTTGCCCTGATAGCCTTATCCGCGCCATAGACACGGGCTCCCGTAGTGGCGGCACCACCAGCAACTGAACCGGCGGCTTCGGCTGCAGCGGCATTGAGGATCTTCTTAGCATTTTCTTTTGTTAAGAATTCATCAATCTCTTTTTCAGCCAAAGCACCACCAAGCTGGGTAGCTTCTTGAGCTCCACCAGTAATGAACTCTTGACCCATCCCTTTGGGGATTTCTTTAACGCCGGCTTTAAGGGCTTCCTTGCGAGTCTCACCCTTAACAACTTGACCCAGACCACGCTTGGCCAAGGTAGCCGCTGGGCCTAAGACGGAGTCCAAAGCACCACTGACAATACCAACGGCCAGTGATGTATCGCCAGTCTTCTTGACATAGTCAATGACCATAGCCGCACGTTCTTCAGGAGAAAGCTCTGGTGTACTCTTAATCTTCTGCTGGAGGAACTCTAGTCGGTTGCCTATAGCTTCGCCAGTTCCCATGGTTGTACCAAGCAAAGCAACACCAGCACCGCCTGTGGTAACGGCGGCAAGCATGAGAGGAGCTAACTGAACAGCACCAGAGCCAAAGTTAAAGGCTAACCAGTTTGCAAAATCTTTAGCGCCTTCAACATCTGTTAAGTCTGTTGTGCGTCCTTGGTACTTCTGGGCGTCTTTTTGGTACTGATCAATAGTAGACAAAGAAGTTTTAACAAAGTCTGTACGGCGTCCAATCTCACCCACATTACGCTCACGCATCTTCTCGCGCATTGCAGGGTCTGCGGCAAAGTAAGAACGGGCTTGAGCAGTGGTTTCATCAAGGCCACGCAGTTGATCTGGGCTTGTGATCTGGCCGGTTTCAATCTTATTGAAGAGGTCTTGACGCTGTTGAACGGTACTCATAGCACCGATGTCTTTCATCAGGCCAACGTTTTCAGCCGTAGACTTTAGACCAATAAAGCCGGCACCAAGACCTTTGCCGACCTCTTCAACCATAGCCAGCTCTGATGGAGGCTTTTGAAGCGATGCAATGCCTTCTGAAGGCGCACCAATAGCGCCCATTACTTGCTCTTCAGGAGAAAGAATAGGTTCTACAACTGTTGGTTTTGACTTTAAATATTCATCTGGATTAAACGATGGAGGTTTTTTAGCCAAATACGCATCAGGATCAAAAGCCATATTAGAACCCTAGTTTTGTTTTAATTTCTTTAGATCTTGGATCTCTTGGATTAGCATTAGCCCACTCAAGCGCTTGTTTGTCTTCAGTAGACATTCTCATACTTTTGATGAATCCGGGCTCGGTTGGCTTTTCTACTGGCTGTAATCTATCACGCTTTGTGGGTATAGGGAGTTTTGCATCTTTAAATGCAGCATCTCTAATTGAATCCAATACATCCTGAATGGCGTTAAATTCTGGATCCGCCGGATTAAATCCAACTTGACGTTCAAGCAGTCTCTTATATTGAGGGTCAGCATTTAATCTGCCCATAATTGCAATCATTGTCTTCTCGTTTTTAGATGGCCTGTCTTCACGGTCAAACTTGGCTTTTTGAGCCGCCGTATTGGCTTGGATCTGTTGATACTTTTCCACCTCTTTATTGTGACGAGCTCTTTCAATGTCATCTCTTTGCTTGTCTGCCAAAGTCATAACATCTTTAGAAGCCACGCCTTGGATCTCTGCAATTTTGGCTTTACGAGCGTTAATCTGATCTTTGTACTTCATGGCCTCATCAACACGGCCTTCAGCAAATGCACGTTGCATTTGCTCAATGTCAGACTGAAGCTTCATTGTTTCAATAGTCTGGGCACGTTCCAACGCTTGCTGTTTGGCGGCACGTTCTTCTTGTGCGGCAGTCGCGGCGTTATAAGTCTTACCAAAGCCACCAAATGCGGCTCCAAGCCCTCCCATACCTTTCTGGCCACGGGTAGCCTCACCAGCGGCAATTAATGCCTGTGACAAAGCGGCAAGACCTTGCCGGCCTTCGCCCTCTTGGAACTTAGAACGCTGTGCTTTGTTTTGCTCTTCCAGTTGTGCGGCTAACTTTGTTAATGTCTCGCCGGGTAATTTGTTGATGATGCCAGCTAGTTCGGGTTTTGCAGCTAACACTTCGGCGCGAGCCTGATCCCTGCTGACTGGTTCTGGAAGATCTGTTTTGCCGGCCAATCGGTCAGCAAGAATTTTATTAGCCAAACCTACAGGCAGACTGTCGGCAGACTGTGGCTCTGAGTATGTGCCTGTTTCTTTGGCGTCGTATGGAGTGCCAGGGGGCAGAACCAACTGCTCATTGCTTTCATCAGCAAACGCAACGATACCGCCCGGAGCGTAGTTAAAGATGTCCTTACGAACAGGCAACTCAGCCAGTCCACCAGCGGCCATGCCGGGTGCGCCTGCAGGGATAGAACCGGGCTGAGACATCTGCTGGGATGGCATCTTCTGAGCCATTGGGGGAACCTGCATAGGCTGCATACGAGGAGCCATCTGGGGCTGTACAGCTGGCATGGGTTGAGGCATCCCTGCAGGGTTCATCCTCATGTTCATACCTTGGCCAATACCCGGAAGCGCCACTTGCTGGTTGAGCTCGCTCTCAAGCTTTTCTTTGATAGAAGAGTCGGGAGCTTGGGCGGCACGTTGCTCCATGGCCTTACGGCGGTTCATCTCGCCAAGAGCCATGTACGGGGGAACCTGTGGGTTCTGCCCATTGGCATAGGACATGATTGCCTGAGTAGGCAGATCCTTTAAGTGCTCTTGGATTTGAATAAGATTCATGATTTCTGTCCTAAATCAAGACCAAGGCTGGTCAGTAATTCACCTACGTTTTTATATCCTAATGCAGAAGCCGCCGCTGTACCGCCGCCTAGTGTAGACAGCAGGGATCCAATACCAGACATCTGGCCGGGCGTATTTGTGACCGCGCCAGTAGGCAGGCCGGAGATCATGTCGCGCTGGAACTGCACTTGTTGATATGGATACTGACGTTGTTTCTCAAACTCAGCCAGATCAGCACCAATGCCTTCGGATGTGATGCCGCGCTCTTGTGCACCGCCTGCAAGCTGTTGACCAAGATTTGCAAGGTTTGCTTGGTTCTGCATTTGACCCAAACTACCCTGAGTCTGAGCACCTTGCATACCGGCCTGTAGACCTTGCAATCCAAAGCCAGCACCATACTGAGCCTCTTGCATTTTGCGAGCTTGGTCAGCATTGAACTGCTGTTGTGCGTTGTTAAATGCAGTGTTATAGCCCTGACCAGTAATGTTGGCCAAGTTAGTTCCTAGACTACGCTGAGTCTCTGCATCAAGGATTGCCTGACGGCCACCACCAAACGCGCCAGCTTGCGTCATCTTGCTGGCATTCTGAGCTTGTGTAATCTGTGACTGACGGCGGGCTTCGTCCAACTGGGGATTCAGTGAAGCCTGCAAGTACGGGTTCATGTAGTTCTGAGCTTGTGTAGCATCGAACGATGTAGTTGTGGGCGTGTAAGACAAATTGCCTGCTTTGGTAGCAAGGTTGCCTGCCGTAGTAGCCGCATCACCAATGCTAGACGGCATCGTCAACGAACCAAGACCTTGGAAGGCCGTGTTCTGTAAGTTAGATGCACCAGCTGTCAGTGGGCCTTGGTAGGTCTGATAAGGCGACTGAGCAAGCGCTTGAGCCTGACCCAAGTAGTTGGTGATGTACGGCGATGCCCAGTCTGCTAGACCTTGGGTGTTTGTCGATCCTGTTGGTAGAACTTCTCCAGCCATAACAGCTCCTTAAGAGGGTAAGTATTTGTGTGCTTTGGTATCAGCAGCTACGTTTTTAGTCTTGCGGCGAGCCTTCTGGACACGATCCATCATGGCATAAAGCTTCTTAGCGCCCGCATCTGTAGAGCCGTTACCTAGTTCGGAAACGATCCTTGCTGGTACAACAAACTCGCCTTCTGCTAAACGGGCTGGTTGTTTACCACCGATTGTCGCAGGAATTGAGTCAGACACTCCGTCACCGGGGCCTTTGAGTAAGCGACCACCATCTGAGTAACCACCCAGATCAGAAATGCCGCCACCGCCATACATCATTCCACCGCCTGCGGCCTTCTGCGTGTAGGTTGTAGGTGAGAAGTAATTCACACCACCAGCTCCGGGACGCGAACCAGAGACTGGGCCGTATGGAAGCTGTGAACGATTGGCTTGAAGCAATGGAATAACAGAACCCGAACCTTTAGAACTACCACCGCCTTTGTTCATCATTGCCATTAAAGCCAACAACATCATGAGCATATTGTTGTCTTTTTTGTTGGCGGCAGTTGCTTTAGCGCCCTGATTGGTTTTGGTGTTGTCAATTGTTTTTGTCTCACGAATGATCTTATCTACACCTTCTTTGGTGGTGGTGATGGTCTTAGTACCGCCATCAACTGTATTGGTAACAACCTTGAATGTGCCGTCTTTGTTATCAATGATGGTGCGTCCGGGCGAAACAACAGACTGCTGGCCGGTAATCGTTGGGTTGTTAATAAAGGACTTGGGATCACCAATTGCATACTTAGACCCAAGTGGATTGGCCGCACTGCTTTGAGTTAAGAAACCAGTCTCACTTAGAGTTCCGCCGGTGCCCCTAAATGGTGTCAAGCCCGCCTCATCGTACTGAGAGTCAAGGTAATTCTCAATATCAGAGAATGCACCAGGATTGTTTTTAACCAAATCAGTTAAAAGGCTTTCGCTGTATTCGGCTGGAATGTACTTGCTCAGTCCTTGGCCGCCGCCCATTTGCGCCAAACTCATACCGCGCGTTGAGTCAGCTGAGAATCCTTGACCGCCCTCTGTATCAAGACCAGACCTCAAGTTATAGTCTGCTGTTCCGGGTGTGTAACGGGCAATTTCTTCCGCAGTGCCAGAGCCAAGTAAGTCTTTAAGACTGGTAAATCCCTCGCCCGTAATGCCTGTTGCGCCAGTAATTGGATCAACCATGGACAACTGGCCTCGGCCTGTAGCTTTAAGACCAGTGCCGCCGGAAGTATCTTTTTCGGTAGAAGAAAGGCTTTTGTTTAAAGAACCTTCACCACCTTCGGAATTTAATAACTTAGATACATCAGCGGCATTGCGAAAAAGAGCATTCATGCTAAATCCGCCATCGTCAGAAAATAGCGTTGATGCCCTTCCAGTACTTAGCGATGTGCTGGCCAACTCATCAGCAAGACTACGGCCAAAATCACCCGGCATAAAGTTTTCGCTACCACTTAAAAGGTTGGTAATGTCCAAATTATCAAGGCCGCTAAAGTCAACTCCTTGGCCATCAGAGTTGCTAAACAAACTAGACAAGTCTAATTCTTGTACGTCAGTCCCAAGTCCAATTTCATCTAAACCGGAAAAGTCATACTCTTCGTTGCCGCTACCAAAGTTAAAGTCTTCAAAAGAAAAATCACCCATGGCTTACCCCTTTTCCTTGGCGGTGGTCTTTGATGGACTCATCGCGTTTTGCATAATTGTGCTCAAAATAGACTTCTGTAAGTCTATTGGTTTATCTTGTAATAGGCTTGACAAAAGCTGTCCACTTACCCCTGTAAACATCTTTTGCATTTCAGGCGTCAGTGTATCGGGCATGGCACTGTTAATCAAGCTACTTGTGGCCATGTTTGTGCCCGTATTTAACAACGAAGATATGCCGGCTTGACCTATATCTTGCTTATTAAGTGCGGCACCTATTGTAGATGTAGCAAGGTTTGGAAGCGCTTTGGTTAAATACTGATCTGCAAAAGCACTGCCAGTATTAATTGTTGGCATATAGTTTTGAGCTAGTACATTTGTTCCAGCGCCAGCAGCGCCAGTCAAGAATCCCTTGCCAAACTGACCGCCACCCATTTCGGCCATAGCCCCGTTTATAAGACCAGAACTGACAACTTTTGCCGCAGTTGCACCTAAAGTTGGAGTTAAAGCACCAGCCGCAAGAGAGCCCAAACCGCTTGTAGCAAACGCAATTGCCAGCTGACCAACTGGGCCAAGAGCTGCCACGTCCTGAATCATACCTTTAAGAACACCAGGTGACTCTACCCTTGTTACAGGTGAAGCTTTACCATTGGCATCCCACTGGCCTGAAATACCAACCCTGTGCTTTGGCCAGACTTTGTCTTCATCTCTGCCACGGTAGCCTGTTAGGGTGCCATTTGCATCGTATTGAGCATCAACAGTTACACCAGCTGACGTTTTAACCGGCTTGGTATAGCCAACTAACTGTTGCGACTGATCATCGCCACTACCAGTGGTAAAGTACACGGGCTCTAAACCTTTAGTGTCCTTAACTTGACCGGGGACTGTATAAGTCTGAGTCTGACCTTCATTGTCTGTATAGCTCTTAGTCTCTGGTTTAGTAACTTCAAGCTGTTTAGGAACGTCAGCCAAAGTCTTTTGGTCAAGGCCAATAAACGTCTGGAACATATGCGGCTGCAGTTTGCCGCCAAACTTCTCATCAGCAATACGCTGAGACATCTTGGCCACTTGATCAATGGCATCAGCTTGAGCGCCATACTTCTCACGCAAAGCTGGGTCTGCATTAACAGCGGCCACAAAGTCTGTGTAGCCTTTAGTCAGTTGTTCTGGAGAACCATTACCAGAAATAGAGTCACGCAGGCCAAGAACTGGCACAGCCTTTTGTACTTTATCAATGGCCAATCCGTACAAACCTTCAATGCGCGGATCTTTCTTGGCTTTATCAAGGAACGTCTGAATGTCTGAGGCAGTCTTGGTCTGATCGCCTGTTATGTCTTGAAGCTTGGTGCCAAAGGTTTTGACGGGCTCAAGATATGCGGCTACGTCCTTACCAGTGATGTTCCCACCAATAGCCTTGGCCAGCTGGTCATCAGAGATGCCATACTTAGCCTGAAGAGATAAAGCGCCTTTGGTCTTGTCTAAGTCGCTAACTGTTGGTGCTGAAAGATTTTTAACGATGCCGGCCAGACCAGTGTCAAAGGCCGTGAACATTTGATCCACGCCCTTCTTATTCAAGCCTGAATACTGGGCAATCTCGTTGGCATCCAGACCGTACTTGTTGGCGGCCTGATTGATTACAGCCACCTTATCAAAATCTGACTTGGTTTTATCAGCCAGAGTAGAGGTGATGTACCCCTTCATCTCGGTGCCGTAGTCCTTTAGGTACTTGTCTACAGTGTCTTTGCCGTACAAGTCTTGGAGCTCTTTGGTGGTGACGCTGTTCTTCTGAGCTGCCTCCATGATGTTATTAGTCTTTTCAAACTGCGTCATATCCTTATTACCAAGGATGTTTGAAACGTAGCTTTGAATAAGGTCGTTACGACTTTGAACCGGTGGCACTACAGTTGGCGGCACAGGAGGAACCGGCACAACAGGCGGTTGCGTTATTGGTTGCACTATGGGTTGAACAACAGGTTGTTGCGGAGGTAAAGACGCAATACCAGTTGGCGGCTGGACTACCGGAGGAGGTGGGGGCGGAGGGGGTGGCTCGTAGGCTGGCTGATATGTTTGTTGTGCTGGTGGCTTAATAGCCGGCTCATAGTTGGAATATGAATCTGGCTGAAACTGTTGCGCGTAATAATCTACAGGTGCTTCTACAGGTGCCGCTACAGGCGCTAAAGGGGCTGGCTGACCAAAATCAATACCGGCATTACTAAAGTAGCTACCAACAGTCCCAGCGTCATATCCAGTAGCGCGCGACAGATCTGCAGCCGATACGCCGTATTGTTGAGCTGCGTCAGCAATAGCCTGTGGATTACCTATGTTTGCTGTTACATATTCTTTTATTTGAGCGTCTGTAAATGCTGGTGCTGGTGTCGTATTTTCATATACGTCCTCGCCAAATTGTTGTGCAAAATAATCAATAGCCATTATCCGACCTTCCAATTAGTTCCGTCAGAGTAAACAGGCACAGCAACAGCCCCGCCAGTCACCACGGTAGCCCCAAATGTAGGGCCTAAAGCATCCGTTACAAAAGACCTTGCACCTTTGCCCGAAGTAACCGCACTTGGCAACGTTGCCACAGTGTAGTTAGTCAAAGGAGGCATTACGCCAGAAGCCATTAACTGCGTGGTCAAAGCGTCTATCCGGTTAAAGTACAAGCGCAAGATGTTAAGCATCTGGTCAAAATAGACACGGTCGTACTCTAACGGTGGTAGAGGCATATTAGGCGCGGCTACCTTGTTAAGTTCAAAATCTGACGTAATGATAAAGCTCATCGTCTACCGTCCGGTCTAATGTCAATACGGGTAGCGCCAAGCTGCCAAGCTGTTCCTAGATTGCTAGAACTAACCTTGAGGATAAGCTGGCGACCACGAATCCGTGTGTTGACTTGCCCCGTAAAGCCTTCAGTCACCGTGTAGGATGCGCCAGTTAATTTGCTAACGCCAGCAGTTACTGCCGTGCCTGTGCCTGAACCTGAGTTCTGCATGGGATACAAAGTGTACGTAACTTGCGGAGTTGGAGAAGCGTCTGATCCTGAGAACGTCAAGTCAGGAAGCATTCTCCAGACAAAGCCTAAATGCTCACCATCTTCAATGTCAAACTCGGCAGATGAGATGTAAGCCTCAATACCTGCTGGCGTACCAGTCTCGTTATTGTCCAAACCAAACTCTTGATTGACCAAGTTGTAGTTGTATGTAGCGGCAATGGGGTAATCACGCAAGCCGGAATCCAGCCAAGCCGTACGCTCCATCGTGCCGTAGTACCAAACCTTTTCAAGGTAGTTGTACACCACATAACGATCTACGGTTAAGCTACCAGCGGAGCAGTAGAACCACCAGACTTCATTAAAGCCTTCGTTGGTGCTGGCAAAAACCTGTTGGTTCTGTTGGAGGTTAATGTCCTGATAAACATACCTGCGTAGATCGCATGGCAGTGTTTGTAATCGACCATCGTACAGATAGAACTTATCCACGCCCATCCAATACACAACACCGGAAGCTTGGGTAGCTGCGTTCTGACCAAGAATAGAGATGTTATCTCCCATTAATTGGCTAGACCAAACCACTGGCGGGCCAATGTACTGGAGAGAATAGATGGCAGAGTCCGTCCACACCAAAATCTCTTGGCGGGTTTGAACGGCAGTTACGATGCTTGAGCCGTGGGACAACGTAACACTACCTGCTTGATTGGTAGCAGAGGGTGTCCAGTTGACCACAGATTCTTGATCCGACCAGCGAATTAACATGGGGTTCTGAGTGGCTGATCCGTAATCATTACAGCCAAACGCAAATACAAACCTGCTAATGTCAGATACAAAGACAAAGTTCTGGATGGTTGGACAGTCTGATGCACTTGCAAGACTTACAATATTTACACCGTTAGGCATGATGTAGTGATCGCCTGACTGGGTTCCAGTTGTGGTAATAGCCGCACCGCCCACAGTCGCCGCTAGGTTAAATGTATTACCACTAGCGTTAATGACGTAGTAAATTGTTCCGGGAGACAAGCCAGTAGGTAACGCAGCCGGATAACCACTGTTAGTGAAAATGACTGGGGAGCCATTGGGCAAACTAAACGCCGCTGTAACCACCGCAGGAGAAGCAATTGTGATTGAAGCCAAGGACGGGTCTACGCCATAGCCAGCATCCCAGTAATAGATTGGGCCGCCACGGAAGGCATATACCAAGTCTTCACCAAAGTTGTTCTGGCTCCACAGACGCAGAGCAGAGGTAGATGTACCGCCAAAGCCCCAAGTTCCTGCGCCCCATGTACCAGCACCCCAACCCGCTAGTGGAATCTCGTATGCGTCACCTGTGTTAATTTGATAGATAGCATTAACAGTCGTACCACCGCCAGCCGCTACAGTTGAAGTAGCCGCCGTAAGCGCAGTGATTGTGTAGGTGTTGGCATCTACATACGTAATAGAGAACTCACCGTTTAAATCAAGTCCACCAACAGGAGCTACGTTGCTGAAAGTTACAAAGTCCCCTGTGATTGCACCGTGGGCAGTATCTGTGACGGTAACTAGGGTAAGTAGGTTAGTAGTCGCAAACGGATTGCTAAGAATCGCCCCAGCCCTGATAGGCGTGATGTCGTTGTAGTTGCCACCCAACTCAAGGTAAAACTTTAAGTTAGTGCCTACTCCAATAAGGTTTAGGTTATCTAAAGTGATCCAGTTCCACAATGAACGGCATAAACCTTGGAATGTAGATACAGAGATACGTGCCCAGCCACCTATTTTTTCAGGTGTACCTTGGCGGAACCGCACTTTGTCGGACTCATACCATCCACCTTCGTTGGTATAACGGGTGTTCTCCCGGTTAACGCCCGGCTTCAGTACAAGTTTTTTAAGTGCCATCTGTTAATCCAGTAAGGCGCACTCAGCAGTGCGCCGTTTTAACAAGCCCGGCAATACCTTGCCGCCACCTTTAGTCCAGAGCATTAGTTGTTCCTTTGCCCCTTCCCAATCATTGGCGTTGATTTTCCTCTTTAACGTGCTTGTTTGCAAGCGTCCTGTCCCGAGGTTGTAACAAAAGTCAACTATGGCGTTGCACTTACGAACGTCAGTAATCAGGCCGGGACAGTTACGTAGAACACCGGGCAGGTATGTATGCTCAAGCTCAATCATCAAAAGGGCGTGAGCCTCTTCCTGACTCATGGGTGCATCTTCCAAAGTCACCTTGCGCTTGTCTGCGTAATAGGTAGAACCATAACCAATTGTGGCTACATTGGCAGGGCAAAGATACGGCTTGGAGCGAAAGCCCTCAAACCGTTTACACATCTCTGCGGCTAGTGTTAGGTTCATTATGTTTTTTCAAAACTGTCAATGCAAGTACATCCTCGATCCATACAGGCGGGGTCAAGGTCGGGTATGTATTTGTCAATTACGTCAGCTATCTTGGTACGCAACATAGTTGGGCTTCCATGAAACAATATTGCAATGTTCATTAGCTCCGCCACAAGCTCTTTAGATTGTGAGTATTTCATATGCCACGCTGCTTCAGAGTTCTATCGAGAAACCAATAGTTAATTGTCCCAGACAGCAAGGCTGAGAAGTCAGGGGTCATCATGGTCTTAAACACTTCTACTGCTGGCGCACCAGCAAGCCATGCGTTCCATGCAAACCATACGTGGATGAATGACCAGACAAACAATACCCAGTATGTAACCACAGGACGCACAGATGCGGATAAAGAAGCTACCCAACCGCCTGCGGCCTTGACCATCTCGGCCTGCTGCACAATAGCGTTGTTAAACGCATCCATAACACCTACGTCAATAGCGGCTTCACGGTTAGCGCCTATCTCAGCCAGCTTCATCTGACCGCGCAGTTGCTCAAGCTCACACTGGCGGGAGAACATATTTAGCTCATGCAGGCGCTCATTCTTCTTGTCAAAGAACTTTAAGACCTCTGGAGCCATACGGAAGATGCCACCAAAGATGGAGCCTAGCAAGCCCCCAGATAAAACTTCAAACATATTTAATCCTTTATCGTAAACATTAGGTTTTTGTGCGCTGGGTAGTTCACAATGACTTCACCTTCTGGGCACTTGTATTTGATGTGCGCCATCAAGGTAGCAACTCCGGGCGTTACTTGCGCGGTAGTGTCAAGCTTAAACTTGTACCCAAACTTATCCACTGTGTCGCTGGCTGGGCCTGAAAACGTTGCAATGCTAGGCTTGGCTGGATGTACCACCAACTCAGAATCCCGTACCTCTAGCTTAAATGCCGTAACCTCACAGTTATCCCTAATCTTCTGACGAGCCACTACAACCTTGAATTCGCCATTTGCAGGCGCATCGGATATTTGAAAGTGTTCTGGCGCCCACTTGAGGATGTCTTT
>Ga0247844_1007719_pt1 | contig 12033 bp, 10 predicted proteins | sample LaCtaG_FD_192421 | JGI IMG/M metagenome (GOLD analysis project Ga0247844, IMG submission 192421) | Freshwater microbial communities from meromictic Lake La Cruz, Castile-La Mancha, Spain - LaCruzMarch201714.5m_1 | ecosystem: Environmental > Aquatic > Freshwater > Lake | place: Spain: Castile-La...
ATGTTCCGCAACAGATGGGAACCAGGCATCGGGCAGCGCTCGGATTGTCGGAACGGAGCGATGCGGTTATCGTCGTGATATCGGAGGAGCGCGGGGAAATTTCTCTCGTGACAACAGGAACATTGCGACGCATCGATACTCCACTCGAACTGATTGTGGCGCTTGATACCCTGCTTCAAAGCGAGACGGACAAACCCCGTATCACGCCGCAACAACGTGTTTTTTCAAATCTGCTGCCAAAAGCGTCCCTTCTGCTTGGCGTGTGCGTTTTCTGGGGACTGATTACGACCCGGCAGGGGCAGATCACAACCGTGACAGCCCCGGTACGTTTGCATGGCGTTCCTGACAATATAATTTTGCTCCGCACTCTTCCTGAAGAGGTCGCAGTACAGATTAAATCCATGTCAAGTCTGGCACCACCGCAATCGAAGCTGGATCTGACGGTTGAAGTTGATGCCTCGAAAATATCCGAGGGGACTACCGCCTTACGGGTAAACCATGCCGATATCGCCGCTCCTTCAGGCATGGTTATTACAACGGTATCACCCGCCACTATTCGAGTTTCCGCTGAAAAAAAGCGCCGTAAAAGCGTACCGGTAAAAGCCGCACTGAAAGGCAGGCTGCCATCGGGAATGACTCTGTCGAATGTCACCTGTGAACCGGATTCGGTCGAGATAGAGGGACCGGCGAGCCTGGTTGCGCGGATATCATCAGTAACGACCGAAGATATTGATGCCAGACAATTGAAAGCTGGCAAAGAATATCTGAAAGATCTTCGCATACAGGAAGCACAGGTGTCCATACTTCGGGAGAGCCCCGTAAAGGTAAAGTTAATTGCCCCGGCACGGCGTAAACGCTAACTATTGGCGCGATTTTTGCTCACGAAATTCTCGCTACTCGTGACACAACTGCAACAAAGATTGACTTTTGCATTTTGTTGTTATATAAATCGGCCACTCTTCACTAAGTTTATAACAAAGCGGAGGAAACATGACCCACATTCGTATCGTTATTGCGACCTGTCTCGTGCTTATTTTCCTGCCTCAGATGGTTTTAGCTTCAAAGTCTCATGTTGTGCGCAAAAGCGAATCGCTACAGTCAATTGCCCGTAAATATCATGTATCGGTAGATGAGTTGAAGTCCGTCAATAACCTGACCGCTTCGCGTGTCTCCAAGGGGGCGCGCCTGATAATCCCGTCACATCCTGAATCACAGCAAAAGAAAGCAACCGCAGTTGCTCTCCAGGACTCCTATAAAGTAGCCAAGGGGGATACTCTCCCAAAAATCGCTAAAAAGACCGGCGTCAAGTTGTCGGATATACGTAGTTTGAATAGACTGAAGGGCAACAGAATTAAAACGGGGCAGGTACTCGTTCTGGTCGCCACTAACACATCGCCCAGAATCGAGAGCAGCAACAGACTGCAACTGATCAATAAAGACCTCCTGAATGAGCAGGAGTTGACTGACACATTGGCTGAGTTGACCGATCTCGAATCAGAACGACCGGTTGATCTTGCAAAAGCACTTGAAGCTAACCAGGCTAATCAGACCATCGGCAGCATCAGAAAAAGCGCTTACAGCTTTCTGGGAGCCCGCTATCGATTCGGGGGGAGCAGTCGCAGTGCTCTTGATTGTTCAAGTTTTACCCAGCAGGTTTTCCGCGAGCAGAGCGTCAAGCTCCCTCGCACCGCCCGCGAGCAGTTTGTAGTCGGCAATGAAGTTATGCGCGGCGACCTGAAGAGAGGTGATCTCGTCTTTTTCCAGACATATGCCAGTTTCCCATCACATGTAGGTATTTATCTTGGTAACCGTAAAATGATTCATGCCTCTTCGCGCGAACATCGCGTTGTTATTTCGTCCATGGATACTCCCTATTACCTGTCACGTTATCTTGGGGCACGACGAATGACAGAGACAGCTTCTGACTTTATAGATTTTAATGATTTGCTGTTAGGCATAGAAGAAGAAACTGAAAATGATGTTTTAACGAATGACACAATGGGTGTCTCACTCAACCTTGCCAAATAGAGCTTATCACGCAAGCAAACCGACTATATCCGGGTCTCCTGACCCGGATTTTTTTTCGCCATGAAAATTCTCCTCGCCTACCAGTCCGGACTGCCCCACCGCAAGGATGCATATATAAATATCCTGCCAACCGGATTGTGCTATCTGCACGCCTGCCTACTGGAATCAGGGTCTGACTCGCTTCTTGCCAATTTTTCCGCTTGGCCAACATCTGACATAATTGATGAATTACTGCATTTTAAGCCTGATATTATCGGCATCTCGCAATGGACCCACAACAGGCATCATTCAGTTAAGCTAGCCAAATTGTGCCGAAAGATATTACCTGATTGCCTTATTATCATGGGGGGCGGCCATGCAACCTTCTGTTACGAGGATATCCTGACTGCTGATTCCCCGGTGGATGTTGTCGTTCTGGGCGAATCTGAAATAACATTGATTGAGCTTGTTGCTGCCGCCAACTCAAAGTGGAAGTGGCAGAACATACCAGGGATTGCTTTTCGCGATGTGGAGGGGAAAATTGTAGTAACTACGCCCCGCGAAAACATTGATAACCTTGACATCCTCCCTCTTCCAGCGCGCCACCTTGATATTTCAGTCGGAATCGATCTTGAGTTGCAATCTGAATTTATCGTCACTTCCCGAGGCTGCCCATCCACCTGTTTTTTCTGCAGTTCGCCGGATTTTTGGGGCAAGAAAGTCCGCTTCCGCTCTCCAGCCGCCATTGTTGAGGAGATTCTGTTTATACGCCGGAAATATGGACTCATCTATTTTTCTATTCGTGATGACACCTTTACTGCAGACCGTAAAAGAGTCCTTGAATTTTGCAGGCAGCTACAGGAACAGGATGCTAATATTCTCTGGAACTGCCAGTCGCGCGTTACCGCAATAGACGAAGAGCTGCTCATCCGGATGAAACTGGCCGGCTGCGAGTGCATTCAGCTTGGCGTCGAATCAGGCTCTCCCCGAATGCTGCGTCAGCTCGGCAAAAACATTCTGCCGCAACAGATCGAGAAAGCCTGCACATTGATCAGGGAGATCGGCATTAATCTTTCAGTCTACCTGATCAGCGACATTCCGGGAGAAACAGACGATGACATCCTGAAAACCGTCAAGCTTGTACGCTGCGTTAAACCGGATGACGGCTATATCTCACCGCTTGCCTATTATCCGGGCACACGGCTTTATAAGGAAGCAGTTGCTGCCAACGGCATCACCTCTGATATCTTTACCAACTCGCCTCAAACAGCTCTTTACGCTGTGCCAACACGTGGCAAGGCGTCGCAACGCCTCATAAAGGAGTTGGCAAAAAACCAGACGGATAAATCGGTTTCTTTTAAACAGCAGAAATCTAGTATTGGCTACTGCTACGCGACAGATGTTATAGCCGGGGAGTGGTATCGCCAGAGGGGGGAATTTGATAAAGCCGAGCGTGAATTTCGCGAGATTGTGAGCCAACAGCCACAAAATCCCTGGGGATGGTTTCTATTGGGAGATTTATACTCTGAATGGGGAGAGACGCAAAAAGGGAGAGAGTGTTACACAAAAGTTTTGGAAATAGTCCCGGAACATGGCTCTTCAAAAGCAGCCAGAGCGTTAGCATAAAAAAAAGGGGCTACTTGCATAGCCCCTCAGATTTGCAGCATTAAGGAACTTACTTCACAATCCTTACACCAGGGATGAAGCAAATTTTTTCAAACGTTTTGTTCAGTGTTTTACTATGGAAGTTAGTCAGAGGGGGAGTTTCAGGGTACTCAATTTTGTCCCCTTTTGCGATTTTCATTTCTGGCAGAGCTAACCAGGTCTTTCCTCCTTTTTCGTCCGCTGCTTCAACATACGTATAGCCGCCAGAGTTCATGGTTTGGCTAACGCTTGCCTTCTTGTTGCCTGCTGCTGCGGGAATTTCCTGAGCCTTCATGCCAGCGTGCGGATCACCACCTGGCGGTACAGCCATCGGCGCACCCGGAACTGCTGCACCCGGAACTGCTGCGACCTGAGCTTCCGTCTTTGGCTTGTCTTGACACCCTGCAAGGGCGAGAGCGGCGACACTGAGAACTACTAATGCTGTTTTTTTCACCTGCTGCTACCTCCTGAAATTTTGATAACTGGCTCACTGTAGCATATTACTGTTTGGTATTCCAAGACAATTATTATAAAGGTCGAGAATATAACACTATTTCTCAAAAACCATTATTTTGAATGCTTCTGAAGAACCGGACTATCTATTTGTTTAAGCTTTATCTCATCAATTTTTGTACGGTTGAGGGTTTCGAACATGGCAATCTGTTCTGAAATGGAAAGCTTACTACGACGGCAACATGTTTGGCTCAGACAGATGTGGCAACGCTTATCTGAACACCATTGGCAGCTAAAGCAATCCAGGCACGGGTGCTTTTTTACTGCTTCGTCAGACATTAGTACGCATCATTGCGCTTAACTGCGTTGCCTTCGAGCAGTTGCACAAAAGCTTTACCGCTATCAGCATTGACCAGCAGATAGCGTGGCAGCTTCTTAACCGAATCAGTTGATGTCGCATGACGGCGCTCAATGGTAAAAGTAGCCCGATAACCGGTTTGATTTGCCCTGTTTATCAGATAATCGTCATAGATACCAAAAGGCCAGGCCAACATATCCACCTTCGTGCCAAGTTCTGTTTCCAAACGGGCTTTCGATTTATTCAATTGTGTCTTGACAAGGAGATCCAGAGCATCAGGAGAGAGCTTCTTACGCTCTTTTTTGAAGTTGGGATGCCAATACGTATGAGACTGTATATCAAAAAGACCGGTTTTTGTCAGCTCTCTCAACTGATCCCATGTCATGGCATATTTTGCATTTGAAATCGCAGAAGGGTAGACAAAAATGGTAACCGGGTAGCGGTATTTTTGAATAATCGGAAGCATATCACTATACACAGACTTGTGCGCATCATCTTCCACAATAACAACCGATTTAGGGCCCGGTGCCGACGCTTTACCACGATAATGATCAACCAACTGCCGCAGGGGGATCACCTTATAACCATTATCATGCAGATATTTCATCTGCGCTTCAAATACAGGTGTAGTGGTCGTCATGCCGTCCGCAACTGTCGCTCCAAATCGGTGATACAGCAGAACAGGCACTCGGAATGATTCAGCGGCAGAGGATGAAAGCGGAAACAGGAGAGCCGTAACAAATATCATCTGGATGATTAAACGGAGCATGGAGATACGTTTTTCCTTGGTTATTATCTTACTATAAAGACCGAACATCCGGCATTACTAGCCACCTTGTGTGAGATACTTCCTTTTATCCGGCGCTCAATAGCCCCCTTGCTGGAGCTCCCGATGACAATTACGTCTATTTCTTCGCGTTTGGCAAGCGAGATTATTTTATCAGCAGGATCACCGTACTCAACGATCATCTCTAACGGAATATCATGTTCGGCTGCACATTTCTCTACTACAAAAAAAAGCCGCTCCCGAAGTTGATCCCATTTTTTTGTTTCCGTCATCGGTGCTGACGGCACAAAATCGGTGTAATTGGATGTTGGAGCATTCGGCAGCACGAGAAGTGCATAAATTCGACTTTTCAACTGACTCTGATTACCGACTGCAAGGCGGACAGCTTCCTCAGCAGCTTTGTCAGAATGAGGGGAACCATCAATTGCCACTAGTATTTTTTTGCGCAAGTTTAACATGACAGACCCCATACTTATTAATGACTATGAAAAAAAAATTCGGCAACTATTTTTGAATTTTACATATATCTCACTTTTTACTACTTGACAACTGTAAAACAATATTTTACATTTTAGCAAGATTTTAAAAAAGCGGCTCATTTAACATTTTTTTTTGATTTACATCCAAATTCCAGTATTTTATGTAATATTCAATTACTCCATTTGTGAAAAGGACAACTCTCATGGCAAAAAAAGAAAAATCAGAATATTTAATCCAGGCCGTTTCCCACGCACTTGATCTTCTCGAGCAGTTTCATGGCGAAGTAGATGAGTTAGGTGTCACTGAACTTAGCAAACGCTTGAAGCTACACAAAAATAACGTATTCAGACTACTTGCAACGCTTGAATCCCGAAACTACATTGAGCAGAATAAAGTAACTGAAAACTACCGCCTCGGCCTGAAGACTCTTGAACTTGGTCAGACGTTCATCAAACAGATGGGGCTGCTTCGACAGGCAAAACCGGTTCTTGAAGCATTGGTCGGAAGTTGTAACGAAACGACCTACGTCTCCATTCTTAAGGAGTTCAACATAGTCTATCTTGATGTAGTAGAAACAGCTATGACCGTCAGGGTTGTGCCACGGGTTGGTTCGCGACTGCCTGCTTACTGTACAGCAGCCGGTAAGATACAAGTTGCCTATATGAGCGATGAAGAGCTGGAAACATACCTGCCGCCAAAAGAGCTAAAAGGCTACACACCAAATACCATCACCGACCGTGACGTCCTGAAAAAACAGTTGAAACTGATTGCTGAGCAGGGATACGCTTACGACAATGAGGAAATGGACATTGGCGTAAAGTGTGTGAGTGCTCCAATCCGTGATTACACCCGCCGCATAATCGGTGCCGTCAGTATCTCTGGACCATCGATGCGTTTCTCTGACGAGCGTATCAAGAATGAACTTATCCCTCTGGTATTGAAAGCAGGGGACGAAATTTCAGCAAAACTTGGTTTCCAGAAGTGACCGGATTTTATTCACTTTTTACGTGGGACCTTTAAAAGGCACTCAAAAGGACAATAAATGAAAAAGCTCTTGATTTCTCAAGAGCTTTTGGTCATTGCCATACGTTACCGGACTTATTTATGGCGGAGAGACAGGGATTCGAACCCTGGGTACGCTATTAACGTACACACGCTTTCCAGGCGTGCTCCTTCAGCCGCTCGGACATCTCTCCGTCTAGAGCGAACGATAGATTATAATATAGAACTATACTTTTGTCCAGCATTTCATGGCTGATTATCAGGCGAGAGTTCCGATCGATTTACTTCCATAAATTCTGAGTGCCGGTTTTTTCTCTGTACTGTTTTACAGCATTCCCAAAAGAGTCCATAATTTCAGTATTTGCTGCATTTCTTGAGTACCAGGCGATACAGAGGACTACTGCCAATGTCAAAAGTGTCCAGACAACTTTCATCAACAGTGAAATCCGTTTTTTTGGACCAGTATTCAGATTTATACTCGGCAAAGAGCCCTTCATGCGGATACGCATCAACTCCAGGTGGGCTATATGCGTTACGATCGCATCCCTATCCCGGTTGTCAATAACCACGAAATTGAGTGCCACATTATGGTGCAGCTTTTCCGCCTTAATACTGTAATTTATATTTTTAAAGACCACTCTAGATATACAATCCGCTATGCGGGGTGGATTTGATGGTATGAATATTTCCATAAGAACAAGATCATCTATTTTAAACGGCTCTGAAGTAACGTACTTTATGCCACCACCACTGAGATTCATTGCTGTAGCATTGACATCATTCCAAGTCTCATCCACAGGATTAAATTCCTCGACTTTTTGATCCTTTTTCTTGAGCTGCTCATCGTCTTCAGCAGCAAATTCACCAGCAGCAGTTCGTAATACCAAAATCCGCTGCTCCTCCTCAAAAGCAGTCCTACGCGCAGTCTCACTGGCGAGTCGCTCTTTTTTTCTCTTCCGCAATTTCTCGATAAGCGCATTCAGGTTCTGTTCTTTAGTAACCTCGTGCCTGAACGGAATAAAAGCGTCTATTCTAAAAAATTCGCGATGTTCACCTGTACCGACTTCACCGGAAAGACGCACTTTAATTGTACCCATACCTGTTTTGCCGGCAAAAATGGCATCGCAGCGCTGCTCCGCTCCTTCCTTGCCAAAACGGATATCAAAGGTGTTTCCGAATTTCAGTTTAACTGCAGCAGGAAATTGATCCCGCGACAGAAGAAGTGTCAGCACATCCTCTTGAAGTTCCTGAACTATTGCCCAATCACGGAAAGTCTCGTTATTCTCCATTGGCAGGCAGATCGTGATCTTCATATCTTTAGAAAAGTATTCAGCGTACTTTGAAGCTGTCATAGGTCGACACCGTTATCAAAAAGGGGGATAATTTTTGTTTTTTTAACTGCGGAATCTACCACCCAAAATGAACATCTGTCAACGCAATTTGAGTGTATTGAGAAAAATGGGGGGATGCCTCTGTCATTACTTTTAGCACTCATTATGATCCTGGCTCATCTGAAACGGGTGGGATGTTAAACTTTTACCCCCTCTCCCCTCCCTCAAGGATAAAACGACTGTAGTACATGTCGGTACCCTTGATATGACAGACCAGCCAGTCCACCATAAAAACCAGAACGCTGGTGCTCATATCATTACCCGCATTAAAACTGCTCTGGATTTCTTGCAGCTTTGTTGCAAAGTGATCATGCACCTTACGATGATCCTCCAGCGCCGGATAATTCCAGGAGAGCATCAGCCGCTCTTCTTCAGAGAAATGTACTATGACATACTTGATAAGATTATTGATTATCTCTTCGACCTTTTCTTTCCCTTCCCCCTGTGTTATTGCTTCGTTCAGGGAGTTCATCCAGTCGAAAAGTGCCTTGTGCTGCATGTCGATGGAATGAATGCCCAATACAATACTCTCGTCCCACTCAAATTTAGTCATGTCAAACTCCCTCGTTAATTTGTTAAGTTAAGCAAGTATATCCATTTTTGTTTATTTAGCAATGCTATCATGATACCGGAAACAGAGAAAAACCTTGCAAAAACAGAAGCGGTTTCTGAAAACAAAGCAGAATGATGAAAATTCTAAGTTGCAAGGCGATACACGCCTGTGATAGGAAGAGTGCATGAGCGAAGAAAAAACAGTCCCTTTTATTGAACATCTTGTCGAACTGCGCACACGGCTGATAATTATTGTTATTGCGGTGTTCATTGGAATGGGAGTTGCGTGGAATTTTTCCGGATCTATACTCAAGTTCATAGAAAAACCGCTGACCGGCAAAACCTATCTGACGGAGATCAAGAAGGACGTGTATCTCAAAGTCAAAGAGCTTGCCCCAACTATGTACGCCCACTACAAACTTGACCTGGAAGTCAACAGACCGGAAAAGCAACGTCCCCTCAACTACAGTGCCCCCCTGGAACCGTTTTTTATTCAGTGCAAGATATCAATGATGGCCGGTTTTGTCCTGGTTCTGCCAATTGTTTTCTATCAGGTCTGGCTGTTTATCGCACCCGCTCTGACCAGGCGTGAGCGGCGAATGGTGCTTCCTTTTGTTACTTCTGCAACGGTGACTTTCTGTATCGGAGCCATGTTTTTTTTAATCATTATCTGGCCGGTTATCATCAATTTCTCTCTGTCATATGAGGCTGAAGGGTTGCAAAGCTGGTTTAATATCAGTGCCTACGTAAATTTTTGCCTGCGACTTATTCTGATATTCGGGCTGATCTTCGAACTTCCGGTACTGTCGTTGATCCTGACCCGCTTAGGGATCGTGAATTACCAGTTTTTAGCGCCAAAACGAAAATATGCTCTGCTCGCCAGTTCAATAGTTGCGGCTTTTCATGCAGATCTGATAACCATGTTTGTAATAATGATTCCGATGTATCTTATGTACGAAATAAGCGTCTGGGTTTCACTGATTTTCGGCAAAAAAAGGATTAAACCAGAGGATGGACTTCCGGTATAAAACGGTTTGATAAAATTGTTGACAAGTCCGTGTGAAACCCATAAAAAGACGGAAAGAGTCTTTTTGGAGGGTTTTACATGATGGAGCTTACCCGTAAGGGTGAATATGCAATCAGGGGTATCGTGTATCTGGCTGGAATGCCGTTTGGCAAGGTCTGTCTTTTGAATGATATAGCCACAGCAGTTGATGTCCCCCCCACGTTCCTTGCCAAAATATTCCAGCAATTCAGCAAAATTGGCCTGGTAAAGTCGTTTCGTGGCACCGGCGGCGGGTTTCTGCTCGGTCGAGCTGCAGAAAACATTACACTGCTGGAAGTTGTTGAGGCGGTCGAAGGACCGATTTTCCCGAACAGGTGTGTAGTCACTCCAACTGATTGTGGGCGATCCGGTTTATGCAATGTTCATCCGGTATGGAAGCGGGTTCAGGGGGAGGTTAGGAGCGTATTGGCCGAAGTGACCCTCAAAGAGCTGGCCAACGTGGATTAGCAACCTAGTTTATATTGAAGATGAAATAAATGCCGAAAGGAGTTGTTTGTGGAGAGAAAAACATACTCCTACAGTTCGACCGGTCTAACTCTTGGCGCCAAAATGTCACTCCTCTCTGCTGCAGCGTTTGTCTGCATTCTGCTGGTTGCTATGATCAGCATGTTTACGTTACGTGAAGTGAGAATTGGCGGCACCGTCTATCAGACCATTAAAAAAGATAAAGATGCACTTGAAAGCATTGCCCTGCTGAAATCCGATCTTTTTCAGATAAACAGTGAAATACAGAGCTTTATGCTGGAAGCCGACCCGGTCATCGCCGCAAAAAACAGTGCCTCAATAAAAAATCTCACTAATGATATTGAACTCAACTTCGGCATTGTTCTGGAGTCTGTTGAATCACCAGGGAAGCTTGAGATCATAAACAAGGCAAACGTCATCTGGAACGAGTATCGGACAACACTTCTAAATGAGGTGCTGCCGGCTACAACAAAGGGTGATGTACTAAGAGCCCGTTATCTTATGACAGGGATCCAGACAGAACGATTCCGTACCTTCAGCAACGCTGTTGTTCAGATGGTTGAGCGCTTCCGCCATGATGTTGCTACTGCAGAGGAGCTCGCTGAAGCAAATATCAGAAAAAAAACTACAATTTCCGCTGTGGTTACGGTCGGCGCCGTCTGTCTGATCGCCATTTTTTCATATTTCATAACTATCTCAATAACCAGACCGCTCAAAAGCTGTGTGCAGTTTGCCAGAGCAATGGCAGACGGTAAACTGGATACCCGTTTAAGAGTACGCGGAGGCGGTGAAGCGTCAGATCTTGCCGATGCCATGAACACCATGGCCGAAAATCTCCACAACATGGTTGCACGGATTGGATCTGCCTCTGAGGTACTTACAGCGATTGACCGAAATCTGGAAAACACTGCCCGTCAGGCAGTAAATTCTGCACAGACGCAAGAAAAGTCCGTGCAGGAAACGTCACGCGCAGTCGTACAGATCAACAGATCTGTACAGGAAATATTTAACGGGATTGACAAACTCTCGGAATCAACCACTGAAACTTCTGCCACTTCGCTTGAGATGGCTGCAACCATTGAAGAGATAGCAATGGGAGCCGAGAGAGTCGCAGAAAATGTTGAAGAGGTCAGCTCTTCCATTACCCAAATCACCTTCTCAATTAAAGAAATCGGTACTAACATCACCAATTTACTTGACGCTTCCTCATCTACGGCCTCTTCAATTGCCGAAATGGACGCAACCATCAAGCAGGTAGAGAAAAATGCCATGGATTCGGCTGCCATCTCAGAAACCGTGCGGAGTGACGCGGAGTTCGGTAAAAACGCCGTACTTGAGGCGATTGCCGGTATGCAGGCGATCAGAGCCTCTTCGCAGACTACTTCGGAAGTTGTTGAATCACTCTCAGTACGCGTAAACAACATTGGAACTATTTTGCTGGTCATTGATGAAGTTGCCGAGCAGACTCATCTGCTGGCACTTAATGCCGCAATCATCGCAGCTCAGGCCGGCGACCATGGCAAAGGCTTTGCCGTGGTTGCTGAGGAGATACGTGAACTTTCCGAACGCACCAGTAGTTCTACACGGGAAATAGCAACGGTCATACGAGGCGTACAGGAAGAGACACGCCGCGCTGTCGATGCAATCAATCAGGCCGAGATAAGTATTGCCGCAGGAGAAAAATTATCGCAACGCTCCGGTACCGCTCTTGAAAAAATTGTTTCTGGAGCTGAGCGCGCCGGAAGCCAGGTCGCCGAGATTGCCAGGACAACCCTGGCACAGGCGCGCGGCAGCCAATGCATCCGTGAAGCGATGGAAAGCGTTGAAT
>Ga0247844_1007722_pt1 | contig 12030 bp, 8 predicted proteins | sample LaCtaG_FD_192421 | JGI IMG/M metagenome (GOLD analysis project Ga0247844, IMG submission 192421) | Freshwater microbial communities from meromictic Lake La Cruz, Castile-La Mancha, Spain - LaCruzMarch201714.5m_1 | ecosystem: Environmental > Aquatic > Freshwater > Lake | place: Spain: Castile-La...
TTTGGAAAGTTCATTTATAACTCCTACTTACTAATTGGTTTGTGGACTGGTTGAACCGGTACGACAAACCCCGCGGCGAGGGGACCGGTTACTTGTCCCCGCCACGGCGGCTAAGTAGGAGCGCCTTTGGAAAGGCTGACTTTGACATGGCTAAAGGGTAACCCTTTCGCAGGTGAGCCAGCAAGTTTGTGGTGGATTAAAGAACTGGCAAGTAGCGATCTAGTTCGAAAGCGGTCACTTGGCGACGATATTCCTGCCACTCAGCGCGCTTATTACGAAGCACGAATTCAAAAACATCAGCGCCTAGAGTTTCGCGAACTAGTTCAGATTTCTCCATCTCAATAATCGCTTCATTTAAATTACTTGGTAGTGGGCGCACATCAGTTGAATCAGCAGGTGCCAATACATAGCCTTCTTCAACACCCTTTAGGCCTGCTGCGAGCATTACGGCATATGCCAAATATGGATTACAAGCTGAATCAGGAGAGCGAAATTCAATGCGAGTTGAGTTCTCTTTCTTTGGTTTATACATCGGCACCCGAACTAACGAACCGCGAGCACTTGGCCCCCAGTTAGCAACTGCCGGAGCTTCGCCGCCGCCATGTAAACGCTTATATGAATTAACCCATTGATTGGTAATCAAAGTAATTTCAGGTGCGTGCTTTAAGAGACCGGCAATAAATGAGCGACCAACTTTAGAAAGATTTAGTTCAGCCGATGCATCAAAGAAAGCATTTTCTTCGCCCTTAAAGAGTGAAACGTGAGTGTGCATTCCGCTGCCAGGATGTTCGGTAAATGGCTTTGGCATGAAACTAGCGTGGAACCCTTGTTCTAGCGCAACTTCTTTAATGACATGACGGAAAGTCATGATGTTATCGGCAGTGCTTAATGCATCGGCATAACGAAGATCGATTTCCTGTTGGCCAGGAGCGCCTTCGTGATGTGAGAACTCAACGCTAATGCCCATGGCCTCTAACATCGTGATTGCTTGACGACGGAAATCATGACCTACGACAGATGGCGTGTGATCGAAGTAGCCGCCAGCATCAACTGGCACTGGTGCTTCGCCAGCAACTGGTTGATTCTTAAATAAGAAGAATTCAATCTCCGGGTGGGTGTAACAGGTATAACCCATCTCGGCGGCCTTATTCAAGGTGCGACGCAAAACATTGCGCGGATCAGTCATTGATGCTGAACCATCGGGCATTGCGATATCGCAATACATGCGTGCCGCCCCTGGAGCTTCGGTGCGCCAAGGCAAGATTGAGAATGTGGCAGAATCAGGACGAGCCAACATGTCAGATTCAGTTACTCGCGCAAAGCCTTCAATGGCTGAACCATCAAAGCCAATACCTTCGTCGAAAGCGTTCTCTAATTCAGCTGGTGCAATTGCTACCGATTTTAGAAAACCTAAAACATCGGTAAACCACAAACGAATGAACCGAATATTGCGTTCTTCAATTGTGCGAAGGACGAACTCTTCTTGCTTGCTGCGTTCTGGGGAGGCGCTCATGGGAGACATCTTGCCAAGCCCGCGTTACGGCTGTGTTACAAAAATTAGGCCTAAAAACCTAGCTTGACGAGCCCTCACGCCAGCGTGAAGTAATCGGCAAGCGGCGATCTTTGCCGAAAGCGCGAGCCGAAACTTTCGCACCAGGCGGATATTGGCGGCGCTTATATTCGGCCGTATCGACCATTCCGATAACGCGAGCAACTGTTGCAGCATCAAAGCCCGCAGCAATGATCGCGGCAATCCCCTGATCTTCATCGACATAGCGCCATAAAATTTGATCAAGCAATTCGTAGTCTGGCAGCGAATCAGAATCTTTTTGATCTGGCCGAAGTTCGGCGCTTGGCTCTTTGCTAATTGAATTTTCTGGAATTGGTGGCACTTCACCATCGGCAATCGCCTTTGCGTTTCGCCACTTAGCAAGGGCCCAAACATCGGTTTTATAAATATCTTTAATTGGGGCATAACCACCAACAGCGTCGCCGTAGAGAGTTGAGTAACCAACTGCGAGTTCGGATTTATTACCAGTGGCCAAAATCAAATGACCCTCTTGGTTTGAGATTCCCATTAAGGCAGTGCCACGAACTCGGGCTTGCAAATTCTCTTCAGCTAAACCTTTTAAAGTCATTGAATTTAAATAGGCAGCGACCATTGGCTCGATCGGCAAGATGCGGAAATGAATGCCGGTGTTATCGGCAAATAATTGGGCATCTGCAATTGAATACTCAGATGAATACTTGCTCGGCAAAGCCACGCCATTAACGCACTTGGCGCCAATGGCATCGACGGCAATGGCTGCAACTAAGGCTGAATCAATACCGCCCGATAGACCAAGTGCGACGCTGCGGAATTTATTCTTATAAACATAATCGCGTAGTCCACTAACTAGTGCTTTCCAAATTTCAGCTTCATCGCTTAGTCGGGGCGTAATCACTGGGGCTACGGAATTAACTGGCGAATTAGCGCTTTCGGAAATTACTAAATCTGGTTTACCGGTTGAACCCGCGGCTGCGACATCCAAAACAATTAACTCATCGGCAAATTGTGGGGCTCTGGCAATGACTGAACCATCGGCTGCGACAACAATGGTGTCACCATCGAAAACTAAATCATCTTGGCCGCCCGTCATATTTACATATGCCAGTGGTGCCCCGAATTCGCGGGCTCGCTTTTGAACTAGAGCTAACCGCACATCATCTTTATTGCGTTCAAAGGGACTGCCATTAGGTACAACAACTAGCCCTGGCATGCGCGCAGCAAGTGCTTCGATTAAGCCGCCGTCTTGCCAAAGGTCTTCGCAAATCGCAATGCCGACATCGATGCCACCAACTCGAACTAATAAAGTTTCAGTGCCGGGCACAAAGTTTCGGAACTCATCGAAAACGCCATAGTTAGGCAGATGTTGTTTTACATAGCGGGCCTTGATTTCTCCATTATGAATAATGGCAACCGCATTTTGTGGAGCACCAACTGGTTGGCCTTGGCGATTTGGGGCATCGGCGATCTGATCTAGATAGCCAACAATTGCAGTTATCTCGCCATTGCCTTCGGCCTTTAAGCGCTTTGCTAATTCGCCAATAGCGGCAATTGAAGCGCTGCGAAAAGATGGCCGAAGCGCTAAATCTTCAACTGGGTAACCGGTTAAAACCATTTCCGGAAAAACTACGAGAGCGGCACCTTCAGCTTGCGCGGCTGCTACATAGCGGGCGATTAAATCGGCATTACCCGCTAGATCACCCAAGGTTGGGTTGATCTGAGCCAGCGCTACCCGCAACTTCATAAGTTAAGGGTACTCGGGTAAAGTTCTACTCGTACCCGGGGACCATTTTGGCTTCGAGGAAGGTAAGAAAATATGGCTCAAGCGACCTCTCTATATGGCGGCGCCCAACATCGTCGTGTCACCATTCTTGATCTGGCCAGCGCTAAAGCGCGAGGCGAGAAATGGCCGATGCTCACCGCTTATGAGCAATTAACTGCTGAGATCTTTGACGAAGCTGGTATCCCGGTTTTGCTAGTTGGCGATAGCGCTGGCAACAATTTCTTAGGGTTTGAAAACACTATTCCGGTAACCGTAGATGAATTAATTCCGTTGACCCGCGCCGTTGTTTCGGCTTCCCAACGAGCCATGGTCGTAGCCGATCTGCCCTTTGGCTCATATGAGAGTTCAACCGAATTAGCTCTGGCCACTGCCACTCGTTTCTTTAAAGAAGCTGGCGCGATGGCGGTAAAACTAGAAGGTGCGCATTTAGAAACTGTTAAGAAATTAGTAGGTGTTGGAATTCCGGTGATGGGCCATTTGGGCCTTACGCCACAGTCACTTCATCAACTTGGTGGCTATCGCGTGCAAGGTCGCACCGATGGTGATGTCATTTTGGCAGCAGCGCTAGAACTCGAAGCTACTGGGGCTTTTGCAATTGTCCTCGAACTCGTGCCAGCCGAATTAGCTGCGCGCATTACTGCGGCCTTGAAAATCCCGACCATCGGAATCGGTGCTGGCGTTAATTGCGATGCCCAAGTTTTGGTCTGGACCGATCTAATGGGCATGGGCAAGAGCGCCCCGAAATTGGCCAAGGCATATCGAAACTTGCGGGTTGAAATGTTGGCGGCCACAGATGAATGGGCCAAGGACGTTATCAATGGAGTATTTCCGGGACCTGAGCAAACCTTTAATTAGCCTCTAGAACCACTTCAATAAACTAGCGCTTTGGTTAAACTCGCCAAATGCGTAAATTTGCGATGGATATTTCGCCACTTAAGAAATATCCCGATTTTCGCTATCTCTGGGCCTCCGGCTTCATCTCTTACTTTGGCTCGATGGTCACCTATGTGGCCGCACCGTTTCAGATTAAGGAACTCACTAACTCTTAATTGGAAAGGTTAACGCGCCATTTTATGATAAAAACTGTTTTCTAAGCGTGAACTCATTATAGAGAAGCAATTTTTCTATAATGGAATGAAGCAGTGAGTAATCATCCTGGAATGCAAAATTCTTTTTCGTGATTTAGAATTATGGCAACTCGCTCCATAGCGAACGGGAACTGTAAAAAGTTCTTAATGACACAGTGACGATCGATACAACATCCTATAAGGAGGATGCGATGGACACTGGAAAGAAACGAACTCGTGCAAATGGCGAGGGAACTATATTCAAAAACCGTAATCGATGGACTGTTGCATGTTATGACATCCATGGCATTCGGCGTACACAATCTTTTAAAAAGAAGATTGAGGCTGAAACTTGGTTAGTAGAGCAAGTAACAGCACGTAAGCGTTTTAAAGGCACTTACGTAGTTAATCCAAAACAAACTGTTGAGGAATACCTGAATGATTGGTTGCCAACTCAACGTCATTTAATCAGACCAAATAGCACTAGGTTTTATGCATCGACAATTAAGAACCAAATCAATCCCTATATAGGATCGATTCCCGCGTCAAGCTTGTCATCTGCTGTGATTAGGCAACTATTAAACACTTTGGCTGATAAAGGCTACGGTCACGGAACAATTCTAGGTGTTATTCGCACAATCTCTAAAGCTTATGCAGATGGCGTAGCAAATCATCAGCAGGTTCATAATCCTGCCGAAGGAGTTAAAATGCTTTCGATCAGACCTGTTATCGCTCAAGCAATCCCATCTGAAGACCTAAACAAGTTGTATGAAGAAGCCAAAAAATGCCCATACGACCATGCTCGTTTGATGATTGGAGCCGAGCTTGGTTCGCGTCCCTCCGAAATCATGGGTCTTATGTGGTCAGATGCCTATCCATCCGAAAACGGTTGGCTTATAAAGGTTGAACGTCAAGTTCAGCGAGTAACAGGTGAACCACTTAACTTTGCACCAACCAAAACAAAAATGCGCTCGGCTAAACCATTGACACCACGGCAATTCGAAATCCTAATGCGGCATAAGCGTCACCAGGCCCTTTCCAAAGCGAAGTGGGTTGAAGATAATGGAGTCATCTTCCCAAATTCAATTGGGCGTCTCCAAGATGAGACGTCGGACAAAAAATGGATGCGCGAACTTTGTGACCGCGCAGGTGTAAAGCGTTACACACGTGCCCAGCTCAGAAAGTCCTGTTTCACCAATTACCTTAGCTGTGCAGATATTGGTACAACTAAAGCATTCTCAGGACATACATCAACTAAAACTCTAGAAGACCACTACATCACACCTCAAAATAGTGCAATTAGGGAGGCGGCAAATCGAGTCGAAAGGGCGATGCTCGATGAGCAGGAGCGTTATGGCATAAAAGGAGCTTAGATGGAAAGAAGAACGGTCAGCATGATTAAATGCTGACCGTTCTTAATTTCACAACTATTCTTCAGTTGGCAGTGTTGTCCATATCTTTTTAAGACGTAGAACGGACTTTATTTCTGGCGGTAAAGCATCGTAGTTGGCAGTAATGTGATCGATTATGTCGTCCGAATTCCAGGTGTGAACCTGGAGAAAGGCCTTACGGGCATCCTTTAGGGCTTGGCTTGTGAAACCACCCCAACTAACTACTAATCCATTCGTGGCACCAAAAATACTCATCGTGCCTTGCAAATCTCTTAACGTTGGTGCGTCCACGGTCTGATTACCAGACTTCACCTGAACAGCAATTTTTGGATCTTCGAATCCTGTTTTGCCGCTACCCGCTAGAACATCCACACCACCGTCTGGACCTGCTGGTGAAACGAGCACCGTATAACCTTCGGCTTTTAGTATCTCCCCAACAAGCTGCGCTAAGCCGTGGCCTGCAAATTTCTGTTCAATTATTTTACGGATCTGATCCCTTCCAAACTGTTCAACATCAAATACCTCAAAAATCTCATCTTCGTTGGAATCATGTGTCTTTGAACTACCCGAATCGGTGGAAGAAGTCTTTGCCCCGGAAAGTAATGCGAGTATTCGCACCTCTGCATCATTTCTCTTAACTTCAAAGACTGTAGAAAAGGCACCAAATGAGTACAGCAAGTCTTGATCAATCAACGAACGAGGCACTTCTTTAATCCACTCGACAGATCTCTGGTGCGAAACATATCTATGAGTATCTTTAACGAATTTATAGTCGCCCACAATTCGCCCAAATATGATGCTTGCCGAATTTCTTAGGGGAAGTGCAACTAAATCCCCTATCTGAATTCGACTTCTAAAGGCATAAACCTGCGCAAGTTGGTTACGCAAGGATGCAACCGAATCGTTTGGCAAAGTTGAAGTGAAGTGCAACATAAGTTCTTCACGGGTATTTATCTTGGAGATATCGCCAAGGTCTCCCCAGCCAATTCCAACAATCTTTTGCGATACAGCCTCTTGCTCGTAGGCACCGTCCCCACCACACCGAACTGTCCACAATGTCATTCTGATCTCCCTTGTATTAGTTAGATTTTATAAAGCGGCGGTGACAGGTTTCTCTTTAAGTAAGAGCTCTGCAAATCGCTCAAACTGAGAGATCTGCCCAGACCACTCGGAAAAGTTATCGCCCGTTACGTAAAGAGGTTTGAATTCTCTTCCTTGCGAATCTGCGGCTGTAGCGTCTTTACACCATTGAACCAATCGATTCCATTTCTTTCCATCATCAGGATCCTCGACGCCCTTCGTCTCCACGATGTAAAGATGCTCAGGATTAGTTCGTACAAAGAAGTCAGGGTAGTAATTTGCGATCTCGCCCTTTGTATTTACATATTCAATCTTGAAGTGAATATTGAACATGTTTTTTGCAAATGCTTGTACATCCTGGGCCCGATCTAGGTACTGAGCGAAATGGAGTTCAAGCATGCTGTCGCCGATTACACGGTTAAACAGTGTCTTGTTTGAGACGACATACTCCTGATTAGGGACTACAGCGGGTTTAGCCTGAGAAAGCTTGATTGTGCTTACAACTTTAGAAGTTCCTCTGTCAGTAATCGTCAAGGCATTGATTGCTTCAGTGAAGTTGTCCACCAAAGCTTTGCGAGCCTCAGGCTCAGAAAGATTTCTAAGAACGTTTTGGTCTTCAAGATCAACTTGATTTTCAAATAGGCAATCTCTTATATATTCCTTAATCTTCCCGAACATGATGTCTCTTCCACCCACCATACGTAGACGGCGCAGAATATGGTCAGACAAGAAACCAATTACAGCTTGGCCTGTTGGAACTACATCGACATCTAGATCAGTCTGCCAAACAACCTCATTCGTATCGATATCTCTAAAGACAATCTGACGTTGTTCTTTAGGGCTAAATTCCCGAAGCTTTAGCTTTGGAGTTGGAAGTTTCGATACATCTAAATCCTCTAGATTCTTCCCGTCTCTTGCGAGGCGTCGACTAAGAACTGGTAATTCAATTTCTAGTTCAGAAGGCTCTTTCTTCTCATTATCTTTCTCGACTTCAACGATCAAAGGTCCTTGAGCAGTTGTACCGACACCCATTGGTGCGTAATCAAGCTCAACGCCTTCACTCTGGATTTGCTCTACAAACTCAAGGAATGCAGGTGTGCCTACTACCGACACATACTCACGGATATTTGGATCGCCTCGGAACATTCTTCGTAAACCTCGTCCAAGTGTTTGTTCAGGCAAAATCTTGCTCTCTGCAGAGTAGGGGCGAAGTCCCACCATCGAGACTACGTTTTGAACGTCCCAACCCTCACGAAGCATTAGGACAGAGACAACCGCTAAATACTTACTATCTGGACTGTCGATTTCACGACTTGCCTTGCGCAAGAACTCTAGTTCTGCTGGCTTAGTATTGCTCTCACTGATTTCCCCATTTGCCTTGGTGTGAATCACAAGGACTTTATCTGTCAGTTCAGAATAAGTTCGCTCCAAGTGTTCAGCTACCTCATCCGCTTCTGTGGTGGTTGTAGTCATCACAAACAGAATTGGCTTCTTTCCACTACCAGCAAAACGATCTCGATATTTAGTCCATTCTATGAAACCGAGTTTTATGTGATCTGAATAAATCTCTGCGACCTTATCTGAAGGCTTCTCTACGAGCTTGGCTCGTGAAGCCTCATCAGGCAAAACAGGATTCTTGACTACTCCTTGACGAATTGCCTCTACAAGAGGGTATGAGACAACTGTTTGAGGAAATATTCCACCATTCTCCTTGCGAGGTGTGGCAGTCACATCCAACTGAATACTCAGTCCCTTACCGTTATTGCGTCGTCGCATAGAGGCATCAATATTTTCGATCGCCTTAAACCAAGCCAAGCTGTTGTCGTGAATATGGTGAGCTTCGTCGTTGAGGACAACAAGATCATTTACCTGTCGAACCACCTCACCCAAATCCATAACTACTTCATTTGTTCTAGATACTGGTTTATGACCCAGAAAAAAGTCGGTCAAGTTTTCATCAGTATTGGCTGGGGCTTGCTTGCCTTCGAAAATTCTATGAATATTCGTGAGGAAGATATTTCCAATGGGTGAAACGGTACCTATTTCATCTTGAATATGTAGGGTTACGTTGAAGTCATTCTTCCAATTCTTACCTTCGAAACCATTCTCAGGAATAACTGGATCGGCTGAAAATATCTTTAGCGAATTGAAATCTTCTTTTAGGCGTTCTAGAACAATAATGTTTGGGGCTATCAGTAAAAAGTTTGTCGAAAGATCTGAATCCTTTTCATATAGTTTGTGAAAATAGGACCAAGCAATCAAGAGGGACAACACTTTTGTCTTACCCACACCTGTTGCTAGTTTAAAAACATAACGAGTCCAATTCTCCTCAAACATTCCAGGAGAAATCGAATCGATTGACGTGTATCCAATGAGGGATGATGGCGTTTTTGCTTCCTCGTGCTCAAATAACCAAATAGCTGTTTCGACGGCCTCTCTTTGAGCAAAGTAATACTGGAAGTTCATTTCGCCCTCTGGTGTCATTGAAATGTGGTCTTCAAGAAACCAATGTCGCAGCAAGGCGTAGGAAGTTTGGGAAATTCCTGGGTAACCAGCTGCCCGCCATTCGTGAACACCCTCACGAATCTTCTGAACCAGAGGAGGAATCAGCTTCCCTATTTCCGCTTGGTCAGCCTCAGCACCCGGATACCAGCGAAGTTTTGGGTCAAGAATGGCGTATGGGCTCGTAGGAAAATCTGAACTTAGTGCCATTACTTCACCTTGATCTTGAAGACTCTTGTGGTGTCATTACCGAAAATGTCAATGACTTTTACTGCGACTGAATAGTTACCTGGTTCGGCATAACTAAATGGACTTGAAGTCAGTTCCAGTGATCGATCTGATTTAGTACGGAAAGATTGCCATTCATTTTCAAATATGAACTTGCCAGTGCGTTTCTTCACTTCTTTTCCATCTTCAAGAACTGTAACAACTTCAGGTTGCGAGGCAAAGTCAAAATCTACCGCCCAATAGTCAATCCAATCTTGCCAGTTTGAAGTTAGGTTTTCTTTTGTTATAACGCCCTTCTTATCCTTCGCAACACGAACGACCTGTCCTTGGTCTACGACTACCTTTGCATTTCCATTTCGAAGTTCGGCTGCAGTTTCATCAGCGTCGTCCTGACGGTAAAAAACACCAAAGTCACTTAAAGACACTTGAAGCGTTTTGTTCTTTACTTCACATTTTGCTTCGACATATCCAGCCTCATAAAATTTAACCTGACCCTTAGCAATAGCTCGTTTATCAAAAACTTCATTTGGAATATATCGAATTGTTAGTGTTAATCCCTGTTCTTTTGCGGCATCGGACATCGCTGGCGATATTCCCATCTCAAATTCGAATCCAAGTACATCTACCCTAGAGATTCCAACTGCCAGTGCAGCATCAATTGCTTGCTGAACTTGATCTTGTGTAACAGCCGCATCTACGGCACCGATAAATATCGCAGTGCCGCCCTTTGAGCCCGAAAATGGAACCAATTGATCGGACTCTAATGCGCCGTAAGCGGATAATATGAGGTCAACAAATTCTTTGCGTTTGATAATCTCCTGGATTTTTCTTTCTTCAGCACTTAATAAAGGTTCAATTCCAACTTGGTGTGCACGTTCATACCCGCCAAGATTTAGGATCTCAAAGGCTCTGAATGGTTGCCCAGCTTTTGAAGCTTCTCTTTGAACCGAAATTAATCTCTTCCGTGAAGTATGTATCGCGAAACGACCAAGGTCCGATCCAATCCATTTTCTGCCCATTTTTTCTGCGGCTGCCAGAGTGGTTCCTGATCCCGCAAAAAAATCCGCAACTAGGTCGCCAGGCAAAGTTGTTGCGCCAATGATCCGCTCCAATAGTGCCAAGGGCTTTTGCGTCGGGTAACCGGTTCTTTCGTGAGCCTGAGAATTGACATACGGAATATCCCAAACCGAATTGGGAATCATCCCATCTTCAGGATAATAAGTCCTCCACTTACCTGCGTCGAATCGCTTTCGACAGCGTCGACCCTCGTCATCTACATCTTTAAAGTGAGAATCTAGATACTCTGGCGAATAGGGAACCTTTGCTTGATCTATAAAGAATCTATGATTTTTTGATTTGCTGAACCAAAAAATATTGTCATGTTTTTGAGGGTAACGATCTGATGGCCTACCGCTTGTGCTATAGCTCCAAACAATATCATTAACCAACTTATCTTCACCAAATATTTCATCAAGAATTAATCTCGAGATTCCTGCAGTTCTGAAATCACAATGGAGAAAAATAGACCCATCGTCAGCAAGGAGTGAATGAATAAGTTTGATTCTTGAGTAGAGCATGCTTGCATACGAATCTATTCCTCTTCCCCACGTATCTCTGTATGCAACTTCTTCTACGATGGAAGGGTTCTTCTTTACAGAGTCTTCTCCGACAATAACATCCATAGAGAAATCTGCACCAACGTCAAATGGTGGATCGATATAGGCGAGCTTTAATCCACCAGCCTTTTCGATTTCATTCCGCATCGGGCCGTTTACGAGTGAGGACAAAATTAGACTGTTGTCCCCCCAAATCAATTTGTTTGTCCAGCCACCGCTCTGTCGCCCTGTGGATTCACTCATGGAGAACAGATCAAACTGCTGACTCGTTCCCTTTCGTGGTTCATCAATATGCTCGATAGATTGGAACGGTAGAACACTGGTATCCATCAACGTCGACTTACCAGGCCAAATGAGCTCGGTCTTCAGCGGGTTGTCGGAGATGGATGGGATATAGCGGGCAGGTACAGGCTTCCCGTCTCTGATCAAGTTCGCAATTAAGTCACGCTCTTGTTGGGAGAGATCTTCAGCCACTTTTGCTCCTTAAAGTCTTCGGAAACACCTTTTCCGGGGTAAGAATGGCAGAGATCACCGACAAGACCAAGACCCGGATAAGGAAGGCTCAAAATCCTGGTCATGACCATGAATCTGTCCAAAATTCCAAAGAAATCTGGTTAATTTACTTTACTGATTCAGAAATTCTTTGTAGCGATTTTCCAGTCTGGCTGGATCTGGTTTATCACCCGGTACGGACGGAACCCAAAGCTTACCCTTGTCCATTTCCTTGATTCCATGTTCAAGCATTGGTCCATCCTTTTCAGCCAAAATGTCCGGGCGTACATGGACCGTGTAGTCAGGACCAATTCCCACAATATTT
>Ga0247844_1007724_pt1 | contig 12023 bp, 7 predicted proteins | sample LaCtaG_FD_192421 | JGI IMG/M metagenome (GOLD analysis project Ga0247844, IMG submission 192421) | Freshwater microbial communities from meromictic Lake La Cruz, Castile-La Mancha, Spain - LaCruzMarch201714.5m_1 | ecosystem: Environmental > Aquatic > Freshwater > Lake | place: Spain: Castile-La...
TTTCCAATCTTCGCCGTGGTAAGGCCACAGCCGCCGCTCGGCGCACCAAGTCGGAGGGGCGGCGGAAAGAAAATATTGTTTGCGCTGCCGCTGCGTAAGGCAGCGAGCCGCCCGGTCCTTCGCAGCTTTGACGAGATCGTCGGTTGACGAAAAAACACGCCAGAGGCGCGCGGTGCGGTCCTCTGACCCTGTTGCCAGCCGCATCCCATCCGGGCTCCAAGCCAGTGAATTGACATCGCTGTCGTGCGTCACCCGCGCCTGTTCGCTCCCCGTCGCCGCATCAATGATCTGCGCCGTCTTGTCTTGCGACCTAATAGCCAACCTGGCCCCGTCTGGGCTCCATGCTAGTGCCTTAACCTCGCCGTCGTGTGCAACCTTTGTGAGTTCCTTTATCGACGCGACCTCTACAATCCGGGTCTCACCATTCAACATAATGAAGTCCCACGATCCGGTCGCTAGTCGAGTTCCGTCTGGACTCCATGACACGGAAGTGACGGCGTGGTCGAGAACTATGCGGGCGATCTCCATCCCGGTCGTTGGCTCCACGAAACGCGCCGTCTTGTCATCCGAACCGGTCGCCAGCCGCGTCCCGTCCGGGCTCCACGCCACGGCATTTACATCGCCGCCGTGCACAACGCGCGCCAACTCCTGTCCCGTTGCGGCGTCGACGATCCGAGCCGTTTTGTCGTTTGACCCTGTCGCTAGTCGTGTTCCGTCCGGGCTCCACACAATCGCCCGAACTGGGCCGTCGTGAGCCACACGCGCGAGTTCTCTCCCCGTCGCAGCCTCGATGATCCGTGCTTCGCTTAATTGAGCGATGTTACCCGACCTCGTCGCCAACTTCGTCCCGTCAGGGCTCCACGCCACCGCCCTAACCGGGCCGTCGTGCGCCACCCGTAACAGTTCTTTACCCGTCGCTGCCTCCACGATCCGCGCCTCGCCGGGTTTGTCGAACTGCCCGGACCCGGTCGCCAGCCGCGTCCCGTCCAGGCTCCATGCAATCGCCCAAACCTCGCCGTCGTGGACTATCCGAACCAGTTCCTGACCCGTCGATGCGTCCACTATACGTGCCGTCTTGTCTTGCGATCTAGTAGCTAGTTGCGACCCGTCCCGGCGCCAAGCTACCGCCCATACCTTCCCATCGTGCGCAACGCGCGCCAGCTCCTTGCCCGTCGCCGCGTCTACGATCCGCGCGGTCTTGTCCTCCGACCCGGTCCCCAATCGTTTGCCGTCGTGGGTCCACGCAACGGAATTGACCGCGCTCCCGTGTACTACCCGCGTCAGTTCCATCCCTGTCGCAGCATCTAAGATCCGTGTCGTCTTGTCGTCGGACACTGTCGCCAGCCGCGCGCCGTTCGGACACCAAGCAACCGCCGTAACCGGGCGGTCGTACGACATCCGCGCTAGCTCCCTCCCCGTTGCCGCCTCTACGATCCGCACTTCGCCGGGTTTGTCGAAGCGCCCGGAGCCTGTCGCCAGCCGCGTCCCGTCAGTGCTCCATGCCATCGTCCTAATCTCGCCGTCGTGCGCTACGCGGGCCAGTTCCTTGCCCTTCTCCAAGTCAAAGATCCGCGCCTCGCCCGGTCGATCGGTTCCACCCGACCTAGTCGCCAACCGCGTCCCATCGGGGCTCCACGCCATCGCCGTAATCGTGAGGTCGTGCGGCACTTTCATTAACTCTTTCCCGGTTGCCGCCTCTGTTATCCGCGCCGCCTTCTGTGTCGCGGTCGCCAGCCGAGCACCCTCAGGGCTCCATTCCAGTGCATTGATATCATGTGGCATGCGCGCGAGTTCCATGCCCGTAGCTGCGTCAACGACCCGCGCTTCGCCCGACAGGGTGGATTCACCCGACGCAGTTGCCAGCATCATTCCATTCGGACTCCAAGCCACCTTCGTAATCGGACCGTTGTGCGCCACTCGTAATAGTTCTTTCCCGGTTGCCGCGTCCGCAATCCGCGCCGTCTGCTGTGAGACGGTCGCCAGCCGAGCCCCATCCGGACTCCAAGCCACCGTCGTGACAGGACCGTCGTACGCCGCGCGTGCCAGTTCTTTACCCGTCGCCGTGTCCAAGATCCGGGTTGTCTTGTCGTCGAATGTTGCCGCCAGTCGACTCCAGTCTGGACTCCATGCCAGCGCCCCCACATTGCCATCGGGCGGCACGCGCACCAGTTCCTTGCCTGTTGCCGCTTCGAAAATCCGCGCAGTCTTATCGTTCGACCAAGTCGCCAGTCGGCTCCCGTCCGGGCTCCACGCCAATAAGCTAACATAGCCTTCATGTACCACGCGCACCAGTTCTTTGCCCGTCGTCGCCTCCAAAATCCGCGCAGTCTTATCGTTCGACCAAGTCGCCAGTCGATTTCCATCCGGGCTCCAAGCGATGGCGTACACTTGGCTGCTGTTTGCAAAGACCACCCTTTCGCGATTGCCGACATAAGCTCTGCCAAGCTGATACTTTGCTTCGGCGACCGGGGTGCGCTGTGCTTGGATCCAGTCACTACTCTCGGTATCCGGCATTACTTCAAGCGCAAGTAACATAGCCAGCGGCGCATCCCCACCAGCAGGTTGATCCGAGATCGCCCGCGCCGCCTCTGAAATCAGACCGGCTTGTGTGATCTGAGCCTCACGCGTAGTCGATGCCGCTGCTGTCTCGCTCAACGCAGCTCTTAGTGCTTGCTTGACTGCCGTCGCGCGCTCGGTTTCGACCTGCCCCTTCTGCACCAGGATTTCATCCGCCTTCCGCGTCGAGTCATAGCCGAACCACCCAGCCGCGCCAGTCAGGACAAGTGCGGCTGCGATGCCGATGAGCGCCGCGTTGCGCCCCCAACGGGCGTTAACTAACGCCTGCCCCTGGGCAACGGTTGCGGCACGAGCGGCGGCTGCCGCTCGAGCTGCTTCGGTCTCGGCGCGCTTCGCGCTTTCCACTGCCTCGCGCGCCAGCCGTTCTCGTTCGGCAAGCTCGCGCTCGCGGGCGGCGGCGGCATCGTCCTGCGCCGTGCGCGAGGCAACGAGATACTCGCGCTGGACCGTAGTCAGGTCTGGCGCAGTCGGCGGCCGGGATGCAGCCCAGCGTTCGGCGTCCGCCAGGATGCTGCCAGCCATCAGCCGGTCTGGGTCGCGGCCTTTGCCGAGCCAGCCTTCCGCCCGCGTCAATACGTTACGATGCTCCCGCAGCCAAGTGAGGTCGGATTTCAGCGCCACATCGAGCTTGGCTAAGCCATGGCCGAAGCCCGCACCGGGCACGCTTGGATCGGCATAGAAATGAATGTAATTCAGCGCCCTCAACGCGTCCGGCGGATTGATCGCGCCGAGCGCTATCGCGGCCACCGGCAGAATGCGTTTCGACAGCCGTTGAGCTTCCAGAACCTCCCACTCGCAGATCGGGGATGCGGCCGATTGCGGTGACAGCACGAAGATGACGCTATCTGCATTCAGGATCATGTCGCCGAGACGGGTTTTCCAGGCCTCGCCGCCCGAGATCGCCTCACGGTCGAGAACCGGCTCATGACCCAATGTGGTCAACGCCTTGGCGAGCTGGTCCGCAAAATCCAGGCAGTCGCGACGAGAATAAGAGATAAATATGGCGAGCTTCTGAGCCTCGGGACCTCTTTCTGTCATGATCACCACGCCCCGAAATCACTTACATGAGTGGACCAATTACTACATATCGCGCCGCGCGAGGCAAGGCTGGGTGAGTGGCAAGTTTTAAAGCGCAAGCAGTTGCGTAAAGTCCAGAGTGTTCGGCTGCCTGAACCGCTCCGGGTCGAAAACTCATGTCCGCTCGCAACTCTGTAGCGAACGATTTAGGGGCGCTGGCTGCCGAGGGGTCCCGGCTGGGCGTCGATAGTTATCCACGGAACAGGTCGCACAGTTAGGACGAATGCGGATGCTGGCGCATGTCCGATAACGTAGAGTGGTAACCATGAACCAATTCTCTTTGCCGTCAATGAATACCGAAGCGGCACGCACCGAGGCCGAGTCGTTGCCACGGTCCAATTTCGACCGGCTGCGGGGACATTTGAAGGCTGACACCCTTGCAAGTCGCCTGTTGGACGCCTGGGTGGTCGGCGATGCATCGGACGCTTTGGCTCGCCTGCGCGCCGTTCTCGATGCTCAAACCATAACCACTCCGGAGAGCGATGCCCCTTCCACATCTTCGCAAGCTTGAGGTTCAGGGATTCCGGAGCTTCGGAACGGGCCGGCAGTCATTTGACGTGTCCGATACGGTCACGGTACTCTGGGGCGGAAACAGCCAGGGCAAGAGCAGTCTCGCCGAAGCACTCGAATTCTTGTTCACCGGCGAGATCGTGCGCCGCGAACTTATGGCAAGCGCAAAGGACGAATTCGCAGATTCTCTGCGCAACGCGCACATTCCGGCGGCCACGCCAGTTACAGTCGAGGCGACCATCGAGTGCCCTGACGGCGTCAAACGCAAGCTCCGCCGGGCTCTGGTCAATGACTTCAAGGGCAATTCGGCGTGCACGAGCCGCATCGAGATTGATGGCAAACCGGCAACCGAAGCTGATCTGCTGAAACAGTTGGGCTTGAAACTCATGCCCGCGCCGTTGCGCGCGCCAGTGCTGGCGCAGCATACGCTGGGTTACATTTTTTCCGCAGGACCCGGCGACCGGGCGACGTATTTCCGCGCCGTGCTCGACACGCAGGATCTTGAGGATTTTCGGAACGCGGTTGCTGGCCTGGAGGCGGCGCTTCCGGCGCCCCAGCTTCCCGAGTTGCAAGCATTGGCGGCCGTCGAAACCATTCCGGAAGTCGCTGAGTCCGCGAAGAAGATGCGAACGGCCAAGACAAAGACCGCGCTCGACAAACAGGTCGCTCGCGGTCTTGAAGCATTGCTCACCGCCATTGGCATTACTCCGAACCCGACGCGCATCGAACGGGCCACTCAGTTAGAGAAAGCCCTTGAGGCAAAGCGGTCGAAGACGTTTCCGGTCGAACTGTTCGGACGACGCCCCTTCGTGCCCTGGGCGACGCCGGAGCAAAAGCTGAGGGACGTTCTTGCGACCTTCACGCGTGAACGAAACGCCGTTGAGGCGGAGACGCAACGATTGCTCGCGCTTTTCACGGCCGCGCTTTCGATCGAGACCATCAAGATGGCGCATGCGCCGATCGACTGTCCCTTGTGTGCGACGCCGGCTGCCATGACACTTGAGCGGATCTCCCACATCCGGGAACAGGTCGCGGCCAATGCGGTCTATAAGGCGGCAGAGCGCGCGGTCGGCGATGGACTTCGCGCTCTTGACGCCGGTCTTTCCAGTCTTGGCCAGTCTGGTGGTCATTCCCTCCCACGCTTCAGCCAATCGATACCGGCAGAACGGCGGGCGCTGGGGTTCACGGTCGCCAAGCTCGCCGCTCTGGTTCCCGATGCAACGGTCCTGTCTGAATGGCTTCTGGCATATCGAAGGCTGAGGCGGTCGTGCGCCGCGCTGCATGCCGCAATCCGTATCGCGCGCGATCGGGTCAAAGGCGCCTTGAACGATCTGGCGAACTGGCAGGAAGCAATACTGCTTGACGCCGACCTTGCTGCTATCACGGCTGCCGCGACGGCCTTCGAAACTGCCCAGAGTGAGTATGGCGAACAGGTCCGCCGCCTTTCCGAAAGCCTGAATGCCGCCATCGATCGAACGTCGTCGACGGCCGCTTGGCATGAATTGGCGGTGTTTGGCCGCAACGCCGACCCGCTCTGGCGCGGCCTCGAAATGCAGCGCCAGCATTTGGGCAAGGTGAAAGCGGTTCAAGCCGCAGTAAAGGAAATCGACGCGGCGAACGGACTGGTTGCCGATGAGAAGTTCGACGACCTGAGTCGCGGAATCAAGGATTGGTGGGAGCGCCTTCGTCCTGGCGAGCCGTCCTTCTTCGAAGCGGTGAAGCGGCGTGGGACCAAAACGCGCCGCAACATCGACCTCAAGGTCGGACTGTCGGCGCATACCGATCGGACAGACCCTAAGTTGCGCGATGCAATAGCGGTATTCAGCCAGTCGCAGCTGCATTGCCTTGGTTTGTCGCTGTTTCTAGCTCGCGTCGCCGAGGAAGGCGCCGGGTTCGTGGTGCTCGACGATCCGGTGCTATCCAGTGACGACGATTTCCGGCCGAACTTCGAGGCAAGTGTGATCGAGGCCCTGCTCGCGGCGGGTATCCAGGTGATCGTGCTGACTCAGGACTACAAGAGTTGGAAGAACATCGGTCATCGCTGGGACTTTCGCGGTGCCCTACAACTTCAGCTAGTGCGCAACGATCCGGTTATTGGCACCGAGGTGCGCAATGAGAACGACCAGCTGGCCTCGATGCTGGCGAAAGTGCAACCTTTCATCAACTCGCAAGACCCGGAGCAAAGGAAGCAAGGCGCAACGCAGCTTCGACAAGCGATCGAACGGTTCTGCAAGGAGCTGATTGTGCGCGACCGGCAAGCGGCCGGTGACGGTCTGGCCGCCCTTACCGACTACGACGGGAAGAACTTTGGCGACTTCAAAACGAAGGTCGAAGCGTTGTTGACGAAGGACCCTTCGCATCGAGGGAAACTCAGATCGGCGCACAGTTATGTGACGCCGGGTCCGCACGATGACCAGCCGCCATCAACCGGTGAGTTAAAACAAGCAGCCGGCGACCTTAAAGCACTGAAAAAGGCGTATCTGGATTGACGCCTCCAGGCCAAACACTAACGGGGAACATCGATGGCGAGAGGCAAACCTGTTGAACTGGCGACCAAATCCTTTGCCAACCAAGCCGAGGCAACGGCGTTCTTCAAGAAAGTGTTGAACACGTACAAGCCGAAAGACCGGGTATCAGACAATGATGCTCTGCATCTCGCTGCCTTGTTGGAGCGCCACACGGAGTATGACCAGAAGGTCGGTTGTGGCGTCGACCACTTCACGGTCATGATGACCGAGCACGGCACGCAATGTTTTCGCGTAATCCGCAAGGACGGAACCGGCACGGATTTTTCCTATCTTCACTGCATCAAAGGGAGCGCGCCGTCACTCAAGCAGGAAGTCGCGCAAGCCTTCCGGCAGTCGGTTCGGATCGACCTGTTAAAAGCGCGCGACAAGTTCTTCGCTGCGCACAAGCACGCTGACGGTCTTATTGCCTGCGGGAAGACCGGCGAGCGCATTTCGCCGGATGACGGTCATATGGACCACATGCCGCCGATGACGTTCGAGGTGATCGTTACAACATTTCTGCAAGGCCGCGGGCTCCGTCTCGAAGACGTGCTGATATCGCAGGCAGCCGATGAGCAGGTGGCGACGACGCTGACCGACAAAACGATCTCCGACGCATTCCGGCAATATCACGCGGGTGTAGCCAGACTGGAATTCTTGAAGGACAGTGTGAACCTGGCGCAGTCGTCAATACACCGGTTGAAATCGGGTCGGATCAAGTTAAGTACGACCGATTAGAACGATTGGCGAGCAATCACGTTGAAGTGGGGATCACGATTCGATTGCAACGCAGTCCCCCTGACTCAGTACATCGTCTGTGGCCTATCAAGCGACGCCGATTCGTCTGCCCTCTATGTCTGCAAGTGGGATCGCTCTTTGCTGTCAGCCGCCCTAGGCGAGGTTCGTCAGCCGACTGCTGAAAATCACAGTCCTGGCCCGCTTTGCAGTTGCTTGCACTGCTCGGGTTGACCCTTAAATCGGTACACTCAACACGAATATTTTCGCGCCACGGATTGTGCCACAGGCTGTGCCACAAGCAGACGTCTGAAGGCCACGCAACTAATTGTTTTTATTGGATTTTATTAAAATATCGAATCCCACCTTCTCCGCCATTTGCTTGGATCAGGCCTCTACGGATCCGATAGTTATCGGATCTTGGGGATTTGACGTCGCGGACGCTTGCACCGCTTTCTGGGGCATTTCGTTTTTTGCGGCCTTGGCGCCACCCGTCGCCATTGGCGAGACAGGTTCCATCACGGGCATGCACATGTTCGTGCATTGCGTGTTTGGATTTGCTTCGCGAATTATCGAGGCGTCACGCGTGTGTCGAGGTCCGGCTTTAAGGTCTGATCGTAGGGACACAACAGGGCGTATCATCGCGGAGCGATATCTGTGGCAAAGCTGAATGTGAACGGCACCTTGGTAGAGGTCGATGCAGCCGGGGACACGCCACTTTTGTGGGTCATCCGCGAGCAGCTTGGTATGACTGGAACGAAGTATGGGTGCGGCGTTGCCCAATGCGGGGCGTGTACGGTCCATGTGGACGGGGTGGCCGTGCGGTCTTGTGGCGTGCTGCTGAGCCAGGTGACAGCGGACCAGAAAATCACAACGATCGAAGGCCTTTCGCAGGATGGTTCGCATCCTGTGCAAAAGGCTTGGCTGGCGATGGATGTGCCACAGTGCGGGTATTGCCAAACCGGCATGATCATGGCTGCCGCAGCGCTGCTTGCAGAGAAGCCGAAGCCAACAGACGCCGAGATCGATCTGGCGATGACGAACATCTGCCGGTGCGGAACGTACCTGCGTGTCAGGGCGGCCATCCACGCTGCTGCAGCGGCGCCTGCAACCAAAAGCAACGGCTGAGGGAGATCAAGGCCATGACACATCTTTCTCGTCGCGCGTTTCTGGCAACGGCCACCGCGGGTGGTGTTTCACTGGCGTTTCATATTCCGGGGCTGACGCCTTCGGCTGCTACTGCCGAGGGTTCGCGCAACGTCGCCGAGGTCAACGCGTGGGTCGTCATCAATCCAGACGATACGGTCGTCGTGCGGATTGCGCGGTCCGAAATGGGGCAGGGTACGCTGACTGGGTTGGCACAGCTTGTCGCGGAGGAACTCGAATGCGACTGGGCAAAGGTTTCGACCGAGTATCCAACGCCCGGGCAAAACCTTGCGCGCAATCGGGTCTGGGGCGATTTTGGGACCGGCGGATCGCGCGGAATCCGCAACTCACATGACTATGTGCGCAAGGGTGGCGCTGCGGCTCGGATGATGCTGATTGCGGCGGCCGCCGCAGAGTGGAAGGTTCCGGCGGGCGAAATCACGGTGGCGAGGAGTGTGCTGACGCACCCAGCGTCCGGCAAAACAGCGACATTCGGTCAAATGGCTGCCGGAGCTGCCAAGATCGAGCCGCCCAAGGACGTCGCTCTCAAAGACCCCAAGGATTGGAAGATCATCGGTACGTCAATGCCCCGGCTCGACACCGCCGATAAAATCACGGGGAAGCAGATCTATGGTGCGGATCTCAAACTGCCGGGCATGTTGAACGCGACGATCAAGGAATGTCCGGTGTTCGGTGGTAAGCTCGTCTCGTTCGACGATGCCAAGATCAAGACTATGCCGGGCGTGCGCCATGTGTTGCGGGTCGGCACGACCGGTGTGGCCGTGGTCGCCGATACGTGGTGGCAGGCCAAAGTTGCGCTCGATAAACTGCCGATCGTCTGGGACGAGGGGGCGCACAAATCCGCATCCTCGGCGGCGTTTGCCGAGGTTTTGCGTGACGGACTCACGTCGGACAAAGATGTGTTTGCGGGCAATAAGGCTGGCGACGCGATGGGTGCACTGTCTTCGGCGAAGGTGAAGCTCGAGGCGGTCTATAGCGTTCCGCACCAAAACCACGCGACTTTGGAGCCGATGAACGCGACGGCTGTTTGGACCAAAGACAAGTGTCACGTTTGGTGCCCGACGCAGAACGGGGAAGCAGCCCTTGCGGCCGCTGCAACCGCTGCGGAACTGCCACAGGCGCAGTGCGATGTGACGAAGCTGCATCTGGGCGGCGGGTTTGGTCGGCGCGGAGCGTTTCAGGATTACGTCACGCAAGTCGTTGGTATCGCCAAGCAGATCCCCGGCGTGCCGGTGAAGCTGATGTGGACGCGCGAAGAGGACATGACGCAGGGCCGGTATCATCCGGTGACCATGTGCAAAATGACCGGCGGCCTGGATGAAGCTGGCAATCTGGTGGCGCTGCATATGCGCATTTCCGGCCAGTCGATTCTGGCGTCGGTGCGGCGCGAGGGGATGGTCAACGGGATGGACCCGGTGGTGTTCCAAGGTGTCGCCAAGGACGATCCGACAAAGCCGACGGCTGCGGAACATGGCATGGTCTATGCGGTGCCGAACCTGCTGGTTGAGCATGCGATGCGCAATCCGCATGTGCCGCCGGGGTTCTGGCGCGGCGTGAACGTGAACCAGAACGCGATTTACATCGAGAGCTTCATCGACGAATTGGCGGCGGCGGCCAAAGTCGACGCGTTGGAGTTCCGGCGGAGACTGCTTGGCAATCAGCCAAAGGCGCTGGCCGTGCTCCAAGCGGTCGCGGACAAGGGCTCTTGGGGCAAACCGTTGATTGGCGGCGTGATGGGGCGGGGACTGGCGGTTATCCGGTCCTTTGGCAGCTACACGGCGGCGTGCGCGGAAGTCTCGGTGGATGCGAAAGGCGCTTTGAAGATCCATCGGATCGTGGCGGCGACAGACTCGGGCTATGCGGTCAACCCGCAGCAGATCGCCATGCAGGTCGAAGGCTCGTTCGTGTATGGCCTTGGGGCTGCGTTGAAGCAAGAGATCACCGTCAAAGACGGTCGCGTCGAGCAGACCAATTTCGACACCTATCAACCGATGCGGCTGCACGAGATGCCCAAGGTCGAGACGATCGTGATGCCGTCCGGGGGCTGGTGGGGTGGTGTCGGTGAGCCGACCATTGCGGTCGCGCCCCCCGCAGTGCTCAACGCAATTGCCAATGCCACCGGTAAGCGCATCCGGCAGATGCCAGTGAAAGACCAAGCCTTGAGGGCGTAATGGTAAAGCGCACAATGGTGCGGTCGGCACGCGTTGTTTTGCTGGCCGCAGCAGCCCTGACCGCTTGTTGGGCGAGCGCTGTGCATGCGCTCGAGGCTTATACGCGGATCGGCGATGGCATTGAGACGCCGCTGGGCGGGAAGCTGGGCGATGGCGCGCGCGGCAAGGCAATTGTTCTCGACCGGACGTTGGGAAATTGTTTGATCTGCCACCGGGTGCCGGTTGCTTCCGAACCGTTTCAGGGCAACCTGGGCCCTGACCTGTCTGGGGTCGGCGGGCGACTGAGCCCGCGTCAGATCCGGTTGCGGTTAGTGGATCAAAGCCTCCTCAACCCCGACACAGTCATGCCGCCCTATTACCGCATGCATGATTTGACGCGGGTGGACCCTGCGTTTGCGGGCCAGCCAATCATGGATGCGCAACAGATCGAAGATGTGGTGGCATGGCTGTCGGATTTGCGGGAGACGCCCAAATGAGCATCAGCATCGGACGACGTGCGGTGGTTTTGGGTGGGCTTGCTGTCGTTGCTGTCCCGAACTTGGCAAAGGCTGCGTCTGATGCGGCAACGGCTGGGCGGATGCTGCCGTCGAAACTTTATGAGGACGCGCGTGCGGCGGTGGCTCAGGGGCGGGAGATCGCGACAGGCCGGGTCACGCTCGACCTGCCGCGATTGGCGGAAAGCGGCCATTCGGTCACGCTGCGGGTGCGCATCGAAAGCCCGATGACGGAGGCTGATTACGTCACGACGGTCTACCTGTTGGCGGAACAGAATCCGGTGGCCCTTGTGGCGCGGTTTTTTATGACGCCGCGATCGGGGCGGGCGGAGGTTTCGACGTCGATTCGTTTGGCGACAACGCAGACGATCCATGCCATCGCCGAGATGAATTCGGGGGCCTTGTTTGAAGCACAGGCTGAATCGGTCGTCCTGTTGGCGGCATGTCTGGATGGTGGTTGAGGCTTGAGAGGAGGCGCTAGATGCGACCGCGCAGGGTTGTCATTCCGCAGGCTGCAAAGGCTGGCGAGATCATCGAGATCAAGGCGCTGATCCAGCATCCCATGGTTGTGGGCATCACGCGTGCAGGGCCGCAATCGCATCCACGCAACATCATTCATACGCTGACCGTGACGTATGATGGGGCCGAGATCTTTCGGGCGGCGTTTGAACAGGGCGTGGCGGCAAACCCGTTCGTTGCGTTCACGACGCGGGCAACTGTCACGGGGGACGTTGTGTTCACGTGGACGGACGATGCGGGAGAGGTTTCGATCGAAACGCGACGAC
>Ga0247844_1007738_pt1 | contig 12001 bp, 9 predicted proteins | sample LaCtaG_FD_192421 | JGI IMG/M metagenome (GOLD analysis project Ga0247844, IMG submission 192421) | Freshwater microbial communities from meromictic Lake La Cruz, Castile-La Mancha, Spain - LaCruzMarch201714.5m_1 | ecosystem: Environmental > Aquatic > Freshwater > Lake | place: Spain: Castile-La...
CTTTGGAAAGCAATAAAAGAGGAAATAGGCACGAATGGGGTCATTGCCAATTGGGTACAACTTAATGAACTCTTGCAGGATGCATTCACAAAGGCATCAAAGTCCCTGTCTTTTGCCAGAAAATGGAATCCCATTTTTTGGAATCCCATTTTTTGGAATTCTACAATTATTTGTTCCAATTAGTTATGTCCCTATCTATAATTGTTAAAATGAATTCTGAAATGAACGGGACAAAAGTGCAGGAACTCATTTTACTCACTAATTTTTTTTAAGTGTAAAGCGTAGGAATAAATCAGTAAAGCGTAGTAAACTCCAATTAAAAGAAACACAAAACCCGCTTCAATTGCTCGAAACGGGTTTCTTTTCTACGCTTATTTATCAATTGATTTTTTATTAAATTATGGCCTGTTTTGGTTAAAAAGAGCCTGTCGTTAAAATTTTTGTCATGTCTAAAAGTGAATGCTCTTCAACACGGTGAGATTTAGTTTAGATGCCCGTTCTCTAAATACAGAAGCACTAATTCAGTGCGATAACTTTATTGGAGGTGATGGCTTTGGCAAGAACAGTATACTCTTTTTGGAGTACCTTTGTCACCGGGGACTCCTTGCCGTTTTGCATTTCAATAGAGTAGTTGCCCTGAGCTACGTCTACAAAATCAAAGACAAATCGGTGTTGCAGTTCATCTTTGGACAAGGAACTTCTGTACATCACCTGCCCTTGCTCATTACGCAGTTGGACGGTGAATTTGCTGCGGTTATCTGTTCTGTTTACAATAAGGTGAACTTTTACCTCCTTTTGAGCGATGTGAATCTCTGACTCAAAAGAGGGAGTTATTTCATTTTGTTGGGCATTTGCATTGCCGTAAATCAATACTCCAACGAGTATCAGACTTTTGGAAATTAACTTTTTCATAGATGTAAATAGTTGATTATGAATATAGTTGTGTGGGGGACTGAGATTTAGTATTGAGGCGGGTCAGGATTTCCCTACCCCCTCAAGCGAGGGGGTATCCCAATGGATTGCGGGTTCACTTATTAACCTAACATAATTTTTTTGATGGAAAATCAGAGCGTAAAAGCTGCCGCTGGGCCTATTTAGTGGAATCCACTCGTTCAAACAATTCTACGTCCAGTAAGGTAATCAGGTCGCGAATGCTCTTCATCGTGGCGGCAAAATCTTTGGTTGGGTATACTTTTTTGAAGGCTTTTTCTAAATACCCGCTGCTTTCATGCGTCAGCATATCGGCCATGGTATTGGTAGATTCTATTCGGTAATAGTTGGCACCTTCTGCCGAACGCGGGTACAGGTGTTCACCAAATCTCCAGCCCGAAATAGCCCCCATTTTGCCGGCTTCGTCAAAAACAGGTTTCATCATGGCTTCCGCTTTTTCGAGTTCCACTCCTTTTCCAGCAGCAGCTTTCACCTGAGTGATTTTTATAAAACGGTTTTCGGCATTCGATTGAGATCTGAGCAATTGGTAGCTTAGACTGCTTGAGACCATTTTACGGGTTTTTCCGGTCGAATTGGCCAAGGCTATTTCTTCAGGACTCATTCCTTTGGTAATGTATTCCCAAGTCATATTTTGGGCTTCTTCCAATTCTTTGCCGCTTTTGAAAGCCGTAACGGTCATGTAATCGTAGTCGGCATTGGTACCGTAAAAACTGCGGCGGGAGAGGTTCCAGTTTAAAATCTTTCCTTCGTCTTTGCGGCGTTGGTGGACTTTTTTCCAGAGGTGTTCTACTTTGAGGTATTCTTCCTCCATTCCAGGCTCTACTTTCATGTATTCGCGAAGCAGATAAACGGGAGCATCGGGCGCGGCCTGAGCCGCCGCAACGATGGAAACTAATAGACAAAACCCGGCGATTGCAAACGACCTAAGTGCAGTGTTTGTTAATTGAGCGTTTTTCATTGTAGTAAGGTTTACATTTGATGGATCAACTTGTGAAAGTGTTTCTTTCCTAATTGACATACCAAAGGTAAATACTTGAAAATCAATAAGGTTAGTGCATTTTTGACAAAAGCTTAGTCTATTCTTGCAAAAGCTTAGTCTATTGTTGCATGAAGCGGATGAGCGAGCGGACTCGCACGGGCGGCCCCGGCCGCCGCGGTGACGAATTACGAATGAATTGTATCCCTCTTATTTTCTGATTTTTTGAAGAAGTTGGTGGTAACGTGGGTCGCTTTTGAAGGGGGGCAGCCAATCTCGGACAATGTATTTGAAAAACAACATAGGAGGTTCATGGGCTTCGATGGCTTTTTCAAAGTACAGACAGGCCGTATCCATTTCGCCCATGCAGGCATGGACGATTCCCAAATCATAGTTGTCGACGGGTTGTGTACGATTTAGTACCGCTATTTTTTCGAGAATGTCTTTTGCTTTGTTTATTTCCCCTGACAAACCCAACAAAACACCGCAGGCACTCAATGTCAAACCGGTGTAATTGAGATGCAGCGCTTTATCCAGTTCTTCCAAGGCTTCGGGGTAGTTTTTAAAAGCGATCAGATTGAGACCGATGATCAGGTGTCCTCCCCAAAAAGTAGGCTCTAATTCAACATGTTGCCTGCCCTTAGCAATGGCTTTGTCAAAATCTTCGGCCAACCAATAAATGTAAGAAGCATAAAAATTATTGATCAACGAAAATGGCTCCAACGACAGCGCCGACAAAACGTGTTCTTTGGCCCTGTCAAGCCTGTCTGACAGACTCAAAAACAGGGCGTATTGCGCGTGCAACTCTGCCGTGGTTTGATGGAGCATCATTGCCTTTCTGAAGGTTTGGGCCGCGCTGTCGAAATCCCATTCGTAGAGCAGTTGCATTCGGGCCAAGGCCAAATAACTTTCCGTGATTTGACTGTCCAACCGTAACGCTTGCTCGGTGGCCTGTTTCATTTGCGGCAAACTCTGTTCCGGCGGAAGATGCCGATAAAACCACAGATTGAGGTAACAGGAGGCAATTCCCGAATAGGCAATGGCGTAGTCAGGCTCAAGGGCAATGGCCGCTTCAAAGTAGCTTATTGCTTTTCTGAATTCTTCGGCTCCGCCAAATTTATTATGGTAAAAACGCCCGTGCAGATACAGTTGATAGGCGTCGGGATTGTTGGTATATCGTTTGAGGGTCGTTTGTTTCTCTTCACCAAATAACGTGGACTTAATTTCTTTTAAAATGGCCAGTGAAATCTCATCCTGAATATCAAAAATATCCTTCAATTCGCGGTCGTATTTCTCCGACCAAAGATGGTAACCGTCTTCAACCTTGATAAGCTGTGCTGCGATGCGAACTCTATTGCCTGATTTTCTGACACTTCCATCTAAAATATGTGTGACGTTCAATTGTTGACCGATAAGTCGTAAATCCAGACTTTGTCCTTTGAAGGTAAAGCACGAAGTGCGTCCCGCTACTTTTAGGGCAGGAATGTGAGTGAGCGCATTGATGATTTCTTCGGTGATGCCGTCGCTGAAATACTCCTGTTCTGCATCAGTACTCATGTTGACAAAGGGCAATACGGCGATGGATAATTTATCCTTTGGCTCCTCCAAAACCGACTTTCCTTCAGAAGCCATTTCCTGTTTTCTGAACTCTGTAGGAGAAATTTGATATGCTTCGATGAAGTACTTGCTGAAATTTGGCGGACTCTCGATTCCGACCATATACGCAATCTCTGAAATACGCAAATCGGTCTCCGAAAGCAGCATTTTGGCTTTTTCAAGCCTTTTTTGACGAATGAATAAAGTAACGGAAAGCTGCGTTTTTTCTTTAATCGTTCGGTGCAATTGGGCCCGACTTATCCCGATTTTCTTACAGATGGCATCCAATGACCAAGCAAAATGATCCAAATTTTCGTCTAAAAAAGCAGTCAGTTTATCAATGTTTCCCGAAGGTTGATGCGACATACAATCCTCAAATTAAGCAGTTTAGATGACATAAATATAGTGTTATTTTAGGTTTGAACAATAGCAATACGCTAACGCTATGATAAAAAGGAAGGATTGATTTACTTCACTCGGTTATACTTTTTCAATACTTCCATAACCTTTTTATGCGGCAAAGCGTAGGCTTTGTTACCGTTGATGCCTTCCATTGTTTCGGCAGCTACCATGGCGTTGGTGATGGCTTCTTCGGTGGCCTGTACGGTGGCTTCAAATAGTGGATTGATCAAATCGTTGGGCAATTGATCTACTTTGGTGAATTTATCTCGTTGAAATGCAGTGGGATTAGCCGTTGAAAAGGCAATGAAAATATCGCCCGAGCCGTTTTCGCCCCGTCCGCCCATTTTCCCTACGCCAATGGGAACCCGGGCAGCGATTCTTTTTAATTGATGCGGCAAAAGCGGAGCATCGGTAGCCACAACGATAATGATAGAGCCGTCGCCGGGTTGGTAGGAGGGAGGGGCTTTGAATTCATAGTTCAAAGTGTCTTTTAATTCCTGCCCAACGGGTACTCCCGCAATGGTGAAGTTCTTTTTGCCGCCAAAATTCGATTGGACCAACACGCCTACCGTATACGTTGAGTCTTTGATTTTCACGACTCTGGAAGAAGTGCCGGTTCCTCCTTTAAATCCAAGGCACATCATTCCCGTGCCGCCACCTACGTTTCCTTCCTGCAATAAACCCGATTTGGCCGTATTCAAGGCTTCATAAGCGTGGTTTTCTTTGACATGAAAGCCGTAGATGTCATTCAGAAAACCGTCGTAGGTTTCCGCCACGACGGGATAGGTATACCAAAAATCTTCTTTGTACCATTTGGTTTCCACAAACCATTTCAATACGGCATCGCGCACCACGCCCACGCTGTTGGTATTGGTAATCATGATGGGAGTTTCCAGAAAACCCGATTCAGTAATCCACGTCGTGCCGGTCATTTCACCATTGCCGTTCAGGGAATACCAGTTGGCATACACAGGATTATTGTTTCTTCCCCTTGGCAAAATGGCCGTGACCCCCGTTCGAACGGGGCCTTTGCCTCGTATGTTTTTGCCCTGTCCCGAAATGATGGTACTGTAGCCCACCTCCACGCCTTTCACATCAGTGATGGCGTTGAATTTTCCCGTTGTTCCTTCAAACGGAATCCCGATGTCGCGGGCGCGAGGTTTTTGGGTGTAGCCTAAAAAAGAAATCAGCAGCAATGGCACTATAAGCGATTGGGTCATTTTCATGGTGATTGAGCTATTTTCGGTAGTACTGCATCAATAATTCAGAAATAGTTCCTGTATTTTTTCTCGGTCTTTCGTCAGGGTGAGCGCCAACATTAATAAAATCCGTGCTTTCTGGGGATTATGATCAAGGGCCGCTATCGTATTCATTTTAACGTCGTTAAACTCGTCTTCAGTGGCAATCTCTACATTGCCCGAAACGACTCGGGAGGAGCGTACGATGATGATTTTTGTTGACTTTGCCCTTTGGATTGCCTCCTGAATGGCTTGATTGTAATGTCCGTTACCGACGCCGGCAATCACAATACCGTCAATCTTTTCGTTGAGCAATGCATTGAATGGAATCGCAGAAGCATCTGCATACATGGAAACTATTTCCACCTTGGGTAAGGTGGAAATTTTGCTGATGTCAAAAAAAGGTTTCGGGCCAGCGTAGAAGGGTTGGCTGTGGTATTTCACCTGACCGTCGTGTATCTTACCAATTGCGCCGGTATTAGGTGAATCAAACGCATTGACATCCAGCGTGTTGATCTTTGTGACATTTTTTGCATCATAGATCCGTTCATTGAAGCTCAGTATTACCCCCTTGCCTTGGCTTTGGGGAGCAGCAGCTACCAAAATAGCATCGTAGAGGTTTTTAGGACCATCCGTACTGATAGCAGTGGAAGGACGCATGGAACCGGTAAGCACCACCGGTTTAGTTGAACCGGTGGTGAGACTTAAAAAGTAGGCGGTTTCTTCCTGCGTATCGGTGCCGTGGGTAATGACAATCCCATCCGCTTCATTTTTGGTAACTATTTCATTGATTCGTTTTGCCAATTTCAGCCAAATATCAATCGTGATTTTATAGCTGCCGACCGAGGCGATCTGTTCGCCCTGCACATCGACCAACTTATTGATGGTGGGAATGGCAACCAACAAATCCTGAATGGGTATTTTTCCCGCTTCATACGCGGCTCGGTCCGGATTGGCTCCTTTTCCGGCAATGGTTCCCCCGGTGGCTAAGATGATTACTCTTGGCTTTTGGGCAGTTGCTTTTATAGGAAGCCAACAGGTCGCGAACAGAACAAGGAATACATTTTTCATCGTAAAACAGGTATAGGATTTAGTAATCTACTTTTCGTTTGGTTCCTTCGCTCTTGGGTCGGGGGTTATGTTGATCTGATACTCTTTGGGAGGAGTTGCCTGCATCAAATGCTGTACAAAGTAGTCCCATCTTTTGCGCATCATGTAATACGTGTTTTCTCCGTAGCCGTGGCGGGCATTGGGGAAAATAAGAAAATCAAAGTCTTTGTTGGCTTTGATCAACGCATCAGCCACTAAATACGAATTATAGGGGGGGACATTATCGTCCATGCCGCCGTGAACCAGCAACAGTTTTCCTTTTAAATTTTTGGCATGTACTTGGTTCGCCTGTTGTTCATAGTTAGAAATGCCCTTTGGGTCTTTTGTTTCGAATCCAATGTATCGTTCGCCCCAATCATCTTCGTAGTTTCTGTTTTCATGATTGCCAGACTCTGAAATGCCGACCTTAAAGAAATCAGGGTATTTGAACAGCGCGGCAGCCGTTGCAAATCCTCCTCCGGAATGTCCCCAAATACCGACGTTGTTCAAATTTAGGTACGTATATTTTTCGGCCAGTTGTTTTAGGCCCGCGATTTGGTCGGGCAAGGTGTTTTCCCCCATATTGCCGTAGCAGGCATCATGAAAAGATTTGGAGCGATTGGGGTTACAACTGCCTTCCAAAACCACCACCACAAAACCCAATTCGGCCAACGCCTGATTGTCTCTGGTGGCGCCTAAAAAGCTCCACGAACCCACACTGCCGCCCTGCGGACCGGGATAGATATACACAATCACGGGGTATTTTTTAGAAGAATTTAGGTTGGAAGGAGTAAACATTTGGCCATACAAATCCCATTTATTGTCGGCCGATTTTACACTGAAAGGAGTGGGCGGGGTCCAGCCAATGGTTTTTAAACGTGTGATGTCGGTCTTCTCTAAGGTGATAATCAATGCGCCTTTTGTATCGCGCACCTCTGTGACGGGCGGTACATTGGGTTGGGAATAGGTATCGGTAAAATAGGTCCCGTCGGGCGAAAAGCTGATTGCATGGTGGCCGTTACCGGGGGTTAGTAATGTTACATTTTTGCCACTGAAATCAACCCGATATACATAAGAGAAATAGGGGTTTTGATTGGCTTCTTTTCCTTTCGCTTCAAAATAAATGACCCGTTGCGAAGCATCTGTTTTCAGAATACGGGTAACCACAAAATTGCCGGTAGTGATTTGGTTTTTAAGGTTACCGGTCGTGGCGTCGTACAGGTATAAGTGTCCCCAATCGGAGCGTTCCGAATACCAGATGAACTCATTGGTTTTCGGCAGAAACTTCCAGTTGACGGCCCCTTGCCCAGATTCGTATTGGGTAGCTACTTTTTCTTCCAAAATTTCTTTTACCTCTCCTGTTTCTGCATTGGCGATGCGCAGGTTGGCCTGTTTGTGATCGCGGGTGGTGGATACAAAAGCGAGTTGCTTACCGTCATCGCTCCACGAAACATCATCCAATTCGCCATTGTGCGATATGTCATCGCCTAATGTACTGCGTCGGTCATCGGCCTTGGAGGCAAGGCGAATCACTTTGGACGATTCCGTATCAATAATGACCCGATGAATTTTGATGACGGCCGAATCTGTCGGCAGGGGATATTTCCATTCTTCCAATTCGGGCGCCCCTACCGTTGTTTTTACCAAATACATACTTTTGGTATGCTGTTGGTCTTGCTGAAAAGTGGCAATTTTTTTAGAATCAGGCGACCATTTTACAATCGCTTTGGCCGAGTGTTTCCATCCTGCATTGTCGGTGGCATAGCCAAAGTCTTTAACGCCGTCAGTGGTGAGTGCCGTTTCTTTGCCAGTACTCAGGTCTTTTATCCATAGATTCCAATTACGGATAAAGACAACTTTTTTGCCATCCGGCGATAGCGTTTCTATGTTGGAAATTTTGGGTGGAGTGGGCGTGGCAGCTGTGCCTTCCAATAACTCTTTTTTCGAGTTTGCCGTACTTTTTTTGCCATCAACGGGATTGTATAACACGTATTTTGATTCATTGGCCGTCAGAGTACGGTACCAAAGTCGGCCGTCGGGCAACCATTGCGGTTGTATCTGATTGTCAATGCATTTGGTGGCATTGGGGACGAGCATCGTGGCGGCACGATTGTAATCGGCCTCCGTAAAAACCTTTTGTGTTTGAGCATTGGCTGAAATTGTAAAGAATAACAGCCAAGCGATTGGATAAATTTTTTGCATCAAAAAAAGAAGTTGTATGATTTAAAAAGGGATGAAAAAGGGTTGAAAATGAGAAGACGGAATTCTATGCATTTTACAAAAACTAATAAAAAAATACTAACTGACGGCAAGAAAAAGAAAGTGCGTATTTTAGAGCGGTGCTATTCTAAGGCCAAGAAAGTCAGGAAAAGTGTAATCATACCCTTAGTTTAAAGAGGAAGCTTCACTACAAACGTTGTTCCCTCACCTTCTACACTTTCTACCTCAATCGTCCCGCCGTGTCCTTTGGTTACAATATCATACGCCAAACTTAGCCCCAAACCCGTGCCTTGGCCTGTGGGTTTTGTAGTGAAAAATGGTTGAAAGATTTTGGCTTTGGTGGCTTCTGACATACCGATGCCGTTGTCTATTACTTTGAGAATGATTTGATTGTCAGACCTTTGTGTTGAAATAGTGACTGTTGGGCTGTAGTCGTTTAAACCTGTAAGGTTTTTAAAACCTTGCAGGTTTCGCTGGTTGGTAGCCCAGAAAGCATTATTAATCAAATTCAACAAAACCCGCCCCATGTCTTGGGGAATGACTTCGATTTTGGGGAGGTTTTCATCAAAGTCGGTCTTGTAGTCACTATTAAAGGCGTTGTCTTTGGCTCTAATTCCGTGGTATGAAAGTCGGAGATATTCATCGGCCAATTTGTTGATATCTGTCAAAACTCGCTCGCCTGTACTCGTGCGTGAGTGTTCCAACATGCCCGATACGATGCTGCTCGCACGCTTGCCGTGGTGGTTTATTCTTTGTTGATTTTGGCTTAAATCACTGACTAAGTCTTTCACTAATTCTTTGTTCATTACCTCTTTGTCAATTTCTTCATCGAGTTCTTTTGCTAATTCTATACTCATTTCCGAGAAGTTATTGACAAAATTCAAAGGATTTTGTATCTCGTGGGCGATGCCTGCGGTGAGTTCGCCGAGGGAAGCAAGTTTTTCGGATTGGATGAGTTGGGCTTGGGTGGCACGCAATTCTGAAAGCGTGAATTCTAATTTTTCTTTTTCCTCTATCAATCTTATGGCATTTTGTTCTCTAAGCTGCAAATCAAGGAAGCGGGTATAAGTTAAGTCAAATACTTTGGATAAGCGCATCAATAAATCAAAATGGTCTTCACTCAAAGGCTCAAATGAGGAAAGCATAATGCAGCTAAAATTTTGAAATGAAGCATTTAGTATAACACTTTTGACTGAACGCATATTGTCTTTTACAAAGTCGGGTAATTGTGATAAGTCATTTGCAAATTGATAATCGTCCCATGTTTTTTTATTGTTGCCTTCTAAGACGTATGACCATCTTTGCTGACGTTCTTCCCAACCTTTTAAAATTGCCAAATTAGGCGCATATTCATGGTATTTTACCAAAATTTTCAAAGGCTTATCTGATGCGTCTGCACTCACCATCCACCAATGAGTATCTTTTGTAGCTTTATTAAAAGTCATAATGAAACCCCTGTCTAAGTGCATATTGAGTTTGGTGCATTCGACATAAATAAAACCTATCAAAGTATTCAACTCTTCTGATGTATTCATCGCCATTGCACGGCTACGGATGCGTTCAAGTGAGGCTTCTCTCGCCTGTGCTTCTGCTTTTTGTAAATCAAGGAAACGGGTGTAAGCCTGTTCAAAAACTTTTGCAAATCGTATTAATATTTGAAAGTCTTCAGTAGTTGTCAATTGCCCAGACCAACTATCAAAGCCTACTATTGAGTTTTTTTCTGAAGCAAAGGTGGTAGTCCAACTTTCAGCTTCAAGCTGTAATTCAGTAACAGATTCAGGAATTAGCGTTGGGTTATATTTTGCTTCGTAGCAGTAATAGTCGTTCTTATCTTTTTCTTTGTAGGTTTTATTAAGTCCATTTTCACCTGTTTCAATGGCATGCCATAGGTCTTTAATAATTGGATTAGTTGCAATATCTTCATCATAAGGCATATCTACTTTAATAGGTGCAGGCAATAACTTTGTTGCAACCCAAGCTTCAATATTTCTTTTTGGTTTGTCAAAAAAATAAATAAAAGTTGCATCGAAGGGAATTCCAAGGTCTATAAGTTTTTCAAATAAAACTACTATTACCTTTTCAAGCTCATACGATTGGTGAATAGCAAGTGATGCAGAACGGACTTTTTCTAAAGCACCCTCAATTTCTAAATCTCGGTTTATAATGTACCCCGATTTTAGGACCGAGCTTATATGTAAAAACTTATTATCTTCATCTTAAAATAAGACAAAAATGGGAAAGCGTATCAGGCGAAATTATGATGGGAGTTTTAAGGCAAAACGGGGTCGCCCGAGCGGTTGTTCTTGAAGTCTTCAAAGAGCAAAAGACCTTAGCTCAATTGAGCAGCGAATTTGAATTGCACGCCACTCAAATAAGTGAGTGGAAAAAACAAGTGGTCAGTGCCATGCCCAGTTTGTTTACAGAGAAAAAAACAATAATTTCAGAAGAAGAAAAAGAAGAACTAACAGCTCCACTTTACCAGCAAATAGGTCAGCTGAAAGTAGAATTGGACTTTTTAAAAAAAAGATTGCGGAAGAATCCATAGGCTTGTTGCTGATGAAAAGAAAAAAATGCTTGACCCACACAACAGCACCTTGAGCATCAGTCGGCAATGTGAATTATTAGGGTTAAGCAGATCAAGTTACTATTATCAGCCCTGTGGAGAAAGTACCGAAGATTTGCTGCTGATGAAGGAAATTGATAAACTATATACAAAATATCCGTTTTATGGAGCAAGGCGGATTGCGGTTAATTTATCGGATACTTTTCAGCCAATAAATGTAAAGAAAGTGCGCAGATTGATGAAATTAATGGGTATTGAACGGGGCCGCCCGTGCGGCTATTTTTCCTAAACCTAATTTGTCAAAGCCTAATTCAGAGCACAAGATATTTCCTTATTTATTAAGGGATATAAAGATTGAAAAAGTTAATCAGCGGGGCCGCCCGTGCGGTTTGGTCAACTGACATTACTTACATACCGATGTCCAATGGTTTTTTGTATCTGTGTGTTATTGTTGATTGGTATTCAAGGTATATATTATCATGGGAAATATCGAATACTTTGACAACTGATTTTTGCGTAAAAGCATTAAAAACGGCTCTGAAATCAGGCGGAAAACCTGAAATCTTTAACACAGACCAAGGTAGTCAGTTTACCTCAAACGAGTTTACAAAAACACTCATTGAGAAAGAAATATTGGTCTCAATGGACGGGAAAGGAAGAGCATTAGACAATATTTTTCGGGGCCGCCCGTGCGGTTGAGCGATTTTGGAGAACCATTAAATACGAGTACATTTATCTGCACGAATTCAAGGACGGGAAGGCTCTTTTTGATGGCCTTCTTAAATTTATACAATTCTATAACTTTGAGAGAAAGCATCAATCATTGCTATATTTAACACCTGAGGTGTGCTGATTTAGCCGCACGGGTTAGTGTAAAATTTAAGTTCAATTCTTCGAAACGAAGGGTAGAAGAGCTACCCTTGCGTTAAGAAGGCAGTTATGTTGTTTTCCCCTGCAAACATATCT
>Ga0247844_1007739_pt1 | contig 12001 bp, 8 predicted proteins | sample LaCtaG_FD_192421 | JGI IMG/M metagenome (GOLD analysis project Ga0247844, IMG submission 192421) | Freshwater microbial communities from meromictic Lake La Cruz, Castile-La Mancha, Spain - LaCruzMarch201714.5m_1 | ecosystem: Environmental > Aquatic > Freshwater > Lake | place: Spain: Castile-La...
CTCGAGGACGACATCGCCGCGGTGCCCGCCGCAACCTACCTGATGACCCATACCACCAACCCGATGATGACCGAGGCCACGGTGCAGGGCGCGCTGGCAAGTTATCGGGCGGGCGTGGCGGCGGGTACGGCGGACTCGCTGTTCACCGTCAACCGGATCCAGACCCGGTTCTACCGCGCCGACGGCAGCGCGGTGAACCACGACCCCGACAACCTGATCCAGACCCAGGACCTCGAGCCTTGGTTCGAGGAAAACTCGAACCTCTACATCTTCTCGGCCGACAGCTTTGCGGCAGCCAATGCCCGGATCGGCAAGCGGCCGCTCCTGCATGTGATGAGCCGGGTCGAGGCGATGGACATCGACACGCCCGAGGACTGGGCCCTGACCGAGGCGGTGGCGATCATGCGCCGCACGCAGGGTCTGGCCGCCGAGTGATCCGGTCGGCCCCCGGGGGCCGCGCTGCCGACAAACCTGCCGCATCGCCCCCGTCGACGGGGTGGCCCGGTCCCTGCCGTTCCGACCAGAAAGACTTGCTATGAAAGACATCCTCGTGACCTGCCCGCCGATGCTGGGCCAGATCGACCGGTTCATGGAACCGGCCGCCGCGCGCGGCCTGCGCCTTGTGCCCGCCAAGGTGACCCAGATCCTGTCGGTGCCGGAACTGATCGCGCTCGTGCCGCAGCACGACGGCTGGATCATCGGCGACGACCCCGCCACGCGCGAGGTCTTTGCGGCCGGCCGCGCGGGCCGGCTGCGGGCGGCGGTGAAATGGGGCATCGGGGTGGACAATGTCGACTTTGCCGCCTGCAAGGATCTGGACATCCCGGTGATCAACACGCCGAACATGTTCGGCACCGAGGTGGCCGACGTGGCCACCGCCTATGTCATCGCGCTGGCGCGGCAGCTGTTCGTGATCGACCGTGGCGTGCGGGCCGGCGGCTGGCCCAAGCCCGCGGGCATCAGCCTGACCGGCCGGCCGGTTGGCGTGGTGGGCCTGGGCGACATCGGAAGCAACCTGGTCACCAGGCTGCAGGCGCTGGGGATGGTGGTTACCGCCTATGATCCGGCGGTCGCGGGCGATGCGGGCATCCCCGGGCTGCGGCGCGCGCCCTGGCCCGAGGGGATCGAGGAGCTCGATTTCCTCGTCTTCACCTGTTCGCTGAACGCGAAGAACTTCCACATGCTGGATGCCGGCGTGCTGGCGCGGGCCAGGGACGGAATCCGCATCGTCAACGTGGCGCGCGGGCCCCTGATCGACGAGGCGGCACTGATCGATGCCCTGACCTCGGGCAAGGTGCATTCGGCGGCCCTCGACGTGTTCGAGATCGAGCCCCTGCCCCAGGACAGCCCCTTGCGCGGCTTCGAGCGCTGCATCTTCGGCACGCACAACGGCTCGAACTCGGTCGATGCCGTGATCCGCGCCAGCCATCAGGCGATCGAGCGGATGGCGGGGTTTCTGAAAGCCTGAGCACCAACCGCAATCACTGCGACAAAACCGGCACAGCACTATTGAAAGGGCGCGGAGGGATGGGCTGCATTGTTAGGCCCGAAACCTGGTCCAAGTTAGCCTGACAACGTCAATCGGTTCGGCATGACTGAAAAATCGCGTTTCAATCACGGGGGCAGTTGATGCCAATCAAGAAGACACTGCTGGTCATTGGCAACGGGCCATCCACAAGGGAATTAGCCGACTTCGGTTTTCATAACATTCCGGGGCACATCGACACATTCGGTATGGGACTTGCATATAAATACTTCGATCGAATCGGATGGTGGCCGACCTACTATACCTGCGCTGACAAAAAAGTTGTCCGTAGCAAGGAAGACTACTTGAAGAACCTAATCGTCGATGAGGCGATCAAAGTGAAGAAGTTCTTCTTTCCGATAAAGTTATTAGAACATCCCAAACTAGAGCTGATTCCCCATGGCTCGACTGGAGATTTTGCATTTCGCAAGGGCCTCGAACTCGGGTATGAGCAGATCTTCATCATCGGGATTGATCTGGACTATAAGCCTCTGCGAGAGGCTACACGCATCTCGCGCGAAGAGTTCGATGCGCTTGATCTCGATCTCGATTTCCATACTAATGTAATTTATCGCCTACGAGAGCCAATCACAGACCATCCCAACTACTTTTTCCCCGAATATCAGGAGGTCGGAGATATCTACAGCGAACCGCGCGGAAACAGTTGGCATCTCCTGACGTGGCAGAGGGCTCGTGAGCTGGCAGAAAAAAATCAGCTGCCAGTCCGCAATCTGGGAAAACATTCTCTTTTGGACATCTTCGATCGGGCCGATCTGAAGATGGCTCTGGACCCGAAGACGCCTTTTCCTGCCAGTTTTCCGAAGCAGAGCGTATCACGGGTGGCCGGTCAGATCTTCAGAGCAGAAAAAGAACTGGCTGACAGGTATTTGAAGGAACTAGGAGCTGCACGGGAGGCACTACATGCTACAGTCGATGTCTCGTTGGTGCCGGATGTCGATGTCATCAGTCAGAGCCTTCTACAGATTTCTCATGAAGCGGCCCTCGTGGCATCAGCAACGAATGATGATCTCGACATTTCCGTTGTGATACCGTGTTTCAACAGCGCTGATTTCATTATTCCATGTCTCGAATCTCTCAGTCGTCAAACCCTGCCACAGCACAGGTTTGAAGTGATCATTGTTGATGACTGTTCTACAGACAATACAGTAGAAGTAATCGGCAATATTGGAAATCTGCCAAGGAATCTGCGGATCATCAGGCACGAGAAGAACAGGAAGCAAGGGGGAGCTCGAAATACTGGAGTTGATAACTCTCGCGGCCGCTTCTTGACCTTTCTGGATTCGGATGACTTCCTGCGCATGGATGCACTTGAAACATTGCTATATGCAACCAAGCAAGGCGCAGATGTGTCAGTGGGTCAGCTTCTGAAGGTTCGCTATGACCGTGATTACAAACCCTCCGCGACCAACAGGAAGATTGGGACGTCCACCAAGGTTTCAGCTATAGATAACACACTTCTTGGATGGTTTCCAGTTGGAATGCTGGTATCCCGCAACCTCCTGAACGAGAATAGCATACGGTTCAGAGAGGGCGTGTTTTTTGAAGATATCGAATTTTCGACGAGATTGTTTTTCTGTGCCAAGAAGATCGTGGTTTCCCCTGAGAAGGTTTACTACTACATACAACGCGATAGCTCGACGGTGAATTCGGTCACCGCCGATAAGCTCACAGATGCTGTCAAAGCAATGCATGCGCTCTACAGGTTGTGCGGGGCGGATCCAGAGCTGGAGGATGCATTTGTCAAGACTGCTTCTTCATGGCTCAAGGTTCAAGCCACCCGTATTCAGAACCTTCAAGGCGATATTGAAGATCGCACGAGTTTGATAGACCATCTGATAACTGAACTTGCTCGAAAATCGATTCTTGCGATGCTCGGAGAAGGATTCGAGCGGGATCTGAGGTCACGTATTAGATCGAAGCCGGTGTCGGTGGATAAACAAGAACGAGAGCCTGGAGATGTCCGGTTCAATCCCTGGGCAAAAGATTTCAAAGGCGAGTTTGCGGGGAAGGTAATCTTCTATTGCGAGGTTGACTACCACATCCGCAGTGCCGCCCCGGTGGCGCGGGCCTTACGCGAACGGGGGGTCGAGAGCATCATCGTCGATGCCTCGCGTTCGACCTCGTTCACGACCAATCGCCCGTTGCGAGAGGAGGAGCTTGCGCAGTTCGCCGACCTGGATCTGCGGGCCTTCAACGTGGCTGAAACCCTGCCATTCTCTACCGATGCGGCAGCCTTTGTCTTCATGAACGATCTGACCTACACGAAGCGTCTGATCTTCGAGAACTTCGGCTTCGGTGTGCCGACCTTTGGTTTCTACGAGGGTATCAACGACGACTGGAACCTTGACCGGGTATTGCCGCGTCGTCCCTACCGCAGCACGGATTATCTGTTGCTGCCCGGTCTCTACCAGCAGGGCTTCTACGCCGACCGCGCCTGCCGCATCGTCGGGCTGCCGAATGTGCGCGGACGGCTGGCGGAACCTTTCGTGGCGCCGAAGACCAGGCGTGCGATCATCAACGTGAATTTCACCTATGGTGTTCTCGAGGATCGCCGCGACGATTATGTGCGCAGTGCGGTCGAGGCCTGTCGCCTGGCGGGCCTCGACTATGTCATCAGCCAGCATCCCGCCGACAAGGGCGACCTGTCGGCCTATAATGTCAGCCGGGAGAGCATCTATGCCCTGCTCGAGGCCGGCGGCGTGCTGGTCAGCCGCTTTAGCACCACCCTGCTCGAAGCTCTGGCGATGGGGCGCCCGGCCATATACCACAATCCGATCGGCGAGCGGGTTCCGAAGTTCACGCAACCGCTTGGCGCCTACAGCCTTTCCACGGACACGGCGCAGCTTGTTGCTGCGCTGCAGCGCGAACTCGACTTCGTTGCGGCCGACGGCGATGTCAGGGCCCGGGCTGCGTTGTTCCTGCATTTCCATTGCAACACACTGAACCCGCGGGATCCTTCCGATCTTGCGGCGGATGCGATTGCAGATGTCCTGGCGGCAGCGGCGCCCCGCCTCGCGTTCAAGAAGGGCGGGCCAATCTATGAGAGCGTGGCACCTCCCAAGGGACTGCGCCAGCGCCAGGTTGCAGACGATGCACCGCTCCGGACCGACAGCGAAGAGGTGCAACAAACCGCCGAGGCCGAGGCCCTGCGCCAGGAGCTGGCCGCATTGCGGGCGAATTTCATCGCCCTTGATGCGCGGGCGCAGATGCTGGAACAGGCCCATGCCACCGGCAGGACCGCAGCCGAAGCGGGACTGGCGGGGCTGCGGAACCGCATGCAGCAGGACCAGGCCGAGCGTCAGGCGCTGATCGCGCGGCTGCGGCTTCTGCTGCAGCCCGTCGGCATTCCGGCCCCTGCCCCGGATCCGGGTGCCATGACCCCGCAGCAAGACGATCTGGCCCCCTCGCCGTAGGACCAGGACGCCACCTGACCGGCATCCTACGGCCCCCGGCCCGCCACGGGACCGGGCAGTCGGCCTTGGAAAAGCCGCAGGGCAGGGCTCAGTCGGGGCGCAGTTCCCACATCTGCAGCAGGGTGCGGCGCGCGAACGGCGTAAGGTCAAGCCCGGCCGAGGGAAAGGCCGTCACCTCGCCCAGGACAGGCCCTGCCGGCGTCGCGTAGAAGTCGAGGCGCAAAAGCTGCGGCAGAAGGGCCGAGAGCCGTTCCATTTCGGCCACGACATCGGCAAAGCCGGGTGGCGGGATAGCGCCCGGCAATCGCGGCCATTTCCGGCTGGGATGCGGCAGGTGGCGCCCGCTGCGATCGAAACAGGCCATGCCGCGCATTCCGTCCGGGCCGTTGCGGTCTAGCACTTGAACATAACCGACGCGCCCGGCGACACAGAAGCCCTTGAGGTCACGCGGGACGACCAGTTCGGGATGCTGTGTCGCCGCGCTGTCGGTCAGAAGTGCCTCGACCAGCACGGCGCGCCCCGATAGGCCCTCGGCCGCCCAGAGTTGCCGCACATAGGCCGCGAGGTCGGGGCCGACAGGGGCCTGGGCGATATGGTCGATCCCGCCTGCCAGCACGACCACGCCGCGGCGGCTGTCGGCATTGGCGGGCTTGATCACCAGCCGGTCATCCGGCGCCAGCGCCGCCCAATCCAGCGCATCGAGTGAGGGCGCCTGCACCAGAAGCGGCGCCATCGCAAAGTCATGTGCCAGGGCCCAGGCGCGCAGCGCAGGCTTGGCCTGCAGGGCGGCGACCGGTGGCGCATCGGGCGCCACCTGACCGTCACGCCACCAGGCCGCCAGCCGCCCCCGCATCCGGTTGCGGAGCGACCCTTGTCCCTCGGCCTCGAGCCGGGGGACAAGGCCCCAGTCATGGCTGAAGGCCAGCGGATCGGCAGCGGTGGCGGCGACAAAGGCCGCCATCGCCGCCGCCCGGTCGTCCCGGGCCAGGGCGGCGCGGCCCTGGCGGAGGGCCAGGGCCGCAGGGCCGCGCAGGGCGGGGGGCCTGGGCACAGGGCTGTCACCGCCTGGCGTTCCCAGCGCGCTGACGGGCGCGGTCATGGGGGCAGCAACGACCGGGCCCACCGGCAGGCGCGCCAGAAACGTGGCCAGCAGGCGATCCATCCGACAGGCGGCCCGGCGCAGGGCGGCCCGGACCGACCATGCAGGGGACGACACGGCAGAGGCAGCGGGTGGATGCTCCTGCTGCATTGCCGGTCCGCGATCAGAGATCGGACACGGCGATCTCGCCCTGGCAGAAGGCGATGAACCGACCGCAGCGCGCCTCGAGATGCGCGAGATCGGCGGCATCGAAGACCTCGCGATGCCGCCCCGCCACGCCCTGGTTGAAGTTGTAAGGCCGCGCATTGCCGGCCACGAGCGCGGCGACCTCGGGATCGGCAGCCAGCGCGGCCGGATCGAGGTCCAGCGCCTCTGCCAGGGCCGCCAGAACGGCAGCGGTGTCGCTGGTCAGCACCTCGTAGGAAAACGCCTGTCCCAGTCGCGACCGAAGCCAGGGGATCGTCACCATCTGGACCACCCCCGCCATCCAGTCGATGGCCGCGCGATGGGTGAGCAGGTTCGAAAAGAAGGGTTTGTTGGGGTCGCCTTCGGCCCGCGCGCGCGTCCCCGCCTCCCAGGCCGACAGCGCGGCATCCCCGGGATGACGGTAGCTCATGAACAGCCGGATGTCGGGCCGGGCAAACAGCGCATCATAGGCGGGCAGATAACCGCTGTGGGTCTTGATCGACATTGCACCGTTCGGGCCGACCTGGTCGGCCAGTTCGCCGATCCGGGTCAGGTCATCGCGCCAGAAGGTGCGGTTGCGCTCCCATGGGCCGGTCAGCAGACGCTTGCGCAGCGCCATCTGGTTGCCGCCCCGGATGGCACAGGCCGCCCGCGCAATCTGCGCAAGATAGGTGCTGGCCGATTTCTGTTGGCCGTAAAGGATGATCAGCATCTGCTCAGTGTCCTGTCCCGGCAATCGCCGGTACTGCCGCACCGTCCGCTGCCGCCTCGATCAGCGTACAAAGCCGGGCATAGGCGGCCCAGTCGGCATGACGCGCCACGGCGGCACGCAATTCGTCGCGCCGTGCCACCGGCTTGTCGTTCAGGGCGGCGAATTTCTCGGCGAAGGGGATCAATTGCGCCTCGGGCAGGGGCGGCAGGTCCAGCGCGGCATAAAGGCGGTTCATCGCTGCCGGACTTGCGTAAAGCGTCTCGTACTGCCGCAGCACGAACTGGTGCAGCCGCTCGGGCGGCAGGGCAGAGACGCGCCCCAGACTCTCGTTCCAGGCGGCCAGCCCGTCCTGCCAGGTCAGTTTCCAGGCATCGGCCGGGTTGGCGTGGCGCGCATCGTAGCTTTCGATCACCGACAGCGGATTGCGCAGGATGTAGACATGGCGCGCCTTCGGGAAGGCGTCGAAGATATGGTCGAAGTGGCGAAAGAGCGAAGGGTACTTGTCGCCCACATAGCGCGCCTGATCGAACCGGGCGGCGGGGTCGCCGCGGCCTGGTCTCAGCCCGGCCTGGGGATGGGTATCCTCGGGGCGGACATCCAGAAAGCGCGCCTTTTCGAAATGCGCGGGGCCGATCAGGTTCTTGCGGAACAGGTAGAAGTATCTCTCCTGGCCGATCAGAAGGCCGGGATGGAGATTGAGCAGGTTGACAAGCGCGCTGGTGCCGGATCGGCCCACACCGGAGACGAACAGGATTTCAGGCATGGCAGATGTCCTTTCCTGGAACCGCGATCAGACGATCGGTACGGACTTGAAGGCGGGTTTCAGACTGTCGCAAAGCGCGAAATGGATATCCGCGCGGCGGCGGTTCTCATAGGGGACCGCCATGAACAGCTTCAGCAGACTGCGGTTGTTGAACGGGATGAACACATCGGTCGCCATCTCGGCCTCGGAACACAGCACGTTCTGCCATTTGGCGTTGCGGTGTTCCCAGTAGAACATGTCGTAAAGGTCATAGCCGTGGAAGGCGGCGGTATCGAAGCCGGTCCAGGCGATGAACTCGGCCATTGCGTCGCGGCAGAGCGCGGTGTCGTGAAAGGCGGTGGCGGTATAGGTGCGCGCCAACACCTCGGGCGTCACGGCGGTCGCGCTGCGCCGGGTGTAGAAGATGCGCCCGATCTCGGACACGGTCGAACGGATGTGGATCGCGTCGGGCGCGAACTCGCGCCAGTAGCAGTTGGCGGCCGCGGGCCAGTAGCTGCGCGGGTTGCGCAGCTGGCCCGCGCGCCAGACATCGGCATCGCGGTAGTCTTCCAGATTGTAGATGTCGATCGGCACGCCCTCGATGGCGGCCAGACGGCGGGCGATCTCGGTATCGGGGGTCAGGTGGCCGCTGGCGGGCATGTGGAACGAGAAATAGCGCAAGTGCGGCTGACCCGAAAAGGTGACGGCCGAAGTGCGGCTGTCGCGTCCGCCGGTGGCGGCCAGGTGCAGCGGCCGCCCCAGCGCGCCGACAAGATCGGCCTGGGCCCGCATCAGGGCGGCGATCTCGGCTACCAGGTCGGGTTCGAAGGCGCGGGGTGCCAGGGGCTCGCGCGGAAAGAACCGCCGCGGGGTGCCACGGGCCAGGTCCAGTTCGGTGTTGGCGGTCAGCGGCAGAGCCCCGGCAAAGGGCGTGATCAGGCCAGGCAGGTAGCGGCTGGGATCGCCGCGATAGGCCGTATCTGCAAAGACCGCCGTGGCGCGCGGATCGCGCGGCAGGTCGAATAGCGCCGCCAGAAGCTGGATATGGCTGGTGGCCGCGGCTTCTCCGACGTCGGATGCACCCGCGGCCTCGGGTTCCGCGGCTGTCTGCGCCGGATCGCCGGGGCGGCGGTGATAATAGACCGGCCTGGTCGCCGCTGCATCCTGCATGACGAAGATCCGGGCCTGGTGACGCCAGATGATCACAAAGGACCCCGCCAGCCGGTCGACATGATCCAGGAACGTGCGACGTCCGGTGATCAGCGCCGCCAGAAGGGCCTCGGCGATCGGCTGGTTGTGGTTCAGCCCCGCCTCGGGGTCGATGCAGAACCCCATCACGCCCACGGCATGGGCGCCCTCGCGCGCCGTGGCATAGTTCTGCAGCGGATCGACCCATAGCGTCGCGGGCCCGAACCAGGTTCGGCTCCAGCCCGAGAGCTGGTCGCCCCAGGGCTGTGCCGCCAGCCGCGCCGTGAGGACCTGCGGGGGTATCGTCGCCAGGAGGAAGCCGCGGTCGAAGGCGGCATTGCCCACCGGACGATGGGCGGCATAGGGCGCGGGGGTGGTCGTCATCGGCACATGTCCTGCACAGTCATGCGCCCCTCTTAGGTCGGGGATCACCCTTCATCCAGCCAAAAGATGGTGCCGGATGTCATCTCGGCCCCTGCACTTGCGGCAGTGTCCTTATCCCGCTCGCAGATCGCCCGACGCCTGATGTGCCAGATACCAGGCATAGGCGTCGGCGATGCCTTCCTGCAGGCCGATCCGGGCGCGCCAGCCCATGGCGGCCAGGCGGCTCACCTCCATCAGCTTGCGCGGCGTGCCGTCGGGCCTGGTCGGGTCGGTCAGGATCTCGCCGCGAAAGCCGGTGACATCCGCCACCATCTGCGCCAGTTCCAGGATGGACACATCGCTGCCGCAGCCCACGTTGATGTGGCTCAGCATCGGTTGCGTATTGGCGTCATAGACCGCCTTGGGCAGGTCGAGCACGAACAGGCTCGCCTCGGCCATGTCGTCGACATGCAGGAACTCGCGCCGGGGCGTGCCGGTGCCCCAGATCGTGACCGTCGCGGCGCCGGACTGCGCGGCCTCGTGGAAGCGGCGGATCATCGCGGGCAGGACATGGCTGTTCTGCGGGTGGAAATTGTCGCCGGGGCCATAAAGATTCGTGGGCATGACCGAGCGATAGTCGGTGCCGTGCTGGCGGTTGTAGCTTTCGCAGAGCTTGATCGCGGCGATCTTGGCGATGGCATAGGGCTCGTTCGTGGGTTCCAGCGTGCCGGTCAGCAGCGCATCCTCGGCCATCGGCTGGGGCGCGAGCCGGGGGTAGATGCAGCTTGATCCGAGTTGCAGAAGCCGCCGCACCCCGGCGCGGTGCGCGGCGTCGATCACATTGGCCGCGATCATCAGGTTGTCGTGGATGAAATCGGCCGGAAAGGTGTTGTTGGCGACGATGCCGCCCACCTTTGCGGCGGCCAGGATCACCACGTCGGGCCGTTCAGCCGCCATGAAGCCGCGGACGGCGGCCTGGTCGGTCAGGTCAAGCTCGACATGGGTCCGGGTGATGAGCGTGAGCGCCTCGCCCGCATCCTTGCGGGCCTGCAAGCGGCGCAGGATGGCCCCGCCCACCATGCCGCGGTGACCGGCGATGTAGATGCGGCTGGATGTTGTCACGATTTGTCCGTCCCGTCCGTGATTGCCTGAAGCAGAAGCTTATCAGCCAGGGCATTGAACGCCAGGTGTCGGCTATCCAACACGTCGACCTCTTTCGCCATTCTGGTGCAGGCAGCGCAGGGGCCTTGATGATCGGCGAACTTCAGCAGGCTGCGGCGCCAGTCAACCAGCGGGCTGTCTGCATAGAGCGCAAAAATGGACCCCCGCCCTTGAAGCCTACCGATCGTGAAGGCGGCATGTTCCGGCTTGTCGCCCACTATGTTGCAGCAGGGAACCGCTGCTCCATTCCAGGTCAGCAGCAGTTCGTCGAACGGGGACGGACAGGGCGTGCGTCTTTGGAACTGCGCAGGAATCCCGTCGATATCGACCAAAGCCCCCCGATCATACCCCACTTCATTGAAATTCCGCGCCTGGATCGTGACCGGCAGCCGCAGATCATCCTTGGAAAAAACCCCTGTAGCACGACATTCCAAGGGGCTCAGCCACTTTGCGGACTCTCGCGGCAGTCCACAGATTTCCGCCATGTCGGCGACCCTGTCCGCAACATATGGCAGATCAAAGACCCCGTGCTCCGGCCCGTAGATCGAGATATGCAAACTGCTAAGCCCCGCCTCGGCAAGCCTGGCAAGGGTTCCGGGCCGGATGTAGTCGCCGTTGCTGTTGAAGTGCAGCTTACTGTTAGGCAGTTTCTGACGTGCCAGCGTCACCTCGTCAAAGATTGCCGGGTTCGCCAGAGGTTCATTGTAGAGATGGAACAGAATGAGCCCATCGAAGTCGATCTCGGCGAGGTCCTCGACCACGGCGATGAACTGCTCTTGCGGCAATGTCCGTCGCGCACCTAGCCTACTGCCATCCGCGTTGGGACAGAAACGGCAGCGACGGTTGCAGTAGGACGAGGTCTCGATGACGACCCTCCTGACGAACCCCTTAAACAGAGCGCGCTGCTCGGCCGGATCAGTGACCCGGCGTAACTGATCGGCGCATACGCCCAGTCTGAACGCATCGGCTGCAAGATCATAGATGTCGTAGCCGCTTGGGTGTTGCTTGCCAGAAGGCCGAAGCCATATATTGTTCATGTCGACCTTTCGGCGGTGTCATCTGCAGTTTCGAGATCTTGTTGCAGGTTTGGGGACTCGCGTCCACAACCGGGTAGACGACGCAAGGCTCAGATGCTGACGGCGCCGCTCAAAAAGCGTGAAGGTGGCTCGTCAATGACCAGGCGCGCCAGACGTGCCCGAAAAACTGGCAACGGCTGATTGATCAGGCAGGGCAACTGAAAGAACCTGCTCAACGGATCGGTCTCGTCCACACAATGCCATTGATCCAGGGTGGCTTCTCCTTTTAACGCACAACTGACAGTCAGCGGAAAGAGCGAAGATGTTGTGAGTAACCGATCTACTTGGGCAATCTGCCTTATGACGAAAGCAAGATCCTCCCCACTCTCCCCAATCCGGACATCATCACAGAGCTGCGTAATTGGACTTAGTCGATGGTTCAAATCTGCTTCCAAAGGCTTATCCCCTTGAGCCCGGTCGCCCAGGATGTAGTAGTCTGGGGTTGCGACCCGCGCTATGTTCCCATAATGTTCCTTCATGCCTGCACGCTGGTCATCAGATCGTCCCATGTCGCG
>Ga0247844_1007742_pt1 | contig 11994 bp, 9 predicted proteins | sample LaCtaG_FD_192421 | JGI IMG/M metagenome (GOLD analysis project Ga0247844, IMG submission 192421) | Freshwater microbial communities from meromictic Lake La Cruz, Castile-La Mancha, Spain - LaCruzMarch201714.5m_1 | ecosystem: Environmental > Aquatic > Freshwater > Lake | place: Spain: Castile-La...
AGGATTCGATATAGTGCGGCTGAAGTCGTTTCGCTTCAGCGCGTTCCATTTCTTCCCGGATTTTGTGCACGATGCTGGCATCCATCGTTTGCGGGGCGATGGCTCGGTCGGCGAGGAGCTTTTGGATATGTTCTTGATCGAAGGCTGCTTCCACCTGTTGGGTGAGGCGCGCCCGGACTTCGGGTAGCTCACCGTAGCGTATTGCCTCGACGAGCAATTCTCGCAGAAGTTTGCCCTGGAACTCGACTTTGCCGAGGACATCGAAGACTTGACCGCCTAGGGCTTTTCTTGCCTCTTCTAGCTTCTGCAGGAGTTTGAGATAGACCTCGCCTTCGCGGGTTTCTTCGGCAATGAGGTTCCAAAGGTGGCAGACTTCGGTTTGGCCAATTCGATGGATTCGGCCGAACCGTTGTTCGAGCCGGTTTGGGTTCCACGGCAGGTCGTAGTTGACCATGAGGTGGGCGCGTTGGAGGTTGATACCTTCTCCGGCGGCGTCTGTGGCGATGAGCACTCTCACCTGTGGGTCGTGTCGGAAGGCTTCTTGGACTTTTAGCCTTTCGTCTCGGCCGATGCCACCGTGGATGACGACTACGGCATCCTGGTCTCCAATTTGCGTTTTTATTCGCTCTTCGAGATAGGTGAGGGTGTCTCGATGCTCGGTGAAGATGACGAGCTTTTGATCGGGAGAGCTTTTCGGCGGAGCGTTATCATAGTCGGCGGTGGTTTCCTTGACTACCTTTGTGAATGCGGCTGGCGTGAAAATTTCGAGGAGCAGACTTGCGAGTTCTGTCCACTTTTTGTCTTCGCCCGAACGTCTCAGGGCTTGGGCCATTCCTTCTAGCCTCGTGAGAGTTCCAATTTCGGTTTTGAGTTCGGTGATGGATCTGGCGGCGGTGGCTTGATCGAGCACTTGCTGCTCGGCAGCTTCCACTTCGTTTTCTGGTGCATCTTCTAGGTCTTCGACATCTTCGGTACTGAGCATTTCGGTGCTCATGGTGAGGTTGCCAGATGCTTCACCTCCTCTTTGAAGGAGTTCCAGTTCGCGCAGTCGGCCTTCGAGGCGCTCTCGGCGGCGGCGGAGAGATTGGTAGATGGCTTCGGGGGATGAAGCGAGCCTTCTCTGCAGGATGGTAAGGGCGAAGCCGACCGTTCCGGCGCGCTTGTCGTTTTCGAGAGCTTCGACCCGATTGAACTCTTCGCGAACGTAGTCGGTGACCTGCTTGTAAAGTTCGGCTTCTGCATTCGACAGCTTGTAGGGCACGGTGTATGCCTTGCGCTCAGGGAAAAGCGGGGTGGCATCGAACTTAAGGAGCTTCTCTTTCACCATGCGGCGCATGAGATCGGATGCGTCCACGGCATGAACTCCATCCCGGAAGCGGCCCTCGAAGCGATCACCATCTAGCAGGGCCATGAACAGTTGGAAGTCGTCTTCTTTGCCGTTGTGCGGAGTCGCGGTCATCAGCAAGAAGTGGCGGGTCAGGCTTGAAAGGAGTTGACCAAGTTGGTAGCGTTTGGTGTATTTGATCTCACCGCCGAAGTGCGTCGCGGACATTTTGTGGGCTTCGTCGCAGACGATAAGGTCCCAAAAGGCCTCTTTGACTTGGAGCTTTTCTTGAATGACCGAATTGCGGCTGAGTTTGTCGAGTCTGGCAATGACCAGGTTATTTTCTAGGAACCAGTTGCCAGTTCTTGCCGATTCAAGTTTGTCGTTGGTGAGGATGTCGAACGGCAGGTGGAACCGTCGGTAGAGTTCATCTTGCCACTGCTCGGCGAGGCTGCCGGGGCAAACGATGAGGCATCGTTGGAGATCACCACGGGCGATAAGCTCTTTAATGAGCAATCCGGCCATGATGGTTTTGCCGGCACCGGGGTCGTCCGCGAGGAGGAAGCGAAGTGGCTGCCTCGGGAGCATCTCTTCGTAGACCGCAGTGATTTGGTGCGGAAGCGGTTCGACAATGGACGTGTGAACGGCAAGGACGGGATCAAACAGGTGCGCGAGTCGAATCCGATGCGCTTCTGAAACTAGCCGAAACTGGTTTCCATCGGCATCGAAAGCCCACGGGCGACCTTCTTCGACCAGGGACAATTTGGGCTCATCGTCCTTGTAAAGCAGGGTGCTTCCTAACTTGCCTTCTGAATCTTTATAGGCGACTTCCAGCGCCGATTCGCTGAACGTCGTGACGCCTACGACGGTCACTGAACGTTCGGGCAGAATTCCTCGGATTACGGCGCCGGGTGTGATCGAACTTAGACTAAGCATTTGATCGCTTTTCGGCCCTTGATCCATCGGGATGAGAACCTGATGCCAATCAGAACGATAACATAAAAGCTGCGAGTTGTGTTGTTGTTCGGGTGATTCCGCAAACAAAAATCCCCCAACCGCTTCGCGGTCGGGGGACTCCATAACTTCCCTGCTCCTTACTTTTCCAAAGTCGCGTTGAGGGTGAAGGTGCCGGTGGCGGGGTTTCCGGCGGCGGCGGAGGGGGCGAAGGTGGCGTTTACGAGTTGGAACTTGATCTTGCCGGCCGATTTCGAGATCAGGCGGAAGGTTCCGCCGTTAGCGATCCAGGTTTTTGCGTTGGCGCCGATTCCATCGGTGTAAGTGAAGATGGTGACGCTGTTTAGGTTGCTGCTATCGATGGGGTAGTCGGTGCCGGAGGTTGCGCGGGCTTCTAGGAGCATGTTTAGGTTCCGCGTGTTATCGGTTTGGGAGGGGATGGCGAGGACGGCGGATAGGCCACCGGCTTCGCTGATGAGGAGGAAGGGGGTGCCGGACCAGGGGGCGGTGTTTACGTTGGATCCGCTTACGTTTGAGATGGTGAGGTTGCCCGATCCTCCGCCGGCGCTGACGCTGATGGTTCCGTTGTAGGAGTCTCCGCCGGCGGTGATGGTGTATGAGCCGTTTCCGGTTCGGCTGAGGGTTCCGGTGATGGTGAAGGCTCCGCCGATGGGGTCGGTTCCGGTGGCGTTTAGGGTTCCGCTGGCATCGACGGTGCCGGTGAGGTTGAAGGTTCCGATGCTGAAGCTAAAGTTTTTGCCGGGGGTTGCGGTTGGGGCGGCGGCGACGGCGAAGGTTCCGGTGAGGGCGCCGGTGCTGCTGACGCTGGCGGTGAGGGTTCCGGTTCTTCCGGCGTCTAGGGTTGCGGTTCCGTTATAGGCGCCGGCGAAGGGGTTTGCGGCGATTGATGAGGCGGAGTCTGATCCGCCGCAGCCGGTGAGGAGGCTGGCGAGGAGGAGGGCGCCGAGGAGGTTTTGGGTTTTCATTACTTTTCCGTTTGGCCTTTTCGGGGCCGTGGGGAAAAGAGTAGATGGGGGCCGTTTCATCGGCGTTTCATGGAGGTTTTGGGCGCAAAAAAGCCCCCTCGCTTTTTGTGCTTGGGGGCTTTTTTGTGTTTTTCCCTTACTTTCGGTTCGGGTTGCTCGGGTCGTTTTGGGCGGGGACCGATACGAAGGCCGGTTCCTTCCCTTCTACTTCCCCTTCGGCGTTTTTGTTTTGCGCGTCGGCGATGGGGGCGTCGCTCTGGCAGCCGATGGCGGACAGAACGAGGGCTACGAGCAGGAATGGAAGTGCGCGCTTCATTAGTTTGGTACTCGGTCTGGGCGGAAGAGTGGAATGTGGCATTGGGTGTCTTGGTAGATACCCGACTGGCTTGGCACTCCGTTGGTCATGTAGGTTCCGGCTGGGGCGAACGGGTCGTTGTTCGGGTTACCGGATCCGGCTACTCGGGACTTGGCATGGCCGTCGGCATAGACCCAGTTTTGGGTTTTTCCGCCGAAGATCCACTGGGTTCCGTAGGAAACGTTTCCGAAGCTGGACTGGATTCCGTTCGGGTCGCTGATGCCTCGGTTGTCTCGGCCGGCGTTGCAGGCGCCACCGAATGGTCCGCCGGCGCTGAACTTACAGGCCTGGTCGGCTTGTGGGCAGATGAGGAACGGGTTGGTGTATCCGCCACCGCGCTCGGCTTTCTTTCCGAACATTGGCCACCAGAGTGGAACATCTGCGGACGAAACGGGCTCGGTTGCGGACATGGTGCTGAGGAGTCCGTTGAAGCTGTAGGAGAGGTTTGCCGGTCGGGTTGCTTGGTTGTTGGCGGCGGTGTTGAAGTCGCTACCACCGATTTCTACGACCGGTGCATCTGGCTGATAGAACATGTCGATGTTCTTGGTGTAGGGGATGATGGAGTTTGGCGCGGCGTCTCGTCCACCGCGGATTCGGCGGAAGCAGCCGGCGGCTTCTTCTGCGTTTCGCTGAATGTTCCAGTTGGACGGAATGAAGATTCGGGAGTTGTAGTTCCACTCGCCGTCGCAGCTGATTCCGGACTGGAGCATGAAGGTGTCATCGTAATCTGCGGTGTAGATCATCGATGCGGTTCCCATCTGCTTGAGGTTGGAGAGATCCGCGGTCTTCTTTGCGGCCTGCTTTGCTTGGGCGAATACTGGGAAGAGGATGGCGGCCAGGATCGCGATGATTGCGATCACCACGAGGAGCTCGATCAGGGTAAATGCACGTGAAGATTTCATGGTTTTCTCGGCGCTCATTTTTTGTTTTCGAGCCGCCGATGGCGACATTACACAGGCAGTGTTAAAAGAGTGTAAAAGGTTGATTATTCTTTGAGATTTGAGGAGAAGTCCGCAATTTTCGATGAATCGTTCGATAGTTTTCGTGTTTTGGCAGGTTGCTCAAATGTTTGACTGGTATACCATCGGTCATCGCGATTGATCAGGTTTCAGTTTTGGAATGATGATCGATGGAATAGGACTATGTTGCTTCTACCGCCGACGTTCGACCCTGCGCACACGATGATTTTTTCTGCTCCGGCGACGCACTTTACGGAAAGTTGCCCGTTGGGGAATGGGCGACTTGGGGCGATGGTTTTTGGCGGGGTGGAGCGAGAGCGAGTCGTGCTGAATGAGTCGACGATGTGGTCGGGATCGGAGCAGCCGGCAGATCGTGCGGATGCGTACAAGGCTCTGCCGGAGATTCGGCGCCTGTTGTTGGGCGGAGAGAATGCGAAGGCGCAGGCGCTGTTGCAGAAGGAGTTTGTTTGCGAGGGACCGGGCTCGGGCTTTGCGAATGGCAAGGATGTGCCGTTTGGGTGCTATCAGGTTTTCGGCGATCTTTGGTTGGACTTTGGTCAGGCTGCGGTTCAGAACTATCGGCGGACGCTGGATCTGGATAAGGCGGTTGCTACGGTGGAGTACGAGCAGGCGGGCGTTCGGTTCCGGCGCGAAAGTTTTGTGTCTGCTCCGGCGCAAGCGATTGCGTATCGGATTACGGCAGATCGACGGGGCTCGGTCAACTTTACGGCAGGTCTCTCTCGGCCCGAACGCGCCACGGTGAGTGCGGACGGAACGGACATTGTGATTCGAGGTGGCTTGAATAGCGGGGTCCCAAACCAGTTGGGGGTGCAGTTTGAGGGCCGGCTCCGGGTTGTTGCTTCGGGCGGAAAGACGATTGTCGAGAACGGGCACCTCCGAGTCTCAAAGGCGAACTCGGTTACGTTGGTCTTTTCTGCCGGGACCTCGATGGTCACCCCGGATTTCGCTGAGCGGGTGAAGTCGCATGTCGAGAAGGCGTCCAAGGTCTCGTATCCATCGTTGCGCAGCGCGCACGTTCGGGACCATCAGAGCTTCTATCGCCGATGCGCTCTGACGCTTCCATACGGGGAGTCGGCTCGCCGCACTACGCCGGAACGGCTGCTTGCGGTGGCAAAGGGGGAAAAGGATCCTTCTCTCGCGGCGCTTGCTTTCCATTACGGTCGGTACCTGCTTATCGGGAGTTCGCGGCCGGATAGTCCTTTGCCTGCCAATCTGCAGGGCCTTTGGGCGGAGGAGCTGCTGACGCCATGGAACGGAGACTTTCACATTGATATAAATCTGCAGATGAACTACTGGCCCGCAGAGACCACCGGGCTTGGAGACTGCACTCGGCCCCTACTGCGATTTGTCCAGCGACTCTCGGAGAATGGACGGAAAACGGCTAAGGCGTATTACAACTCCTCCGGCTGGGTGTCGCATGTGATCACTAACCCGTGGCGGTTCACCTCACCCGGAGAAAGCGCGGAGTGGGGATCGACTTGTACGAGTGCGGCTTGGCTTTGTGAACACCTTTGGGAGCGGTATGCCTTTAGCGGAGATGTCAAGGAGCTGCGCGACATGTATCCGGTGCTAAAGGGAGGCGCGCAGTTTATCTACGACATCCTTATCGAAGATCCAAAGCGGGGGTGGCTAGTGACAGCCCCGTCAAACTCGCCAGAGAATCTGTACCGGCTGCCGGGTTCTGGCCCGTTAGCCACGGCGATGGGGCCGACGCACGATATGCAAATTGCGCGCGAGGTCTTCGGCAATACGATTGCCGCGGCAGAGATTCTCGGGGTGGATCCAGAACTTCGGGCAAAGCTGAGCTCGGCCCGAGCGCGGCTTGCGCCGCACCAGATCGGGCCAGATGGTCGGCTACAAGAGTGGCTCGAACCGTATGAGGAGGTGGAACCTCAACACCGGCATGTCTCGCACCTTTACGGCCTGCATCCGTCGAATCAAATCACCCCTCAGGGGACGCCGGAGTTGGCGGCCGCCGCCAAAAAGACTTTAGAGCGGCGCGGTGACGGTGGTACGGGATGGTCTCTCGCTTGGAAGGTTAACTTTTGGGCGCGGCTGCATGACGGGGACCGAGCGCATAAGTTGCTGCTGAACTTCATGACTCCAACGCGGGTGAACGACCCCAATATTCCGCACCAAGCGGGTCTGTATCCGAATCTGTTTTGCGCTTGTCCCCCTTTCCAGATTGATGGCAACTTCGGCGTTACTGCAGGTATCGCCGAAATACTTCTGCAAAGCCACACTGGAAAAATCCAGCTTCTGCCCGCTCTGCCGAAGGCATGGGCAGAGGGTGGATCCGTTCGGGGGCTGCGCGCTCGCGGCGGAAAGACCGTCGACATCACCTGGAAGGACGGGAAAGTGGTAAGGAGCCGAATCCGATGAAAGTAACATCCACCATCGCTCTTTTGGCCGCCGCTGCGGTCGCACCCGCGCAGCTAGCGCCCATTCGTATCAGCCCAGACCGTCGCAACTTTGAAACGGCGGGCGGGAAGCCGTTCTTCTGGCTGGCTGACACGGGATGGACAATGACAACCCGTCTCACGTTGAAAGAGATCGATGAGTATCTTGCCGATCGGAAACGAAAGGGCTTCAACGTTATCCAGCTCATTCTCGTGCCGTGGGACGCACGTCGAAATGGGAACCTGTCTGGTGAAAAGCCGTACTTAGATGACGACATGGCTCGACCAAATCCGCGCTATTTCAATCATGTCGAAAAGGTACTTGACCGAATCGAGCGGCACAATCTGTATCCGGCCGTCGTTCCATTCTGGCTCTCTGGACTCCCTGAGCCGGGTCCGGAAGAAGTGGGCAAACATGAAGCGTACGCACGGTATCTCGCTGGCCGGTTTGGCAAGCGGCAGATGTTCTGGCTCTTAGGTGCCGATCGGTGGCCGAACGGCTGGGCTGACAGCATCCGGGCGTTCGCGGCTGAGCTAGAACGCAGTTCTGGACAGGCCGATCAGCTCATGACCCATCATCCGGCGGGAGGACAGAGTTCGTCGCGATTCTTCCACGCCGATCCCTGGTTGGATTTCAATATGCTGCAATCGGGCCATAACGCTGACCTTCCGGCGTATCAGCTCACCGTCGGCGACTACGGAAAGACACCAACTAAACCGGTGCTGGACGGCGAAGCTGCCTACGAAAACATTACGAACGCGCTTGTACCAAATGACCCCGGCGTCCGCATCATCAATGCCTACGATGTTCGACGTCAGGCCTATCAAAGCGTTTTCTCGGGTGCGGCAGGACACACCTACGGGGCCTGCGAAGTCTACGAGTTCCACACTGTAGGCGCGGGCAAGGCACACTGGACGGTGGGAATTCCATGGCGAGAAGCGCTCAAACTGCCCGGATCACAGCAAATGGGCTACCTGCGTCGGCTTATCGAATCGCACAGTCCAGTTTCTCGGGTACCCGACACTAGCCTGATTGTCTCACCGAATCCGGATACACCGAACGATCACCTTGCTGCCCTGCGAGATCGTAACGGAAAATGGGCCATGGTGTACACACCAACGGGCTCCCCATTCCAGCTCGACACAAGGCTAATTAGCTCTGGCCGAGTTAGCTTTGGCCGAGTCAAGGCCCAATGGTTTGACCCTCGCACCGGCAAAGCTGGCCGATCGCTAACGGTCGCGACTGGTGCGTCCGTCGCCTTCACGCCACCGCAAGCTAAGACAGATTGGGTGCTGATTGTCGAACCGACTCGATGAATCCTCGCCCCGAAGGAACCGAGTCGGCCGCCATGGAGCCGGAGTAGTACGGACTTCAAAACACTGAAAGTGCCTCGCGGAATGCGAGGCACTTTCAGTTTAAAGCTTGGGGACCTTGTACGGCTTTAGTCCTGACTTTGGCAGTTACCCGAGCGTTGCTCGGAGGGGTGAACTTTTCGCCCTGGTGTGGGAAGGTGGGAGTGGTGGACCGAGTAGGGCTTCCCGATTGCCTTTGGCAATTTCCCTTGTTTCGCTCGGCGGGACGAACTTTTCGCCCTGGTATGAGAAGGTGGGAGTGGTGGACCGTGTAGGGCTCGAACCTACGACCCGCTGATTAAGAGTCAGCTGCTCTACCAACTGAGCTAACGATCCGTGGAAGAGAATATACCCGATTTGGTTGCGGGACTCAACGGGATATTGGGTCGGTTTGGCATCGCGAGACGGCACCCGACTTACTTGGGTACCGGGTCGTCTTTGAGTTCAAACACTTCGCTTTGGATCCACTTTAGGCGGAGTTGGATCGAGTGGGCGACTCGCTCCTCGATTCCGGAGCGGAGGGCGGTCATGAAGGCGCGGGGTGGGGGTTTGGGGCCGCGGAAGGTGAGTTCCACTTCGGAATCTTCCCGCTTGATTTGGGGGTCGATGTCTGATCCTTCCGGAAAGCTCAGACTCGAGATCGTCGCGTGGATGGCTCGGTCTTCCCCGCTTTCTCGGGATAGGCGCCTGAGGGTGTTCAGCAAGAACCAGCCGATCACCAGGCTGACGGCGAGGTAGGGCAAGAACTGGCCGATGTAGGCGCCGATTCCGGCTCGCTCCGCTTTGCGCGGGCTGCCTAATCGGTAATAGAGAAACACGCCGGCGGCGGCGAGCAAGATGCAAAGGAAGTTGGCGGCATAGAGCACGATCGCGCCGCCGGCAGAGTCCCAATGGCCCAAACTGGCGAAGAGTCCGCTAGCGACCACCGGCGGGGCTAGGCTGACAGAGATGGCGACCCCCGCGAGCGCCGGGTTTACGCGGGGGTTCACGAAGCCATATGCGCCAGCCAGCCCGCTGGCGAAAGCCACAACCATGTCTAGGAAGGTGGGTGCGGCGCGGCTCGCCATTTCTGCGGTTACGCCGTAATTTAGCGGGAGACTCCCGATCATGAAGCCAAGCACGAACGCGATCACGTTTCCGTAGATCAGCGCGAGAATGGCCACTCGCTTCATGGCCGCTCGAAATCGAACCAGGCCAAGAGACAAGCCTAGGATCGGACCCATAGAAGGCTCGATGATCATGGCGCCGATGATGGTGGCCGGGCTATTTGTGAGCAAACCGACCGCCGCGATTACAGATGCCAATACGGTTAGAACGTAGTACCGACGACACGAAGCGGAATTCTCTTCGATCTCGTCGATGATCGCGGCGCGGTCGTCGGCAGAAAGGCGGACGGGTCGGAGGGTCGCCAAAGGCACATATCACTGTAGCAAATCTGGAGGTGGAACGGAGAGTCGTTTCGCCTAGATGCGATAACCTTATGCGCTCATGTCTACTCCCGAGACTTCACCCACTTCCGCCCCTTCCAATATCCGAATGGCAACGGCAGAAGATCAACCGGGAGTCATTGATGTCATCAAGACGGTGTATGAGGAGTACAGCTTCACGTGGGATCCGGATGACTACCACTACGATTTGTATCACCTGCGAGAGGTCTATCTGGACGCCGGGCTTCCCTTTTGGGTGTATGAAACGGACGGATTGATCCAGGGGACCCTCGCGCTGGACCTGTACCCGCTGATCTCCGAACAACCGGAAACCGGATTGATGAGAGTGCTGGGGACGGATTGCTCGATGGAGCGGTTATACGTGCACCCAAGGGCGCGACGGCAAGGGATCGCGCGGAAGCTGTGCCTAAGGGCGGTTCAGTGGGCCAAAGAAAACGGTCGGACGGCGATGGAGATATGGTCCGACAAGCGATTTGGCGCGGCTCATGCCCTTTATATAGACCTCGGGGCCCGCATCGTGGGAGATCGCGTTTGCGATGACCCCGATGAGAGCCCCGAGTTTGGGTTAGTGCTTAACCTTTAGAACGCTGGCGGAATGTTGCCGCCGCCGCGCTTGCCGCCTTCCTTTCGAGCCTTGTCCATGGCTTCCTTGCGAAGCTTTTCGTACTTGGTCCACTGGTCCTTGCTGAGGATCTTCTTCATTGCGTCCTCGTTCTCCTTTCGCATGGCCATCATCTTTTCTCGACCGGCGCCTGGATTGCCCTTCATTTCTTCTCGCATCTTCTTCATTTTTTCGGCATTGCCTTTCTGAAGGTCAGCGAGCTTCTTCTTCTGGTCTTCGGTCAGGTTGAGCTGCTTGAGCACGTCCTGCATCCACTTGCCTCGTCCGGCCTGGGCGCCTCGGCCCTGTTGGCCCTTGCCTGGTCCCTGCTTTGGACCGGCGTCTTGAGCGAGGGTGGTTGCGGAGACGGCGAAGACTGCAACGGCAGCGAGGGCGGAGATGAGAATCTTGTTCATATTTGTTTCACCGTGTTTCGGTTACTGAGGTGAACGCGCGATTTTGGCTAATGTTCAGTGGGTGAGCACAAACTCGGTCGCGCGGGACTTTTGCATTATCTCCTGAATTTCGGGCTGGGTGCTGGTCTCGAAATCTGCGGGGCTTCCATCGAAGACGAGTTTTCCGCCGGTGAGGAAGGCGATTTGGTCGCTGACGCGGAGGACGGAACTGACGTCGTGACTTACGATCAGGGTGGTGATGCCTTGGGTTCGAGCGAGGCGCACCATGAGTTCATCGATCACGTAGGTCGTGACGGGGTCTAGCCCGGTCGTGGGCTCATCGTAGAGCATGACTTTCGGGCGGAGAGCGATGGCGCGGGCGATGCCAACTCGCTTTCGCATTCCGCCACTGAGTTCACTCGGCATCAGTTTGCCGGCATCGGGGGTAAGACCGACATCTTCCAGAACCTCGGCGACGAGATCTTTTTCGGATTTCTCCTTTTCAGTTTTGTGACGACGAACACCGAAGAGGACATTTTCGGTCACGGTCATAAAGTCGAAGAGGGCGGCCGATTGAAAGACCATGCCCATTTTTCGGCGGGCACCTTCAGGGTCTTCAATGGCGTTCAGGCCGTCTACGGTGATTTCACCTTTGGTAGGCGTGAGGAGCCGCGAGACGCACTTTAGGAGGGTCGTTTTTCCGCCACCGCTACTTCCCATGATGGTGGCAATTTTCCCGACGGGGACGGTAAGGCTGATGTTATCGAGGATCTGGCGCGGGCCGAATTGATGCGAGAGGTTCTTGATCTCGACCACTCAGCTTCGCCTCGCGGTGGATGGGCTGATTTCGAACCGTTGCTGAAAGGCCCGGCTGAAGTGAGCCAGGCCGCTGAAGCCGACGGAGCGAGCGGCTTGGCTGACGGTGATTTTTTGTTCGACCAACAGGCGACGGGCCTTTTCCAACCTCAGGCCGATGAGATATTTATGGAACGGCTGGCCGGTCGCTTGGCGGAAGAGGAAGCGGAAATGGCTCGTGCTCAGTCCGAGTTCTTCGGCGACGATGGCATCGGTAAGGCTGCGGGCAAAGTTGCGCTCGACATAGGCGAGAGCGCGGTCGATGAGATAGGCGCTGGGGCCGGCAGCTTCTCCGAGCATCGGGGCCGCTACTTCGAAAATGTAGGTTTGGGCGAGCTCGACGA
>Ga0247844_1007747_pt1 | contig 11983 bp, 11 predicted proteins | sample LaCtaG_FD_192421 | JGI IMG/M metagenome (GOLD analysis project Ga0247844, IMG submission 192421) | Freshwater microbial communities from meromictic Lake La Cruz, Castile-La Mancha, Spain - LaCruzMarch201714.5m_1 | ecosystem: Environmental > Aquatic > Freshwater > Lake | place: Spain: Castile-La...
CTTTCTTCATTCAAAATAAAGGAAAAAGGCGCAAAGAACATAATGGGAACGGACCTATACGAGTTTACCTACGATGCAGTGATTGAGAGCAAATCAAATTGCCTCTTGGTAGGATACGCGGGCGGCACCGGACCAGTATTTATTGGTTTTCAGGGTGCTAAGAAGAATCCCGGAAAGGGTTTCATACCATATCGCGAGTTAAAACCGGACGAAACTGTACAAGTCCAAGGAAAGATCGTCTTTGGAAAAACGGTCGAGGGGTGGAAGACAACACGAGGTTGGTAGGATAAACGGCGCGTCATCGGGGTTCGTGGTCATTGGCAGGCTCCGTGCTGGACTGCGTCGCTTTCGCCTTAACCTTAGGCGCGATAACGCAGTATTTGGTTTTGGGGTTGTCCTCACAGTTAAAATTTATTGGAGGCTCATTTGAATAAGCGCTTTCTCTTATTATTTTGCTTGTCAGCTATATCTTTTGGCGCCCATACGGAGGCGGAGGATCGACCTCGATCAGTTGATGCTGAAGCATTAGATATTTCGGGCGTAAAGTTGGGAATGGACGCCGCCGAGGCCGTTAAAGCTCTTTGTACCGCGCGAAACATTGACAGCAGCGCTATACAATTTGACCAATTCCCCTCAGTTAATCCGATAACACCCGCAAAGGAACCGCGATACTTCAAAGCAAAACTCGGTTTAGGGGAAATTGTTGTTCATTTGACCCCTAAGGTTCCGTATGACAAATCGACCCCAATGCGTGTTAGCATGGTAATATACGAAATGCCATGGACTCCTGATAACGTAAAAGCCATGAAGGTTTCGGCTATAGAAAAGTACGGACAGCCTTCTAATGGTACTGTCGGCGTGACATATCAATGGTGTAAGAACCCTGATAAGAACCCAGGCTTGGGTTGTCCGAAAACTCAAGGAGCAATCCTAGAATTTTCTGGAACAAAAATTCAGTTGCATGACCCGGTCTATCAAAACGCGGTTACTCAATTTATGCAGAAATCGCAGAGTGGAAGACCAGCTTTCTAAGAAGCCGGATTGAGGAACTTAGATTGAGCCTAGTTCCTTATCCCGGAGAAGCGAACGGATCATATTGTCGGAGGGGACATGGCTCGGATTGACCTCAAAGTACCGTTTGCTGAGAAAGATGATGCGAAGCGGCTAGGGGCGCGGTGGGATACCGACCGAAAGGTCTGGTATGTTCCGGATGGCGTAAATTCTGTCGTTTTTGGGCGTTGGATTCAGCAGGAGCCAGACATTACTGTCCGCTCAAGCACCTATTTTATAGCTCAAACCGCAAAGCTGTGTTGGAAATGTGGGGAGCGCACGGTCGTGTATGGGTTCGTGCTGCCTGCTGGGCACCAAACGCTAGAACCCGATGAGGACGATGAGAGGGATGCGTGGTATCGCTACGACGAGCCGACCATTGTCCACTACGTCACCGATCTGCTGCCTGCGGTGGAGGCTCGCATCAGAGCATTCTCACGATATTACCGTGTGGATTTCAGCAAGACCACGCAAAGCTCGTATTGGATGAACCATTGCGAACAATGCGGCATGAAGCAGGGGGATTTCGAGATGTACTGTGAGCCACAGGGCGCGTTCTTCCCAATAGATATGTATGCAGCCTCTCAAATCGTCCTATACGAATTCGCCGAACCGTTTGGTTGCAATGGCAGCACTGCTTACGGCGACCACTTTTTTGAATATATGCGGCGGACGTGACGAAGCCGGAGAAAAGGGTGTAGTTTGGGGTGAGAAACGGACCCCAACATTCCCAAGATCAGCCCGAAGTAGAACATTCCTCTATTTCGATTGCTGAGATGAAGAACCGAAGTTTCACACAGCATTACTAATATTCATCAGGAGACAACGCCTTGAACTACGCTAAACCCTCTACGGCAGCGATCTTTTCAGCAATGTTGGCTGTATCCATCAACGCCCAAGGCGCCCAAAATCTTGCTCAAATATCTTCTGAGCAAAGCGCGAAGATCAACACCGCGCTGCGAATTAAATCCCCCGACCAAGAACTAAATAATGCTGTAGCAGAAGCAGCCCCAACGATTGCTGCGTTCCTCAAAGTCAATTCATGTCTTCGTGGATACAACGGCAGTTCGTTAAACGTTTTTGCTGCTCCTGGGAAAACTTATGATAACAGCAACTACATAGGTAGTCCGCTGCCCCTCATGCCTCACCATAGCAAATCTTCGTGTGCATCTGTCGCTCGCGTGCATGGCTGGTCAATGCCGACAAAAAATTCGATCCGTTTTGAAGTGTTATATGTAGCGGAAGACAGTGGAGAGACAACGAAAGGCAGGTATGACATTCAGAAGCAGCCGACCGGCGAATGGCTATTTACGCGTTAGTTGTCAGTAGGGTAACGGTTGTCAGTAGGGTAACGGGGTCAGGTCTTGCCTTTTTCCCAATGCTGAAGCTGGGAACAGACCATGCTGAAGCTGGGGACTGCTGAAGCTGGGGACAGACCACGGTTTCTCTTATTGGCACGGGAAACCGTGGTCTGTCCCTGACTACGCTCGTCCCTGACTACGCTCCTGATTACGTCCGGAGAATATAGGAGCCTTCGCCGTAAGGAACGCTGGTTACCCGGCGCCCCTACGGCAGAGGCTCTGACGGCAGTGCTGCAATCTATAAGAATGGCTTGCGGCAGATTGCACTACTAAGACACTGATATGCTGCAGGTGATTTCCTCGCTCTGGGGTGCCTCATCGTGCAGATTGCAGGTCTACCGCAAATGTATCGCGTTTCTAATGGGGTATAAGAATGACTGTGCTTACTATTATCGCCGCTTTGTTGGTTGCCGCCGCAGCTTTCACTGGCTTGAGCTATTTTAACGCTCATTGTGAGAAAAAGTTTGGATTTAAGTTCCTAACGAAGCCACTGTTTGTTTTGACTGTTGCGGGAGTCCTACTCCTCATCTTTGGTAATGAATGGAGGCTCGACTCCATCAAAACGGGCGGCGATATGCTAAACGGAATTGTTTTGATGATTTTAGGAGGTGGTCTTCTTGCTTTCCTGTTCTACCTTAACATCACTAAAACAAATGTGCTTTATGGCGTCAGTGGCTCTGCGCTACAGATCCTTGTGTTCGGTGTTTTAGGTTACATGGGACTTTTTTTGCTGATCATAGTGGCTTTTCTATATTTCCTTTTGCTGTCGTATGCTAAACCAGTGTGGGTCATAAATAGATAGCAACGGGGAAACTGGGGACATTGCGGCTTGGCAATGAAACCGGGGTCAAAAAAGGAATGGGGTCAGGTCTTGCAATCCAGCATCAGGGACAAGATGCGGGAATGCGTGATTGCAAGACTTGGCCCCATCCCCATGCCGGGGCCATTACGGTCTACCAGGCGCAGCGCGGGGCCGTCGCGGGCCGGGTGTTCCGGACCCTGGACGGACGCGAGATCCGGCTTGCCGACGTCGAGCGGATGATCCTGACCCGGGCGGGCCAGGGGTTCTGAGCGGGCGCTGCCCAGGCGCCTAAGTCCGGCCTGGCTCACGCCCCGTCGCCCAGACCCCAAGCTCGTCAAGACTCGCTCAGTGCGCGCTCGGTGGTACCCAGCGCATAGGGCTCCCCGACGGGGTCGAGCAGCGGGGTGGCCACCAGCGACACCCCAAGCTCCCGGCCATCGCGGTGGCGACGCCGGGTCTGGTAGGGCTCCAGGGGTCGCCCCCCCGCCCCCCCGGCGCGCAACTGGGTCAGCATCCGCTCATGGTCCGCCAGGGCCCCGTCGGGGATGAGTTGACGGATGTTGAGCACCAGGGCCTGCGCCTCGGAGTAACCATAGGCGCGCACCGCGGCCGGGTTCCAGGCCAGGATGCGGCCGTCGAAGCCCTGCACCGTCATGGCGTCCATGCTGTCGCGCATCAGGATCGCCAGCCGACGCTCCTCGCTCAGAGAGGCGCGCAGGCGCTCGGCCTCCTTGATCTCGTCGATCTCCAGGAAGGTGATCACGGCCCCGTCGATCCGGTGGTCCAGGGTCTTGTAGGGGCGCACGCGCACCGCGTACCAGTGCCCGGCGTGGTCCTGAAGCTCCAGGCTCTCCACGCTCAGGTCCGCGATCACCCGCCGCACCAGGCCCTCCAGGTTCGGGACCTCCAGGTTGGGCTTGATGTGGCTGATCGGGCGGCCTAGGTCCGCACCGATCAGGTTCAGCAGGCGCTCCGCCTGGGGGGTGAACTGGCGGATACGCAGGTCCTTGTCCAGCATCAGGATCGGCAGGTTGATGCTGGCCAGCATATTGGTGATGTCGTTGTTGGCGGTGGCGAGCGTCGCGTTGCGGTGTTCCAACTCGTCGTTGACCGTGGCCAGTTCCTCGTTGGTGGACTGGAGTTCCTCCTTGGCGGTCTCCAGTTCCTCGTTGCTGCTCTGCAACTCCTCGTTGGCGGACTGGATCTCCTCGTTCAGTGACCGCAATTCCTCGTTGCTTCCATCCTGCTCGGCGAGGGCCGCCTGCATCGACTCGCGGGTGCTCGCCAACTCCTGTTCCAGGGTCGCGATCCGGTCATCCGCCGGCGCCTGGGCCTCGGCCTCCCCCCCGCTCCCCGCCGGCCCGGCCGGGTCCTCAGGCCCCGCGGCGGCGCCGGGCGGCGCTGCGAACTCATCGAACAACACCAGCAGACAGGGGCCTTCCCCGCCGACGGCCTGCAGCGGCAGTACATGCAGATCGACCACGCACTGCTCGCCATCGAGTTGACAGGAGACGCCCCGTTGGTGCACCGGGGCCGCCGCTTGCCGCGCCTGCGTCAGCGCGCCGCGCAGCGGCGCGAAGAGCCCGCGGCGGACCAACTTGAGCAGGTCGAGGCTCGCCGCCCCCGGGGTCGGCTCCAGGTAGCGCCCGATCTGGCCACGGAAGTGCAGGCACGCAAGGTCCGCATCGACGATCACCCCCGGCGGGCTGTAGCGAGCCAGGACCAGGGCATCCGCCTCCTGTTGCGCGCTGCGGAGCGGGCCGCCCGGCCTGAATAACAAGCGCTCCGGCGGGAGCGCGACCAGCCCGTCCTGCACCGGGGTGCGCGGGGTAAACGCATAGCCCAGGTACCCGGCGACGGACTTCTTGGCAAAGAGCTTGGTCGGCTGGTCCACCAGGGCGAAGAGGTCCGCCTGGTGGCCGATCGTCTCGGCCGGGCCGAGCATCAGAAAACCCTCCGGATTCAGGGCGTAGTGGAACACCTGCAGAACCCGCTTCTGTAAGACCGGCCCCAGATAGATCAGCAGATTGCGGCAGCACACCAGGTCCAGCCGGGAGAACGGGGGGTCCTTGACGACGTTCTGGACCGCAAAGACACACAGATCCCGCAGGGCCTTGCTCACCTGATAGCCGCCGCTGACCTTGATAAAGAAGCGCCGCAGTCGCTCCGCGGAGACCTCAGCGCCGATCCGCTCCGGGTAGAACCCGCGGCGCGCGACCGCGATCGCCCGCTCGTCGATGTCGGTGGCGAAGATCTGGATGGCGGCAACCGCCGCCGGGGCCCCCTCCTCACCCAGGGATTCGAGCAACGTCATGGCCAGCGAATAGGGCTCCTCCCCGGTGGAGCAGGCCGGAACCCAGATGCGGACCTGGGCCTGGGTCGAGACCTGGAAGGGCGCCGCGACCCGCGCCTGGTGGGCGGCGAAGACCTGCGGCAAGGCCAGGGTGCGCAGCGCGGCGAAGGTCTCCGGGTCACGGAAGAAGCCGGTCACCTGGATCAGCAGGTCCCGGAACAGGCGGTCCAGCTCCTCCGGGGTGGCCTGGAGGAAGCGCACATAGTCGACCAGGCGGTCCAACTGGTGGACCACCATGCGGCGGCGGATGCGCCGACGGACGGTGGTCTGCTTGTAGAGGGCAAAGTCATTGCCGGTGTGCGCGCGCAACAACATATAGATCTTGGCAAGCGGCTGGGCGGCGTCCTCCCCCAGGTCGGCGTCCGGCACCAGGCCGCGGCGCAGCAAGGGGTGCCGGGCGATGCGCGCCAACTCTTGGGCGATCTCCTCGGGCGGCAGCACCAGGTCCGCACAGCCCGCCGCCACCGCGCTCCCCGGCATCCCCCAGAAGGCGGCGCTCGCCTGGTCCTGGACCAGGGTGAGCCCGCCGGCGGCCTTGATGGCGGCCAGCCCGGCGGTGCCGTCGGAGGCGGTACCGGAGAGCACCACCCCGATCGCCTGGCTGCCCTGGTCCTGCGCCAGGCTGCAAAAGAAGGCGTCCACCGGCAGGTGGCGCCCGCGCTCGCCGATCCGCTCCAGGATTTGCAGGCGCCCGTGCAGGATCCCCAGGGTCACGTTGGGCGGGATGGTGTAGAGGTGATCGGGCGCCACCGCCAGGTCGTCGGTGGCCTCGGTCACCGGCATCCGGGTGGCGTTGCCGATCAGCTCCGCGAGCAGGCTGCGATGCTGGGGGTCCAAGTGCTGGACCAGGACGAAGGCCATCCCGGTGTCCGTCGGCAGGCGCTCCACCAACCGCCGAAAGGCCTCCAGACCGCCGGCGGAGGCGCCGATACCGACCACGGGGAAGGGCGGGGGCGGATCCTGGGGCTCATCCCGGGGTTCATCCGGAGGCTCATCCGGGGACCCCGCGGGGAACACCTCAGGGGATTGATCGGGCTCCCCCAGCGCGGGCGGCAAGCCGCCATCCAGGGTCTCGGTCGCTGCGGGCGCCTGTGCTCGCGTAGGCATACATCGCTCTCGGGTTGGTTGTTCTTTGGGACCGTTCATGACCGTCAGTCAATCCAGTCCGGGCCGGCCGCGGGCGTAGGCCTCGAACTGCGCCGCCGGGACCGGCCGGCTGAACAGGAAACCCTGGCCGATCGCGCACCCCCCGGCCTTGAGAAAGTCCGCCTGGGCCTGGGTCTCGACCCCCTCGGCGACCACCCGCAACCCCAGCGTCCGACCCAGGGCGATCATCGCGCGGGCGATGGCACCGTCGTCCGTATTATCCGGGAGTCCGGCGACGAAGGAGCGGTCGATCTTGATCTCGTTGACCCCCAGGCGCTTGAGCGCGGCGAGCGAGGAGTAACCAGTGCCGAAGTCGTCGATGCCGACGGCGATCCCCAAGGCTTGCAGGCGCTGGATGTTCATGGCCGCCAGGTCCGGGTTGGCCATGATCCAGGTTTCGGTGATCTCGACCGCCAGACCACCGGGGTTGCACCCCGCCTCGCCGCAGAGGCCCGCCACCATCGCGGCCAGGTTCGGGTCTTGGGTGTCACGCCCGGACAGGTTGACCCAGACCGCGGCCTGCGTCAGCAGTCCCTGGTCCTGCCACGCCTTGCTCTGCACGGCGGCGGTGCGCACCACCCAGGCGCTGATCGGGACGATGAGCCCGTTGGACTCCGCCAAGGGGATGAAGCGCCCCGGCTCGATCAGGCCAGCCTCCGGGTGCTGCCAACGGATCAGTGCCTCGCAGCCGACCAGGCGGCCGGTCGCCAGCTCGATCTGGGGCTGGTAATAGAGTACGAACTGCCCGCGGGCCAGCGCCTGGCGCAGGTCACTCTCCAGCGAGACCAGGGCCAGGGCCCGCGCCGTCATATCCTCGGTGTAGAAGCAGAAGGTGTCGCGGCCCTGCTCCTTGGCGCGATACATGGCCGCATCGGCGTCGCGCAGCAGGGCTTCCGGTTCAGTGCCGTCATCGGGGTAGAGGCTGATGCCGATACTGACGGTCACATAGAGGAGCCGGTCGGCGACCTCGAAGGGCTTGGCGAAGGCCGCGAGCAGCTTGTGGGCAATCAGTCCGGCGTCGCTGGCCTGCGTCAGGGCCCCCAGGACCACGGTGAACTCATCGCCCCCCACGCGCGCAACGGTATCGCCTTCCCGCACCAGGGCGCGCATCCGCCGCGCGGCCTCCTGCAGGATCAGGTCGCCGGTCGGGTGTCCCAGGCTGTCGTTGATCGACTTGAAGCGGTCCAGGTCGACGAAGAGCAGGGCGACCTTACCCTGTTCGCGGTGCGCATGGCGGAGCGCCTGGCGCAGGCGGTCAGCGAACAGGAGGCGGTTGGGCAGCCCGGTCAGTGGGTCATGCTCGGCCAGGTGCTGCAGTGCGTGCTCGCGCTCCTGGAGCCGGGCGGTCAGGTCCAGGTGCCCGGTGATGTCGCGTGAGGACTCGATCACACCCAGGACCTCGCCGCTGGGGCCGAGCAGCGGCGAGCCGATCACCTCGACCCAATGGGTCCGTCCATCCGCCCCCAGGTGACGATGGACCACCTTCACCGGCTTCCCACTGGCCAGGACCTCAGGCGCCGGACCGCGATGCTCCGGACCGTCGCCGGGTGCGGTGCGACCGTAGACGGCGCCGGCGCAGCTCAACCCACCCGAATCCTCGGCGGACATGCCCGCCTCCTGGCGTGCCGCCTGGTTCATCAGCAGGACCCGGTCGTTGGCGCCGATGACCACGATGGGGTCGCTGATCCCGTCGATGACGGCCTGGAGGAAGCGCTGCTGCGTGACGAGTTCGGCCCGCGCCTGCGTGATCTCGGTGATGTCCGCGAGGATCACGCGGCAGGTGGACGGGGCCTCCCCGGGCCCGCGCGCACGCTCGGGGCGCAGCGTCAGGCGCAGTGCGCGCCGGGTCGTCGGCAAGCGTCCCAGACCGACCTCGATGGAGTCCTCTTGACCCGTCGACAGGACCTGCCCGAGGCTGCGCAGCAGCGCGCGGCCGTCCTCGAGCGGCAGCCAGGCCCCCAGGAACAGGCCTGCCGCCTGCGCCCGCTCCATCCCCAACAAATGGGCGGCGGTCAGGTTCAGTTGGGTGATCTGGCCTTGACGCGTGAGGCTGGCATAGGCCACCGGGGCGAAGTCGTACAGGTCCACATAGCGATCACGGGACTCCTCCAACGCCTGCTGGGCCGCGCGCAGTTCCCGGTTCTGGAGTTCCAGTTCAATCTGATGAACCTGCAGATCGTGAACGATGCGCGCGGGATCGGCGACCGCGGCGGCGTTGACCGCCTCGCGACGCAGCGCGTCGAGTAGATCCGCCAGGGTGCGGTCGCGCTGGTCGCCGAGGGAGGGCATGGCGGGTCCGGGGTGGGGTGGGGCGGGGTGCACAGTATTTCTACTCAGTCTAGACCCACTCCAGACGGGCCGGGAGGAAAAGATGGGTGCGCCACACCAGGCCGAACTCACGCAACGCCCGGTAGAGCCCCCGGTAGAGCCGGTTCCCGCGGTTGAGACTGCGGGGCTTGCACAGTAGCATCGACGGGACCGCCGTACGGTCGAGGAATGGTCCCGGACATGCGCAAACCTACTAAAGAGCAGTCAGCGATCAGCCTTCAGCATTATAGTTTTGCGTTTCGGAAGTTTCTGACCACCCGGCGCATCACCTGTCGGGTGGGCGCCTGCGGTTCCAAGACGGCTCGTAAGATGCTGATACACTTATGGCTGACGGCTGATCGCTGACAGCTGACTGCGCTTTCTAGGGCAAATGGGCTCGTCACGGGGCGACAGGGCCGCGCGCCCTCACCGCGGCCCAGGTTCCCGCCCTTACCTGAGGGGACAGACCCTTTTTCAACCGGAGGCAGGATGTCGACAACTTACCCCCTGCTCGGCCTGCTCTTGATGGCGGCCCTGGTCCAGCCCACCGGGCCGGTCCTGGCCTGTTCCCCGGCCGAGTTCGTCGTCGCCATCGATATCGGGCACTCGCCCGCCCGGCCCGGTGCGGTCAGCGCGCGCGGGGTGCCGGAGTTCCGGTTCAATCGCGACCTGGCGGCGGTGGTGAGCGCGGCGCTCGCGGACGCCGGCTTCCAGCGACCCCTGCTGATCAACGCCGCGGGCGATATCCGCTCCCTGCCGGAACGCACCAGGGCGGCCGCACGGGGCCGGGCCGGGCTCTTTCTCTCGATCCATCACGACTCGGTGCAGCCGCGCTATCTGTCGACCTGGACGCCGGATGGGGTCGCCCGCGCCTACAGCGACCGGTTTCGCGGCTTTTCGCTCTTCGTGTCGGCCAAGAACGCCCGCTTCGGGCCCAGCCGGCACTTCGCCGAACTGATCGGGCGCGCCCTCGTGGCGCGCGGGCTCACCCCGACCCTGCATCACGCCGAACCGATCCCGGGCGAGCACCGGCCGCTCCTCGATGCCGCGCTCGGTCTCTATCGCTTCGACGACCTGGTGGTGCTCAAGGGGGCCGCGATGCCCGCGGTGCTGTTGGAGGCCGGGGTGATCCTGCACCGCGACGAGGAGTCGCTGCTCACCCAGGACGCCTACCAACGCCGGATCGCCGACGCGATCGTCGCCGCGGTACGCGACTACTGCGCCGCCGCGCCCCGGCGCTAGAATCCTACCGACCGATCGTTACAAATCGGGCATCCTTAGTTTACAATCGACCCCTTTCAAGTGACTTAAGGGGCATCCGGTGGAACTCGGCAAGACCAGAGAATCCCAAGCCATTCGCCGCCACCTGATCGACGTCGTCCGGTCCGGGCGCGCGGACCTCGTCGCCGATGCCGGCGAGCGTTTCGGCATCAGCCGCCAGGCGGTTCACCGACACCTGGCCCACCTGGTTCGGGAGCGTTTTCTGGAGGCGACCGGAACGACCCGCGGGCGCACATATCGACTCGGCCCAAACCGCCAACAGACCGGAACCTACGTTCTTGGGGCCATCGCTGAGGATCGCGTCTACGCCAGCGACTTTGCCTACATCGTCGATGGACTGCGGAAGAATGTTCAGGACATCTGGCATTACGGGTTCACCGAGATGCTCAATAACGCCATTGACCACTCGGGTGGCAGTGAGGTCGAGATCCGGGCGGAGCGCACCGCGGTTCGCCTGATACTGGGGCTTCGCGATGACGGCGTGGGTATCTTTGTTCGTATCGCGCGCTTGATGAATCTGGGCGATCCGCGGGAGGCGATCCTGGAGCTTAGCAAGGGCAAGCTGACTACCGATCCCGACAACCATACTGGTGAGGGGATCTTCTTCACTTCGCGGGTCTTCGACCTTTTTGCTATCCTTTCCGGCGACCTGATATTCCAGCATACCCGTGAAGAACCGGATGACGCGATGTTTCACGCGAAGCGTGACTTCGGCGGAACCTCGGTATTAATGCGTCTGTCGCCAACGTCTGAAAGAACCCTCGCCTCGGTATTCAACGAGTACACGGACGCGGAAACGCTCGACTTCTCAAAGACCATCGTGCCCGTCCGTTTGGCGCTCTACGAGGGAGTCCAACTCGTCTCCCGCTCCCAGGCGAAGCGCATCATGAACCGCGTCGAGCGATTTCGCAACGTCGTGCTGAATTTCGAGGGCGTCGATACGGTAGGACGCTCGTTTGTGGATGAGATATTCCGCGTATTCACACGAAACCATCCGGAGGTCGCCATCACACCGATCAACATGAGTCCAGAAGTGCAAAAAGAGGTGGGCCGGGTCCTTGGTGCGGATGCAAGCGAGGCTGGTTGAAGAAGATGGGGTCAGAAGAAGATGGGGTCAGGTGAGAAGAAGATGGGGTCAGGTGTTGACTTCGAGGATGGGGTCAGGTCTTGACTTATGCCTTTCTGAGGAGTGAACGGATAGGGTCAGGTCTTGAGTTCTCCCTGTGGCACAAGTCAAAACCTGACCCTGCCGTTTCTGCACCGCCGTCACGGCGAGGCATAAGTCAAGACCTGACCCCATCCTCCCATTTCCCGCTCTTCATTGGAGAGGTCGCTCGGGTACCTCGCTGGCGGTTCAACGTATTCTTCTGTCATAATGGAATCGGCGAATAAGATTGCGCTTTCGTATATAATTCTGTAATTTTACGATTTTTCCGATTTAAAATCGATATCTTAGTTTCCAGACAGGCTCTTAATCCTGCCAGAGACGCGCCGCGGTGTTTACCTCCTTGTGCGAACATTAACTTTACCGCCGTGGGCGGATGACGCGCTGACTCACGGTATTGACTGGCGCTGGCGGCGGGCATCCTTGCCCGACGCCAGGCGCCGGCCTGCTGTCCCGACGCTAGCGGACGCTGGGCCGGCGCACGACCGCCAAGCCGAGCACCGCGCTCAGCATCAGCA